>Ga0209631_10005631_pt1 | contig 13180 bp, 15 predicted proteins | sample COG_08_FD_184752 | JGI IMG/M metagenome (GOLD analysis project Ga0209631, IMG submission 184752) | Pelagic Microbial community sample from North Sea - COGITO 998_met_08 (SPAdes) (version 2) | ecosystem: Environmental > Aquatic > Marine > Neritic zone/Coastal water | place: Helgoland, sampling... | reverse complement strand
CCCATACAAGCATTACAAAGGACTCGGGGGATATCTGTGTGCACACCCCCGCCATGCCGATTTCTGGCACATTCAGTGCGACCCGCCATCGCCGCATACGTTCAAGTGCACACTTCCAATACTTGCAGACGTCAGACAACAGCAGAACACCCATCGTCATGAACAGGTCTCCTCAAAGAAGTGTTGGTCTTCAGCATGTTTGGTGCTACGAGGGGTTGTAATGCACGACCCGGGGAGTAACGGCGTCGCTTCTCCATTTATACTGCCATATGTTGGGGTTAACATTCTTTTGCTATAAAGTAAATTTGTCATTATGATTTAATATTATTTTCTAATTATTTAATTTAAGCGTAATGAAATCCATTTTTTATTTCATCAAGTAAACGGAAAGATAAAAATCGGGATTATCAAATGTTGATACAATTTGTTGGATGGGTTTATAATCCAAAGAGGAATTGATTGTTCACAGATTCTGCCCTAAGAATTTACCTAAATTTGAAGAAGGGGGTTTTGATGATTAGATAAATGAAATCGGAAAATATTTAATTTTATTAATAATAATTAGTATACCATGGTGCATAAGCGTAATGAAATCCATTTTTTATTTCATCAAGTAAACGGAAAGATAAAAATCGGGTTTATAATAAAGTATTATCACCAAATATATATTGTAGAAAAAATATGTAACTCTTAATCAAACAGTGTTAAAAAATATTATATAATAATAAAACTGTTTATGTCTCATCAAAATTCTACAAAAAAAATAAAATATATTTCCAAACGTCATAACTATTCCAATCGTACTCGTCGTCAAACTCGTCTTATGTCTCCGCAAAATTCTACAAAAAAAATAAAATATATTTCCAAACGTCATAACTATTCCAATCGTACTCGTCGTCAAACTCGTCATCCAGAGTATGGTGGGGCACGTGACGTAGTGTCCGAGACCCTCGCCCTAACCGAAGCCTTGGACGTGGCAATGGAATCGAAGTCGGTGGTGACACCGAAGCCGGTGGTGACACCGACTACCTTATTTAGCAATGATAATTTTAAAACGATTATTACAGATAATACTCCACTCCACAAAACGACATTGAGAGACAAAATGATACAAAAAATAAAAGACAAAATGATACAAAAAATCACCCCCCCCCAACCAATATCCCAATTCAAATCTGATCAATTGAATATGCTTGCCGAAATTGTTAACAACAATATAAATTTGTGGAAAGAATTATTCGCCTTCATTTCATTCGAGACGCTGCCGGACAGCACGGACGATACGATGCCGGACAGCACGGATGTTCTGACAGACGTTCAAACAAATGTAACCATGACGAATCAGCATGTACCTCTCTCTACAAAGTCATCTGCGAGGGATCACTTTCTCGAGATGAAACGCGCCTTGAAAATGCGCCCCATTGATGGAATTGGTGCCGGCAAAGCATATCTCAAACTGTGCATGAAGCCTGCACAGTCTACATTAGAGATGATGAAAACGGGATCCTTCAAACTTTGATTAAAATTATTATAAAAAAAAAAAGAAAATATGCTCGGGTGGTCATAAATAAATGGCTCGACTCATTACCAAACACGATCCATACCATATTCATAAATGTCTTGGTGTATTTGTATTGTTGCACTACGTGTATCGAATTTTTCTTATATGTATGACAGGTGACGCCTTCCCCTCTACTCATTCACGAATGTCGCAATCAGTATGTGTGTTGATGCACGGCTTACTGTCGTGGTCGTCGTTACTGTTACCATTGCCTGTCCAACGCAATTTTACGTCGCCAATGATATGGCCGGAATTTCGACTGCATTCGATATTATTTGCAACGCGTCACGTAATATGCACACTATTGACCCTCCATCACTTGTGGCCGCCCAATATGTATCTAAACGTGATGCTAAAAATGAGTATCGTTTCAGTCGTCATGAAATTGGCAAGTTATATTACCGAACAGTACGGTTGTTATGCCAACCGCACGACAAATACGATGCCGTACCCGTCCATTGTCACACAGAACCAACAGCGACAAATCAAAATGTACTATGCAAAAGCACAATTCGGTGCGACAGCGCAGGCCGTATGTCAAGATGCAACCATTTGTTTTATGCCACTTATCGCCATTCAGATGGCCCCCCTCTTGATGACACTTGTTCGCAAAGGCAAGGTCACGACAAACATGTACCATATTGTATATGCGACGACATTGATGTTTGGTGGTGTATTCAATCCGGTTAGGCTGTTCTGCATGAGTGCTCATCATGCGACGACACTTATGTTCTTGCTAATGGTCAACCCGTCGAGTTTACGTTTGAACTATAAGTATCCGCGATTTGTGGTGTGGTTAATCTACTTCACGTTGACCGGAATCGTATGGCCATGGTGGCTCGAGCCACTGATTCCTACCCATTCAGTGCCATACGCAGCGATCGGATTTGCCTTATACGGTGGAATATTGTTGTATGTATTTACAAAAAACACACTTCCATATTTATTTAAAACATACGACGTTACTAAGAGTACTATAATAGATTGAAATCCAAAATTTAATAAATAATCAGTATAATCAGCAACGATTGGCCGGAAGACCATACTATGATAAGTAGTAAGTCTGGGCCAGTGTTTGTTTCCTTCTTATTGTTAAGGATTTATCACTTTATAAAAACAATCGATCATATTATTAATAAATGTGTCGTTTAATTAAATTTAGACATATTATCTATAAAAATAATAGTAATATTAATCGTAACAAATTTTCACAAACAAAACTGTTTTTAAATCGGGTATATGCAAATCATCATTGGAAACCTATTTTTTTATAAACAAGTTTGTAATACGAGGGCCGGTACTGCGAAAGCGCAAAAACAATGGGCGATGATAAAATAATATCGAAAACAGTTACTGATTCGATTTCAATTTTAATTTAAAAAGAATAGATTTTTTATGTATTTTTTTTTCGTGTTGCTTTTACTTGACGTTGTTGTCGAATAATAAATTTTTCAACAGATTGTTTTAATTCGGCTGGCACAGATAGTTGTACATTCGTTTCAAATTCATCTGTATTTTCATTTAAGATTTGTACTATAAGTTTACGTTTCATACATTGTAATATTAATTTGGATACATTATCTTGACCATCGTACGGTATACCATCCAATGTTGTTACTTGGGCCATACCCGGTATAGAACAAATTGCGTATAATGAAGAAGATTTTAAAATATCTTCAGTTTGTTTCCATTGTTTTTCATCTTGGTCTAAATGGTATTGTATATATTTTACAAATTCATTATGAATTGTAATTTCCCGAGATTGCCATACTTTACTATCACTAAACTGATCATTCATTTTTTTAGATAATAATTCAATACGTTTTAAATTATCATTTTGTTTATCCTTTTCAGCTTTTTGTTTTTGAGGTAATAATATTTTCCAAGATTCAAAATTGTGTATGATTTTTTTTGCAGCAGCCGTCGGTGTAATACATGCAATATCAGCAACATCGTCTAATAAAGGTGTATCATTTGTATGACCAATTGCACTTATAACAACTGATTTTGTATTTGTTCGAAAGTAATGTACAGCTCTTAATAAGTCGATTGAATTATATTCTTCGAGATCACTTTCACCCCCTCCTCCCCTTGTTAATACGATTATATCAAATGATTGATCCAGTGTCAATAATGTTTGTAACACTCGCATATGATCCGATACACATTGAGAGCCTTGAACAGCGACTGGAATTAAAGTTACATTTATAGGAAATGGCATACATTGACTTGCAAAATCTTTATATGCATCTCCATTTTCAGATGTAAGAACCGCGACAGAATAAACCCATGACGGCATGTTTTGTTTTGGCAATAAAAAAAGTCCTTCTGCATTCGCTATTGTACGATTTGCTTCTTTTTTTGATAATTTGTCTTGAATTGTAATTGGTTTTATTTTATATGTTTGACATTGATATTTACTGTGAGGTGAATAAACCGTAATTATTCCTGTAATTTCAACAAGTTTTCCAACTTCTAAGATATTTATAATATCTTGTGTTACTTTTGATTCATACATCATGCAGTTTATAGACGGTAAAAAATTTTGTTTACTATTTTTTTCAGTCTCTTGTCGAAGTGAAAAATATGCGTGATTTTTATGACCAACATCTGCGACAACGCCTCGTATTCTAATACATTTTTTTGAGCTAATTGTGTCTGAGTTTTTTAATAATTGCTGAATTTCATTTGATATTGTTTCTGGAGTATATATTGTTGTTGATGAATTCATTTGAATAAATAAGAATTAAGTTCATAAAATATTTTTATTTATTTTACTTTAACTGTTCTAACCATTTTAAATAACAAGGATGAGTGTTTGATAAAAATTGTAATGAATCATCCATATATTTCGTAGTTTCATTTATAAATTTTTGTAAAATATTAATTCTTTCAAATATTAATAGCTCATTCGATATATGTAAATTTTTGAGAAAATTACGAGAGCAAATTAGTTTAAGAAATAATAAATATGAATGTAAATTAAATGAATCAATTAACTCATTTTTGTATATATTTGTGATATAAAAAAAGATTTCTGTACAATTTTGTTTTTGGATAGATGAAGTCAATAAATGATTCAACTTATGTAAAGATATATTAACATTATCGTTTGTCCACGGTTTATCTGACTTTTGAGTTAAGTATCTTTTATTAATATTTTCAAAAATACATCTATAAATTTGCCGATACATTGTAATTTTTTCAAATGGTAATTTGTAATTATAATTATAATAATCAGACATATCATCTTTACAACTACAACACGTTAGTGTACCAATACTTTTTTTAATTGCAAATTGAAATCCGTCTTGTATTGATGGAAAGGTTTCTGCATTTCTCATAAGCATATGTGTACGTGACATAGATAGAAATTCACTGTATAATAATCGTCCTCTTTCTGTTAAAAATAATGTTAGTTGTAAATTTGATGAACAGTTAAATAAAATCCAGAATAAATTATCAATAAGAGTTATTCCAGATTTAATTGCATTTTGAATATCTAAATTATCAATTTGATATAAACGGTGTTTCATATCAAAAAACCCTTTCCATAATGCACATGCAAATGTTTCTATTACAACATGTTGTGATATTTTTTTATTCATCAATGCATCGTTTTTGATAAAGGCAGTTAAACCTTCTATATTTTTAGTTCCATCGTCCTCGGTGTCGTGATTTACAATTTCATTCGAATTATTTGAAATTGTGTGAATCGGTGTATCGTCTTCTTCCATATTTTAAATTTATTTCCTAATAAATATAAAAATGAAATAAAATAAATATATAAGAAAAACAAACTTCCAAATAAATTACGAATGAATGAAATTATTGATAATGAAAATAAATCTGAAAACGAAGTTGAAATTGATGTTAAAGGATTAATTAAACGTATTGAAAATATGCCGGAACAACATCTACAAATTTTTCAAATTATACAAAATGATTCGGCTAGATTTAGTCAAAATCAGAACGGTGTTTTTATTAATTTATTAAATATTCCGGATTTAACACTCAAAAAAATAAATGAATTTGTCTGTTCTGTTGAAAATCGTAATTCATATATTAAACAATCTCAAGCAACGTTGGATAAAACATATAATATTCAAAATCATATTTCTTTAACAGAACAAAAACAGCCGAGTAAAACATCAATTGAAAATAATGATAGTTTTAAATTATGTAATAATATGGATATTGTAATCGATTCATTAAATAGTGCCGAAAAGAAAGCTATAAATTCAATTTCATCTAAGATTAGTAGACGAAAAACGCTTCAGTTACAATCTCAAAAATCAAAATCAGATGATATTATTAATAAAAAAATTACAAAATGGTGTTCACAATCAAATTCACATTCGGAAGAATAAAATAATATCTAAAGTAGTTTAGAAACCTTGTTTTTAGTAGACAAACGCACTGGTTCATGTAAAACGTAGACAACCCGAGTGTTTATAAATCATTTTCCAAACAGTACGTTTTTAACGAATTGTATCCTGTTTTTGACGTAGATTGTATAATGCAATTGGAAACATCAGTGTGGTTACAATAGATGCAACTAATAAAACAGTATATAATTTTCTATTAATAATACCATATCGTAATGCAGATAACACAATCACCATTCCGACAATTCCGCGGGAATTCATTCCCCATGCAATAATTTGTCTTTCAATAGATGTAAATTCATTTTTTACGATTGAAAATCCAACAAATACTCCACCATATTTACCTATTATTCCAACAACCAATATCAATACAAATAAAATGATATAGTGAGGGTGTGATATAAAATAACCGACATTTGCAGTATATCCTATAAAAAATAAGAAAACAAAAGATGTAATTTTAAATATAATATTATTTTTTAAAAATGATGTTTTTGTTAAATATCCGATTACAAACAATATTAATGCAAGAACCGGTAATCCGACTCCTATAAACGTTAGTTCAAAATTACATAATAATGAAAATATAATATACGATAATAATCCAAAAGTATCATCGATTAAACCGGCTCCCAATACCAATGATCCCGTAAGTGTATCTTCGATATTGTTATTTTTTAATGCAACCGTTGTTGCTGCTTCTGCTGTAATACTTAAAACGATTGCAATTAATATACTCGATTTTATATTATATGACATTCCAAAATACATAACACAAAATGCTAATACAAACGGTATAACGATACCTGTAAGGGCAACAATATATGTTGATTTTGCTAATTCTCCTTCAAATACTTCCTTATGAACAGACAATCCAGCGATATACATTAACCATAAAAAACCTATATGAGCTATCCATTCTAAATATTTATGTGTAAATATAGTGTCTATTATTTTCATTTTTTTTGATTTACTAAAAATACATGAAAAAACAATACCAACTATAATAATTGGTACCATATATACATGATCTTTCTCCTCTTTTTTTTCGAGTTTACTTTGAATTGTAATCGGAGGTTCTACCTTTTCTGCCTTATCGATTATTGTAAAATCTGGAGGATGTTCATTCATTGACGTTTTGTATTATCTTTTAAAAGAAAAATGATTTGTTCTTGTTTATTGTAAATATTTTGAATATATAATAACCACGCCATTAATTTCTCTTTTTCAGAGAGTTCCATATTATTTTGATTCGTATTTTGTAATCGATTTAAAATCCATTCATTATCTAATTGATATTGATATGAAAGTAACATTAATAAATGGACATGTTTCCAAAAACCATCATCTTTTTTAAAACGTATATTATTCCAAATCGATGTAAAATCAATACATGGAAATAATTGACAATCATTATTACATCGTTTATTTATTAAATCATCATAAAACGTTTCACTTTGTTTACAAAACCATTTCAAAAAATAGTCTGATTTAAAATTTGTATACGATTTTCGATTATATATATCAATAAAACCAGGTGTTTGTGAAATTATCGGATATTGACCAAGTAATTCACGAATAAATGTTTCAACCGTATTATTAAATGTTTTTAATTTTGTTGTACGAGATGACATATGTATTTAGTAGTACTATGGCATGTAGTATTTATATACACTAGGTTAATTAATGTTAATTATGTATTTCCACTGGTTCTTTCTATCTGAGTAAATTCAACAGATGTATTTTGACCGGTTCGAACACGTGAGATACCTTGTTGGACAACTGTAAATGTATTACGAATATTTTCAGCACTGTTACCAGCATCAATTGTCGCATTTCGTCCAATACCATACTGTTCAGATACTTCACCTGAATTATAATTATTCATACCAATCATAATAATATTCCACCCTTGTTGTTTTTTTTGTAAAATTTGATCACGCATATTTTGTAATGTTGAATGTCGACTAACATTGTCACCACCATCTGTTACAACACATATCACAACTTCATCTTCTGGCATACATTTTTGTTGAATAGATTGAATCATATCCATCACGGCATCATAATATGCGGTCGAACCAGATGGTGTAATATTGTAAAAAGAACTCTTTATAGATTCTGCGTCTGTTGCTTTTAAATCAATTCCATCAAATAACTTAATTAATTCATTTGAAAATGTTGAACCATAGAACATTACGTGATGATTAATCTCTTTTTGCTTTTCAACAAATTCTTCAAGTCCTTGTTCAACAACCGTTTGGTATCGACCTCCCATAGAACCAGATGTATCTACTAAAAATCCAATATGAGATGTTTTATTTGCAGTTAGATACCATGAATTATGATACGTATTATATTCAACATTATGTGACAATGATGTCTGATTATCATCTAATATCGTACGAAATACAGAACGATAACCATTCGCTGTTTGTTGAGATGGTTTTCCATTATTAAAAACAATTTGAACTCCTCCAAATATATTCAATGATGCTAAGGATGCATCTGGTTGTAAATATTGTTCTTCAATATTTTGACTAATATCTGGACTGTATAACATAATATTTCCAGTGTTTACCGGATCAATCGACCCCCACACAATATTATTATGATATGTTTCCGTAATTTGTACTGTTTGTTGCTGTTCTGTTGTTGACGTCATTTTGTTTTGTGACCACAGGAACAAGATATTTTTTTTTTTTTTGAATCATTAATTATATTTTATAATAATAAGAACATGTTAAATCTTTCAAAAAAACTAAAAAAAAACCCACAAAACAGATTATCAAAAAAAACCCAACCCATCAAGACACCACTCAACATGCAATTTGACGTTTTATTAAAGAATGCAATTTCGCAACATCGCCGAAAATCGGAATCTGATATAGAGTATACCTTTAATAATCACGTACATCGTATTCAAACTTTTTTTGATTGTGGAAAACAATATTCAATATATATTAATCGTAAAAAGGGAAATGGTCATATAATATGTAAAAATAACTTTATAAAACAATATGTTTATATGGATTTAGATAAATACAACGAATATGATTCAAAAATAGATTATCATATTTATTTAATTGAAATTCCATTACAATTAATTATTACATACAATAATCGAAAAACAATTATAACAATAAAATCTTCATCTACTATTGCAGAACTTCTAAAAAGATTTGAAGAAATACCAAAATCGAGGGCTTTTTACCACGGTAGACTATTACAAAATGAACAAACCATAGACGAATGTAATTTAAAGAATGGATCCACTATAACGCTTGTAAATACACACGGAAAATATAAAGGTGGATTTCCTGAAGAAGAAGACGAATTGTTGCAATGGCTGGATAGTAATGAGATCCCAGACCCCGACGAAGTCCGGAGCGAACTCGGACGAGTGGGTGTGAACAACCCAGCGGATATTAAACCTATACTACATAAGTTAAAGTTAAAGTCACCGTCGAAGCAAGTGTTAGAGAATGCAGTCCAACTAATTTATCCGCCGCCACCGCCCATAAACTCTGATAAAATGTCATCCATGAAGGTATTATCTATACATAAAAGAAAGATACTATTGTTTAGCGAACCAATTATTGAAGCTTTGAAAGACTGTGGTTTGACTGGAATAAAGAAATGTGGAATTACACCTGATCAGGCAAAATATTTACAAAAATTGCGAGAAGATAAGGTAATTCGAGGCACTCGCGAAGAGTATATGTGCTACAGGGATATTATATCATTTATAAACAAAGCACCTACGTTAATATCACCAACATTTCAACAGTTTAAAAAAGGTTTTATAGATACATATCCCGATAGTCTGTACAAGTACGGGAGCCTAGTAGCAGCGGACTTCCGACTGGATAAATATAAAGAAAAGAGAAATTTACACGCCATTTGGAAATGGGGTACACATATTATTAAGGACATTGAAAAATCAAGTAATCAAGAAGAAAAATGGGTTCGTAAGTATGACAACTATAAAGCGAATATAATGTTAGAGCACCTGTATACCCACGGTTCTGTGCACAATGGGCTACATTCTAAACACGAGATCGAGTTTGTATTAAACTTATTGGGAGACAATACTACTTCTGAAAACAAATATTTAAATACTCAAATTCTTCATTCAATTCTTCATTCTTATGATTCCCTCTATATGTTAAATAGGAACAACCATCGATGGAAGTTTGAGTATAATTATTTAGATAATCTATATAAACTGATACCAAACTTATCTGACCGACGAAACTTTTTTGGACTTGTAAACGTACATGCTGACAAGTTTTTACAAAGAGTTGCACATTCTTCTTCTTCATCGTTTAGTTATCCGTATATTATTAAACACACTGCATTTGAAGAAAAACAACGTCAGTATCGAAACGATATGCTTCTTTTACTTCCGTCTTTTACACACCAATTACAAATGAGTGCAGACGCCCATTTGACCTTTTGCGAAGAAAAAGAGAAAGAAAAAGAAATCGGAAAAGAAGAGTCTAGAGAAAGCTTACCAAATTCCAAGTAGTTTGACACGTGTTAATATTTTTTTGGTAAAAAATGCGTGCGTTTACAATTCGAAATGTGCGCCACCACCGAATGAATAATAATTTGTATTTGTTTAAACAAATTATAAAATTTTAAATGCATACACTTAAGCAAAAACACTTATTTTCTTTAAGTGTTACTTTAATTATTATATTAACGAATATACTTCTTGGATGGGCGAGTTTTAATGCAATAAAGATAATTGTACCATTTCTATTTGTTTATAATATAGTTGATTCTTATTTAAATTGGAATGATTGGATGCATCCAAAAAATGATCATACAATGATGTACCATCATGGAGGTGTGTTACTCATGATTATTGCATTTTATTTTAATTATAAACAAATTGGATATTATCATAATGATATTTATAAGATAGCATGGTGGTTTTTAATTATGGAAATATCCTCCATTTTTTATAATTTACGATTTGTATTCAAAGATACGAAATGGTCAAAGCAATTTGATCAATTATTTGGTGCTAGTTTTTTGGTTATACGTTCTATTGCAACAATTGGTTTTATAAATGTTTTAATTGGAAATCGATTTGATCTATTAATGGCTCCATTTATAATTCTGTTTTGTGTTCTTAATATATATTGGGGATATCTTATTGTTAAGAAATTGATTGAATTAATGAGTAAAAGTAAAAATAAGTCTAAAGATAAAACTAAAGAAAAAGAAAAACTATCTTTGAAAACAATCACATTAACTACAACCGCTGTAATGTTTTTGATACTTATTTATAATCGGTTCTAGTTCAATATGTAGTCTCCGACTCACGAGACATCTGATACGGTTGTATCTTTCTTCGTGATATTTTCTGGTTTTATAGAAATAGTCTTATCGATCTCTTCAACATATACTTGATAACGGAGAGTGACCGGGTTATACGTTTTAATTACTCCGCGTTTATTATTGTATGTGTTTTTTTTTAATCCACTGATACAGATTTCTTCATTTATACTGAAATCATCATCATCATCATCATGATCATCATCATCATCATCCTGATCCTGATCCTGATCCTGATCCTGATCATGATCATCATCATCATCAACCTCTTCGGCTTGAATATGCTCACCTTCTGTCGATTCGCTCGCGTCGGTAGTAGCTAAACCGCCTAATCCACTAAACAGATTACGCATGTTTGGGTCACCCATCATCTTCATTGCGTTGCACATGATATCCGGATTCTTCATCATTTCTTGCATGGATTTCATCATATCTGGATTATTGAACATTTCGCCTGATAACATATTTGGATCCATTTTATTTAATCTAACTATTTTTTTTTGATTTTTTAAACTCATTTAAAATCGTTTTTATTTGGGTACTCACTTATATCCTCCTCCTATAAATAGATAGATAAATAGATTGGTGGATTACACGCCATAAACCAATGACGACAATTTTGTTTATCAACACTCTGACCGAGGAATCCACTGTCGCCTCTTCATCTTCATGGAACAGAAACACTTTCGTCGGTTTGACGGTTTTCCCTCCTAGAGTATTGTAATTAATGAGTCAGAAAGTTTTGCTGTTTCTGGACATACATACTCCAGGGTATCTGACGTGATGTCAAAATCGCATGGTCGCATCGTTGTCCACTGTGTATCATTTGATATTATTTCACACTCTTTATAAATATATCCGACAAGTGCACTACACCAAAAGCGTTTCGTTGTACATGGATATGGTTTGTTTGGATGGAGTGCTGCAATCCAATCGTTTACGTTTAGATCGTATGGTCTTTTATATACAACATCATGCACCTTTTTGAGATTTTCATTTGAAAAACAAGTATCGATTCTTGAACCCGTTAATGGACGATGTATAATTTTGCCGTTATTCTCTTTGTATATTTTTATAAAATCATGTATAGGTGTAATTCTTACACCTATTTTATTTGAAAGTCCATCTTGTGGGTCAGGTATTCCTGGATCATAGCTTGATTCCCATACATATACACCTTTCGGAATATCTTCTGATAAGAATGTTGGATCACGTAAAATAATTGCAATATGTGAATATGGACTAGATGTAAATATATCAATTAACAATGTAAATTTACCAAATAACCAATCACTCCAAGTTGTTTGTTTAGTTCCATGATGACATAGTAAAATATCTCCGGTTTGTAATTGTGAATAAATAATTGGTGTCATTTTTAATATATAATATATAATATATATTATTAAAAAATAGAGAAATTTACTTAAATAAAAGGGCCACCGCTTAGACTGGTTAGGTATTTCTGAACCACCCTCTGAAGTCGGTAAAGGTAATCTTGTCTGATAATCCGAAACGACTGAAAGCGGCATCCGTCGTTATAATTGCCAATTTAGTGAAATTAACACCGATTTTAGTTTTTAAAAATGGTTGTGTGTCGTACCGTATCATAAAAACAGACCGAAGGTATTCAACCATATTATCTCGTGTAATATAACCAGTCGAAAAATAGTCCCAAAGCTGGAAACCGGCAATACTCTTGACCGACGTCGTACCGTCATTACAGAGTATGCTCAGACTACTTCCTATGCACTGTAATTCGGCGTACCCTTTTTCATGGGCATGTAGGTGAAACACCCGTCGGATAGCTTTTTCCATGATATTTGCGGCTTTTTCGTTCTGATTTATAGAAGCTTTTAATGCATGGATCAGTGTCACGATGTCA
>Ga0209631_10005630_pt1 | contig 13181 bp, 12 predicted proteins | sample COG_08_FD_184752 | JGI IMG/M metagenome (GOLD analysis project Ga0209631, IMG submission 184752) | Pelagic Microbial community sample from North Sea - COGITO 998_met_08 (SPAdes) (version 2) | ecosystem: Environmental > Aquatic > Marine > Neritic zone/Coastal water | place: Helgoland, sampling... | reverse complement strand
TCGTCCGATCAGTACCTAATTTACGAGGTGATGTTTTTGTTGGCGCAGCATCAATCGGATGGTTTACACCGCTTAAGATACGAGACATTGAATTTCGTTCTGCTCGTAGCGGGCCGACACCGATACGGATTGGTAGTATCGAAGGCACGCAAGGCTTGCTGGAAATCATCAGAAAAGGAGGTCGGCTTGGGCTTGTAACAGTCAACGACACGGAACTCCATCTTGCTTATGATGAAAACCATGTTTCAAATCTTCAAGAAACCGTTGGCATAGAGCCCCAACCAAGGCAACTGAGCAATCAACCGAAGTCAACACCACCCCCACAGCAGCCTACGGGCCCGTTAGATGAGCGTGTTCGCATTGCTGTCAAAGACGCACGTGTACGAATCGATGGCCCATGGACAAGCACGCCATGGGAGAGTGATGCAATTGATGCTGAAGCGGTTCTGAACCAGTACACTGACGGGACGAAGGAGTGGGCTTTAACTCCCGTTACTCTCCTTGATCATGCTCAACTCAATCCTTCAGTTGCTGCCGGGGCTCTAGCCTATGCTGCACCGATTCTCGCAAATACTACTCGTGCAAGTGGTGAGTTTTCCCTCGTCATTGACGAAGCTCGATGGATCGCTGGGGAAGAAAAAACAGCCACTATCGACGGGAACCTTACATTGCATGCGGTCGACATTGGTCCCGGGCCCATGGTGGCAAAAATAATTACAGCATTGCCAGGACAACTCCCTGTACCTCCCACCATACGGATAGCAGAGTCATCAAAAGTACACTTCCGCAAATCAGACCGCCGCATCCGACATGAAGGCCTGGCATTTGGAATACCCCTCAAAGCATCTGGTGATCGACTCGAAATCACATCCGAAGGATCCGTTGGCATCGATGACCGCTCAATCGATCTTACGCTCTCCCTGCCAATACCTGATTCTCTACCGACCGACAGACCACTTTTTGCCGCCCTAGCTGGAAAAACGATAAAGGCCTCCGTCGAAGGAACTCTTGATGATCCCAAGCTTCAATTGGATGCCTCACTGAAACGAACGGCGGCAGATGTCGCGACTGACTTTATTCGGGAATTACGGAATAAAAAAAACCAGACGCCACCAGAGGGAGGCTCTGAAAAAACTCGTGCTACCCCAGAACAGCGACCGTTGTCACCAGCTGACAATCAAGGCATGAAAAACCCTAAGAGCCAGAAAACTTTAGAAGAAAAGGTAGGGAACGCGAAGAAGCTGGATCAACTCAAAGGCCTTCTGCCTACCGACATTTCTGACGACCCGACAACCGATGCGGTTATCGATGCCGTCGGAGGGATTCTCGACGAGGTTGCAAAGAGGCGTGCAGAACGTGAGCAGATGAAGAGCAAAGAGTCTTCAGACACTCCTCAACAAGATCGACCAGCACGACGATTTCTAAAAAAACTTTTGGATGCTGGTAATAATGAGACGTCCGACGACACGGCGGACAAATCTCAATAGCCACCACATTTTGTTCTGCAATCGGCGCACTAAAAAACCGGATCCTGCACAACGCAGGATCCGGCAATTCATCGATGAATCTCAGGGCAGATTCATACATTTTGTGTAAAACCGAAATTAGGTTTTAGCTGGAGCTGCAGGAGCTTCCTTCTTCTTATTCTTCTTCGCTTTTTTAGGAGCTGCTTCTGTAGGAGCTGCTTCTTCAGTGATGACGGAGCCACCACCACAGTTACCGTCTGCACATCCGCTCGTGCAATCAGAACATCCGCTCGTGCAACTAGAGCATTCGTTCGATTCGCAGCAAGTTGCTTGTGCACCATGGCATCGATTGCGATGACGGTGAAGAAGACCATGACTACGACCATGACAACGACGACCGTGGCAACCATGACGGAAACCGGCAACGGCACTGGTGTCGACGCTGATCAGAGCAAAGGCGATCAACGCGATGAACGCCGCAAATGAAATTCCCAGAAAACGCTTCATTTCTTTCTCCGAAACAAGTTAATTGGTGCGGGATTGCACCGTATTTTGCCGTCAACACACAAATCCGATCCGGGACGGCCACCGGAACAGTGCAACCAAAAACAAAACTCGTTATTGGAAGCTCGTCGGAACAACCCGCGGCACCCCCCTGCAGGTGTTGCAGGTCGGCCGATACTTCCATCAAGCAAGTTTGAGGAAAAGGCTAGCAGTCAAAATAAGACTGTCAAGCAACATAGGGGGTTTGGGGTGTTTTTAAGCCGCCGCTAGCAAGGATGGTACGCCCTCCCGGCAATAGCAAAGCGTGCATTAACGGGCCAAAACAGTCAAATTTATGGTAAAAACTGAAACTGTGGCCTTCCTGCGACCACAAGCCCCTTACCATGAGGGGTCGGGTGTACTCGGCAGGATGTTTGCCAGTTTGGAAGGAACGTTCAATGACGCCGCAGAATCCGAAAAAGATTCTGTCGACTGTCCTCCACGCTACTCGACAACTGTCCCAGAATCGCCAGACGCCGTGCGGGTTGCTGACGCCTGCTGAGCCTGCTCCTGCATCGCCAATTTGGCCCTTCGCGTAATCTCCTCGGCTACTAGCCGTTGTTTTGCAAGCATATCTTCAGGGTCCTCGAAATCGAGTAGCAGAGGTGGCATGTCTGGGAAAATTCTCATGGCCATACCAACAACCCGCCAGCCCTCAGGATCAAGCCTGCATACCCAAATTACATTATCAGTGGTTGTAAAACCCTCTGCATCTGTATCTGTCCATGTAGTTGCCACGTGGACAATATCATCAGTTCCCCCAACGGTTTCACAATCACCCACTCGGTAGGTAGCTGTATCTTTCACTGGAGGAGCAACGGAAAGCCCTAACTCCTGAGTTTTTGCACGCGCAACGTCAGTCAGCATTGCCATTGCAGAGCGTTCATCCCCACGTTTTATTGCCTCCAGAAATGTCGTAACTGCAACTTTTGCTGGTTCGATATTTGCGACAACTGACGGTTCTGCACCTCCTGCGGAGCATCCTGACTGACTTGTCAAAGCAAGCATGCCGCACCCGGCTATAAACGAAATCAGCCAAAGCGAAACAGCCTTTCGCAATCGCTGTTTACACACATCTCGCACGCCGCCGATTGGTGACGGATTAGGAGAAACCATTGAAACGCCTTTCTGAGACAAAGTATGCGAAACTACCCTTTACCTGATCCCGTCTCCGTGCGCGCACGTCGCACTAATTTTTAGATTTTCAGACGGTGGGCAATCTCGACATCCCAGATCATGATGCCCGGGACAGGATGCGGTCAAGGTGAAAACTGGTGTTCGACGAGTTGGGGCACAACCGTACCAAATTGCCCTGTCCGCCCGCACGCCGCAAACCAACATCAAACCAAGGCATAGACTACGATATTCATGGTACCTTATTAACAGGGGTTTTTGCTTTGAATATCAACACACTCCCGGCCTGGCTCATCCGGTGTTTCAAAATAAAACAACCTTTTTTGTGGCTACTTGCGACGCTCTTCGTAAGTTTCTATCCACCGCCATTAGATACACGTGCTGGTCCAGCCAAACGTCAACCTGCACCACGCCCCGAGAATCTTCCTGAAAGCGAAGTTATTGCAAGAGATGCCTTTCAGCTCCTTGTTGGACCAAAGCCTGATTTCAAAGCAACACCCCAATCAACAAAATCCTCTGAAATAATTCGGGCCGGGTCAGCGTTGGCTTGGTCGCAACTCATTTCAGGTTCGACACTTGATGATGAAATTAAAACAGCAATGCCTCGATTAAAACAAATCGTTGCAACCAAGACTTTTTTTGAAAGCCATATCGGTGATGCAATTGATGAATTTCAATTACTGGCTATCTGCTTTGGAATCATTTCTGCCTACGACAAAGCCGAGGACGTGCGTTCAAGCTGGAAGAAAAATGCAGCAGGCTATCGTGAACGATTTGAAAGGTCAGCATATCGCTGCGACCGGGAGGGCGGATCTTCTTTTGCCACCGCAACGACCGCTGTTGGAGAACTTGAAAATCTGATTCGTGGTGAGGCTGGAAACTTCAAGAACAATGAAACAGAACAGTTCCAATGGAGCCAGCTCTGCGAAAGATCATTACTTATGCGTCGCCTAAAAATTGCTGACAAAAGGCTTGCCTCTGGAACCGCATCAGAAGAAATTTTTTTGAAGTCGACCGATCAGTTGGTTCATGCTGCTGAAATAGTGGCGTGCTTTGGAGAATTACTCGTGCAACCGGAATTTGTTGACTGGGATGACTCTGATTACAAAATTCATGCTGAGAAAATGAAGAAGCATGCTTTGGCAGTAGGAGTTTCTATCAACGAAGGAAATTACAACAGCGCCAGAAATGCAGCAAAGGCAATAAGCCAATCCTGTTCAGCGTGCCATGCCGACTATCGATAACTCCTCGCATGAAGTAGTGCGAACTCTTCTCACCAGCCCTTACTTACACAACCATTTCAAAGGGCTTAAATCAATCAACTCGGCCAATCCAGCTTCAGCGAGTTCACTGCCTGTGACATACCGATGCTGGTCACACCATTGCTGAATCAAGTTAGCGGTACCAGAGCCCTCCGCTACCCCAAACAAATGGATCAAAAGCTTGTCCATTTCACGTTCAAGGCTGGCAAAGTGACGTGACCATTCGGCCGCCTCACGAATACCAACCTGCTCCTCACTTTGCCATTTCATGGGATGAAAGAGCAAAACGCTCGACGCCGTCACAAGCCGGCGAGTGCATGCCGCAAACGGCCAGACTGCTGCTGAAGAGCATTCTCCTGTCACAATTCCCGTCGCCTGTAAGCTACGCAAGCGAATCATGCTGACCAAAGAATTCGCCGTGTACGGATTCCCGCCGGGTGAATCAAAATAAATAGTGCATTGGCTACCAGGCTCAACTCCAAGTAATTTGCCAACAAGATCAGCAGCGTTCTCTGTAAGGTCACCTACTAAGGCTACTTCTATTGGTACCTCCTCACCACCATTTTCCTCTGACGACAAATGGTCTGGCTCAGTACTTTTTGAAAAATGGGCCATTCATTTTCTTTCTGGAGAAGATGTTTATACTATTTCTTTTGCTACGCAGATATATTCATGCTTTAGTATATCGATGCTTTCCTAAAAATAATGCTCTCGTTTTCATTGCGTGATTTTTTTCTAGACAACAACTCGTCAGCGTACTCTCATGGGTATCATTTGCCTTTGCCCAAATGGGCACCGCACGAAATTGAAAGATCGTTTTGCTGGCTTACGAGTGCGTTGCCCACAGTGTGGCGAAAAGTTTAGAGTCGCCCCTCACGATCACCAGACGAGAGAACAGGCGGCGGCCATATCGCCATCTTCTCCACCTACTAGTCAAGTAGGGTTCGATTCACCATTTAGTGACGATGGATTGAACTCACGACACCTGGCTGCTCAACCCAACGCGACTGTAAAACAGAGTGTAGAGACTATCCCGTCAATACTTGATGAGGACCCCAGTCAGCTATGGCGGGTTGCCCCACCCGGCGGTGAACCGAGTAACGCAATGGAAGGTTCGGAACTACTCGCCTTGTTGTCGTCCTCAAAAATTAACGCAAATGTATACGTTTGGCGGACTGATTGGGCTGAGTGGAAACCAGTAGCGAATGTTTTTCCCGATTTTTTTGGAAAATAATAACACCCCTTAACAAGCCAGGGTGGGCCTTCTACCCGCAGAGAAAAAATCTTTCACCTACCTGCTAGTCGTACCTCATATATAAATCGGTTCATAATGAAGTCTCTGGATTGCCTTGACACCCTTCACTTGTGAGGACTTCGCATGGATGCTGATCCCACACCTTTAGTTGACATTCTTTCCGATACCCAAATGACTGTCTTGAAATCGGAATCATTGGATTCCAATCAATCGTATCGTGAAATTATCCTTGATAGCGAGAACCTCGAATCGCATCAAGCTTCTAACATTTTCATTGAGCGATCATTCATCGCTGACACAGATTTTTCAAACGGAAGATGGACGGGCCTCGAACTCATTGAGTTGCTATGCCGCAACTGTAATGCTGCAAACGTTGACTGGTCAGGCGCACGAATGACGGACACTGAGTTTCATCGTACTCGGCTTACCGGATGTAACCTTTCTGGCACAAACCTTCACAATGTACTGTTCTACCGCTGCAAACTTGATTTATCATTATTTCATGACTCCCAACTCACTGGATGCCAATTCCAAGAATGCGACATTCGAGAAGCTGATTTCCAAAACACAGTACTCAAGCGGGTTATTTTCCGAGACTGTGACCTGCGCAACACACGCTACCCCAGTACGTCACTTTCAGGAATTGATTTGCGAGGTTCTCAGTTAGCAGGCATGCATGCGGATACCAATGAATTACAAGGGGCTTTAGTTGATCCGTTTCAGGTTACAGACATTGCATCAATGCTTGGGCTCGTCGTCGAAAGGTTGCCGACGGAGAGCCTAAACGAATACAATAGTGAGATTCGCTATCCATCTGCGGGAAAACCCACACTTATTGAATCGGATGGTGATGGTCAGTGACAATACACGCGACTCTTAACGCACCTCCGTGCCACTTGCTCGTTATGCAACAATTGTAAATCAACACCACTTCTCAAGGCATTCTTATGAAATTACGATCCAACTGTACTATGCATTTGTCTCTATCCCGACTTTTTTCAGGGTTGAGCATGTTGTCTGTCGCAATGTTTTTCATTATGCCAGTTCATGTTGTGTTAGCTGACGCTGCTGCTGAGTTCACAGTCGCGAATGGTGAATTATCACTCGCTGCTCCTGCTGGCTGGAAGCAAGTCCAGCCCCGATCTCGAATAGTAGAGACTGAATTTGCTATCGAGCCAGTGAAGCCTGATGACCAACCAGGACGTATGACTTCGATGGGCGCTGGTGGGAGCATTGAGGCCAATATTGCGAGGTGGTACGGCCAATTCAGCCAGCCAGACGGCTCATCTACGAAGGATAAAGCGGGCCTGAAAACATTACGTATAGCAGGATGCAAAGTAACGTGTGTTGATGTATCAGGAACCTTTAAAGACATGCCTGGTGGCCCGTTCGCCGGCGGACAGTCAATAGATCGTCCAAATTATCGAATGATGGCGGCTATTATTGAAACACCTGACAAAGGCAATTACTTCATTAAATTTTATGGACCTGCAACAACTGTAGAGGCATCGGCGGACGGTTTTCAAAAAATGATTGAAGGTATGGTCTCCACAAACTGATAGCTCTTTTTCTTCTTTCGCGAAGCTCACCTCCCTCAACAGTTAAAAGGCAGTAATGAAAATCCAGGAGTTCTTAGAACACCACGGGATCGAGGGTAATCCCTTTGCTGAAGAAGATGCCCAAAATGACACCGTGTTTAAGCGAACATGCTTAGAATCCACATTTCACCCCGGTTGGGACAAGATTTATGGATCACCAGAAGACCCGAGCACATCAATTGTTTTTGGTGAAAAAGGTGCTGGAAAAACTGCACTTAAACTGCAAATGGTTCGTCAATTTGAACGTCACAACGAAACAAGTAGGGGCCCGAATGGAAATAAAAAGCCTTCTTTCGTTGTTATCTATGATGACTTCAATCCATTCCTAGATCGATTTGTCAGCCGCAGCGGAAGAAACCGGCCCGTTGAGAAGGCGCTTGGGCATTGGAAACTGTGGGACCATATGGATGCAATCCTTTCCCTGGCAGTTACCCAACTTGTCTCCGCAATTATTCATCGCTCAAAAGCAGAACCAGTAGGAGATGGCAGAAGTCATTCGTGGAGTGGCCCACATGCTCGTGACCTTACTTTGCTAGCCGCACTTTATGATCAATCAACAGCTGAGACCTTTCCGTCACGCTGGAGAAAACTTCGCTGGCGGGTTGGTTACGGATCTATCCTTGGTCGTTGGCCGGCCTTCTTAGGATTAGCGTCTACTGCACTATTTGTGGCGGCTCTTGCCACCAGCATTTCGACAAAAAATTTAGATTGGCTGGCACTGTGGTGGCCGTGGTTTATTCTGACTGGAACCTGGATGCCGTGGTTATGGCGAAGGTGTCAGTGCTGGTGGAAAGCATTTCGTATCGTCCGAAATATGCGAACTGGAAACAGAACAGTAGGGCAACTTGTGAAAGCACTTGCAAAAATGCCTGAGGCAGATCTTGCAGGACAGCCTCTTCCACTTATGGCGAGAAGTGACGATCGTTACGAACTATTCGCAAAACTTCAAGGAGTACTTCAAGCTGTCGGATATGGCGGAATGATTGTGATCATCGATCGACTCGATGAACCACACGTAATAAATGGCTCTGCAGAACGTATGAAGCAGATTATCTGGCCCATTTTTGACAACAAGTTCCTGAAATCACCCGGGCTTGGATTCAAGATGCTACTTCCTAATGAGTTGTATCGATTCATTGAGCGTGAGGATGAGTCGTTTAATCAGCGAGCACGACTCGACAAGCAGAATCTCATACCATCTTTAGAATGGTCTGGAGAAACTCTCTATGACATTGCCTCCATGAGGCTCAAAGCCGCAAGCATAAAAGAGCCTCCGACAACTCTCGCTGAACTTTTTGAGCCTGAAGTCAGCCAGTCTCGATTAATTGATGGCCTGCGAAGTGTTCGTGTGCCTCGCCAGCTGTTTAAATTCTTATATCGACTACTTGTGGCGCATTGTCACGCACATACTGCCGAAAACCCTTGTTTTAAGATCCCTCTGGAACGGTTCGACACAGAATTAGCCGTGTTCAGGAGAGATCAGGATGCATTTGATCGTGGATTAGCACCACGGTAACCAGTATTGCAGTGAGGAGCAAAGCGTGGAAACGGTCCACACTATTGTTGTTGGCCGTGAAGCGATGGGGTGTCGCTTTGAGGTTATTTTCAACCTACTCGACAATAGTGTCGCAACATCAATCGGCACCGACGCACTCGACATCATTGAGCACATTGAAGAGCAAATATCCGTTTATCGACCGTCAAGTGAAATTTCAAGAATCAATGAATCGTCGTCTACAAGTTGGCACGATCTATCACCAGACGTATTCGACTTACTCTGGCTAGCAAAGCAACTCCATATCCAAACCAATGATGCCTTTGATGTAACCACAGGTCCTCTCATAAAAGCCTGGGGATTTCTTCAGAAACAAGGACGAACACCATCACCGGAAAAACTTGCTGACGCAGTTGAATGTTCTGGAATGAAAAATATTGAATTCCATGAGCACGAACGCAAAATACGTTTTGAGCGACCCGACGTTGAGATAAACCTGGGGGCTATCGGCAAAGGATGGGCAATAGATAAAGCGGTTGACCTCATCGAAATGGAGGGCATCGAAAATTTCTTTATTCACGGTGGGCATAGCAGTGTTCGCAGCCGGGGCACGCGAGGTCTAGCAGGACAGAAAACCGAACAGAATGGATGGCCTGTGGGACTTCGGCACCCACTTCTTCGAGAGAAGCGGATTGGCACAATTACGCTTCAGAACAAAGCGCTAGGCACAAGCGGATCTGGCACGCAGTTTTTTATTGAGAAGGGACAGAAAATCGGCCATATACTCGATCCACGAACGGGCCAACCCGCCAGTGGCGTTCTCTCGGCAACCGTCCTTGCAGATACGGCTGCCGAGGCCGACGCATTGGCAACAGCGGCATATATCCTGGGCCCGCGAGAAATTGATCTCATTGCAGCTGAAGGGAGTGCTGTGGCTGCAATACTCGTAGTGAAAGATGAGCAGAACAGCCGATTGACTGCGATTTTAGCTAATCTCGACACCGAACAATTTGTGCCAAATCGAACAACTCCGGGACTAACGGTTATTCAGGCCAAAGACTTCAACCAGAAGTAACAGAAGATTACCAATTTTTACACATTTCATAATTTTCAGACTACACTAGAAGTGTTCCCTGCTTCCGAACGACCATGGTTTGATCAGGGATTTGTGAATGACGTCAACTACTTCGAATGACTTTTCTGAAAAGGTGATTTTATCGTTTCGGCAGAGCCACTCATTCGATTGACTGTCATGTCAATACTGAACCCCTTCCCCGTGCAATACCACTAGACATGATCGAATGGTTGGAGCAGGGTTCGTATTTGGGAATCGTGCTTTTTCTGACACTCACTGGCTTAGGGCTACCGGTCCCTGAAGAAGTTCCCATTGTGGCCGCTGGCGTAGCCAGTAGAGCTGGAGCTTTGGATTGGTGGTGGGCATTGCCAGCATGCTTGATAGGGGCGTTATTAGGCGACAGCTTGATGTATGCCATCGGACGTTTTTTTGGGGCACGATTTCTTCGAGAACACCGCCTGTTGAGTGGATTCCTCACAGAAGAGCGAGAAAAAAAAATTGAGCTACTCATCCAACAGCATGGAATTAAGGCATTCTTTGCCGCCCGCTTTTTGGTTGGCCTGCGAAGCCCGTTCTACCTCACGGCTGGTATTCTTCGAGTGAAGTACCGGTGGTTTCTCTTCGCTGATTTCATCTGCGCGTCTATTGTCATTAGTGCTTTTTTTGGCCTGGCATATGCCTTTGGGGACCGAATCACCGGGCTCATTCAGTCGGCAGAAAAAGGCCTCACGCTTGTGGTCCTCGTCGCCGGCATCGTCGCCTTTGCAGTTGCCGCGTTCCTCTGGTTTCGTAAGCGTAGAATGCAGATTCTCGATGAAAATCCTGATAGCCTGCTTGAAAATCGTGAACTGATATTTGGTCCAGCAGCTGATCGCCTGGGGGACAGCAGTAGTTCAGCAACCCCAATTGAGACAGATCACAGCAGCGTGGCGGGGGGTCCATCTCAAACTGAGGATGATTTGCATTCGAGGGAAGCCAAAACCACATCATCAGCAACCGATGATTGATCACCTGTATCGTGTCACCAAGCATGGTCGTAACGATTACAACACATCGGCGAGCACTCGCTTAAATATATATTGGTTATATGGCTGAGAGAGACTTTTCTGGCGGCATTCTATGGCCTAGGAATCTATGGAGTTTTTCACTCCGTCACCGTTCTCATCGTGAAACGGGGCTTTGTCCCCACGGCACGTTGTTCAGTTCCTAGGAATTAGTGATGCCAGCATTCCAAAAACAGGTACCCCTGAAGGCCGTTGCGAAATCGAATAAGCATCTCAAGCAATCTTGGAACCGGATACTTGTCGTTGATGATGATCGCAGAATGGCCTCTCGCATTGCCCAATGGCTTTGTTCGCTTGGATGGCACGCCACTGCAGCGGGTGATATCACAGATGCCATTAAAAAGCTCGGGCATCATCGTTATGATTTCTGCATCCTTGATGGGGACCTCCCCGATAATGGGAGTATTCGTCTCGCGACTTTACTTCGTTCGATCTGGGATGAGGCCTACCTGATTGCTTTTGGAACAACAACTGCACAGCAAAACATTCTTTCACTTCATGCAGATACGATTCTCACTGCACCCATTAATGACTCAAGCCTGCTGAAAACCCTTAATACGGTTCGAGAACAGAAAATAGCGTCAGACATATACTCATCGACAAAGCGTTGCAACATAGGCAAAAACCGAGAAGTACTTGGAACAAGCCCAGCAATGCACAACGTTTCACAAGTCATTCAGAAAATTGCTCCGACCACTGCAACTGTTTTGTTTACAGGAGAGAGCGGTACAGGAAAGTCGTTACTCGCGCGAGAAATCCACCGCAGGAGTACTCGTTCAAGGAACCCATTTGTTGAGGTTGCCTGTGGAAGCCTGACAGAATCGCTACTTGAAAGTGAATTATTTGGGCACAGTGCTGGAGCATTTACTGGTGCCACTGCCTCACGAGATGGAATGTTTACACGCGCAGATAAAGGCTCAATATTTCTGGATGAAATTGCAACTGCGACTCCGGCAATGCAAGTGAAATTGTTACGGGTTTTACAGGATTTTGAATTTGAACCTGTTGGTGGCGATCAAACAAAGCAAGTCGATGCTCGAGTCATTCTTGCGACGCATGAAAACCTAGAAGAGCTTGTTCGCTGCGGAAAATTTCGTGAAGACCTTTTTTGGCGAATAAACGTCATCAAAATCGAACTTCCACCTCTACGGCAAAGACGCGAAGATATTCGACCTCTCGCTGAGCAATTTCTTAAAAATGTCATGGTCCAAACTGGTAGAGAAATAGAGGGTTTTACAAACAGCGCTATCGAGTGCCTTGAGGCACACCACTGGCCCGGAAATGTTCGAGAACTCGTTCATGCCGTCGAACGAGCTGCTTTCCTTGGTTCAGGCAAGCGAGTAGACGTGACGGACCTCCCACTTCAAGTAATAGAGGGGGCAAGCAGCAGACGAACCGCGAACTCAGAAATCAAGCCTGAAAAGACCATTGATGACTCACTCAAGGCCCAGATGGCTGCCCCCGAAAGGCGGCTCATTCTCGATGCGCTTCGTCAAAATAACTGGCGCAGGGATGCTGCAGCTAAAGCACTCGGCATCAATAGAACGACTCTCTACAAAAAAGCGAAGAGACTTGGTGTTGACCTCGCCGGAATAGGTCGAAACAAGCCCAGATCTCTTTAAATCTCTGTGACGTGCCTCTCTCATTAAACTAACTCTAGGCGAGTCCAGGGTCTACAAAAATGCTATCCCCAGATTCATCACTGTCTTCAGCGAAGGAAAACGTACTGCCTTCATTTGCTGCTGCACTCGCGGCCCATCCTGCGGCAATATCGGCAAAGGCTTGTGCTCGAGAGGCCGCTGAATTCCGCGACTCAGCGAGTATTTTCGTTTCATCATCTGAAAGCACACCTGAGACGTCGATCACATCAGCTCTCCGGGCACTTCCCTCATGCCGCAGCAGCATCTGCCTTGGTGGTGATGATGAGGCTTGAACGGGACCTTGGTTTCCACCGCTGACACTTGCAATCATTGCAGCATCAAGCATTGAAACAGTTCCATTCCCGCTCACATCTGCTACAAGCGTAGGAGCTATGGCAGGATAACTGACCAGCCCACTATCTAGCCGCATTGCAAGTCTCGCCGTGAGGGCTGAATCTGCTGGGCTATACTCACCATCACCAGTGGTATCACCGAGTGACGCTACAACCTGCACCGCATTACTTCCACCGACGGTAATGCTGCCATTGACAACGACTGATTCTAAGCTGACAAGTGCTGAGGACCCATTTTCAGCTGTCGTAGCGACTTGAGCCATTACATTTGCTATGGTCAATCGGCCTACAGGAGC
>Ga0209631_10005625_pt1 | contig 13185 bp, 15 predicted proteins | sample COG_08_FD_184752 | JGI IMG/M metagenome (GOLD analysis project Ga0209631, IMG submission 184752) | Pelagic Microbial community sample from North Sea - COGITO 998_met_08 (SPAdes) (version 2) | ecosystem: Environmental > Aquatic > Marine > Neritic zone/Coastal water | place: Helgoland, sampling... | reverse complement strand
CAACTTCCAACATCAGGTGATGGAAGCCAGCGATGCCGGGGGCTCCGCTCAGCGCCAACGTGTGGTGACGGGAGTTGCAGTGCAAGAACCGCAAGCCCAGTCGTAAGTTCGTGCCGAAAACCAAACGGATCCGTAAACGACACGAGTCGCTCTACCTGGCGCACAGCGGCAAGTTCTGATTCTTCTGTCGTCGCAATCTCTGCCCTGATAAGCCGACCGATCACTTCATCAATCGCAGCATCATCAGCGCAGTCCCAACCGAAGTAGGCGAGATTGTTGCTCTCACCGGGGTGGATGATGATGCGTTCAACACGGTCGTCAATTCGCAGGCCGAGACCATCGGAGCGATTCACGACTTGAGCGCGAGAACTTCACTGCCGAATTCTTGCCATTTGTCGAGCGCTGGAGTTTCAAATCCGATGTATGCGAGCGATGCGACCATGGTGCGTTCCCTTTGTTGAGGCGATCTTGACAAGGCTGCTTTCAGTTCGTGGCCCAGTAGGTCCGGTTGAACCGGATGTGAACCTCTCAAGACTCGTCGTGATCAGACTCGGGCAGAACGTTCGAATCTCAGACCGATGGCTGAGAGAGAGATCGTATAGCAGTTGCGGCTAGCACGACGTCAAGGACGAGCGGTACCACCCACTCGCTAGGTGATCCGTACCCGTTCGCGTCGCCGTACAGCATGATTGCAAGGTGCACGAACAGCAGTGACCCACTCGTGATCAATGCCAACTGGCTAAACACCCGACCAGAAACCAGCACGGCTATTCCGACGAGAATAAAGATCATTGCGAATAGCAGGTAACCCATCATTCGCTCGTAAATCTCGTCATGGTTCTGGACGTTTTCTGCCCCCCACCAACTCTCGGCCGCATCGGCCGCCCACAGTGAACCAACCAACGCTCCGAACACGCCGTTGGCGACGATGACTACCCAGAACCAAACTTTCACATTGAGAACTTTGCTCATGACCCTCTCCAATCGCACTTACGGACCTCTGAAGCGCTAGTATACGCCAATCTTAAATGACGTGAATGCTGCTGGTTCTGCGAGGTTCTCGCTGGGCCACACGCCGGAAGCAGAGCATCTGCGATCGCCATAGAAACCGCAGCTGCAAGTACGCGTTTCATTGTCATCAAGTCTTTCAGAATGCTGCCACGCTAACACACAGAGCTAGTCTGAAGCGCCCTGGGGTTTGCGTGGCTCTGGTTAGTGGATTCCAACCTGGTGTTGGTCGGTCTTGTTTGCAGCATAGAAGGCTGCTTCGAACTCGTCAGGTGACGCGTCGTCGAGGTAGCTGTGGATCCGGTCGGTGTTGAACCAGTGCACCCAGCCAAGGGTGGCGAGTTCGACGTCTTCGGCGTTGCGCCATCGGCCTTGGTGCTCGGGTCCTCGGATCAGCTCGGCTTTGTAGAGGCTGTTGGTTGCCTCGGCCAGGGCGTTGTCATAGGAATCGCCGACGCTGCCGATTGAGGGTCGGGCGCCGATCTCGTCGAGACGTTCGCCGTAGCGGATGCTGGTGTACTGAGACCCGGCATCAGAATGAGCGATCAGTCCTTCAAGGATCGTGCCGCGGTTGAAGCGTGCCATCTCCAGTGCGTCGAGCACCATGTCGGTACGCATGTGATCAGCAGCTCGCCAACCAACGATCTTTCGTGAGAACGCGTCGATGATAAAGCACACATAGACCATGCCTGACCACGTCGGCACATACGTGAGATCAGTCACCCACAACGCGTTCGGCCGCTCAGCGGTGAAGTCGCGATCAACCAAATCTGGTGGCCGGTCTGCAGTGTCGTCGCGTCGGGTGGTCCGCACCCGTTTCAGCTTCGACACGCCCGAGATCCCGGCCTGTTTCATGAGCCGGGCGATCTGATCACGCCCGATCTCATGGCCAGCCTTGCGCGCCGCAACCCACATTTTGCGTGCGCCATAGACGCTGTAGTTCGCCTTCCACAGCGCGACCAGGATCGGGATCCACACCGCGTCGCTGATCGCCCGCTTCGACAGCGGCCGGGTCTTGGCACTGCGGTAGGTGGACGGAGCGAACTGCAAAACTTCGCAGATCGGTTCGACTCCGAACTCCTGTCGGTTCTGGTCGATGAAATCGACCATCACTTCTGTTGGCGGTCCAACTCCGCCCCGAAGAAAAGCGCAGCACGTTTCAAAATCTCATTCGCGCGTTTCAACTCTTTGAGTTCTTGGCGTAGCCGCTTGTTCTCCTCAGCCTCCGCGGAGCTGGTCCCGGGCCGCATGCCACGGTCAATGTCGGCCTGCTTGACCCACAGCCTCACCGATTCCACGCCATAGCCGAGTTGCTCAGCCACCCGCTGGGCTGTGCCCGCTTCGGTGCCGAGTTCCTCACGCAGCGCGAAAACCAGCCGCACCGCCGACTCCTTCTGCTCCGCTGTGTAGCGCCGACGAGTCGGCTTGGATTCCATATCTACATTCATAGCAATCGTCATCTTTCAAAGCTGACGAGCCGACGCGAAACCCAGTGCGATTCAAAGCTGCAAATATTAATGCTTATGACGGATGGCATGCGTGGCGAACTGTGAGTGGCAGCTTGCTCGCCGATCTACGTTCTCAGCTCCTTGAAAGAGACCAGCAAGACCTGACGACCCCACCAGAATGATGTGGGTGCTTGGCTTACACCGGGCTGGTCAAACAGAACGAGCGTTTGGTAGGTGGAGGGTGCGAACTTCACTGACTGCTTGCTAACGGATTGCTAACGGATTGCTAACAGGATGCTAACGAACCGAGCCAGACAGCCCTGGACCAAACCGGACGGGGTTCACAGTGTCGAGCCAAAATCGTTGATATCAAGCCACTAAACGGCACCAGACCGGACGGAGCTGGACAGGTCCGTATTGATCTCGTGGAACTGTTAATCCGCAGGTCGTGGGTTCGAGCCCCACCCCGGAGCTGTGAAGGAAACCTTGGCCTCCTCGGGAAGCCAAGGTTCTTCGCTTTTTGCGGCGTGATCAGGTACGGAATTCGGCGGTTGTAACGGTGGGCTAAGAACGGCCTCAGGGAAGCCAATCGAAGCGTTGTTACAAGAGAAACCCGTGTACGAGAGAGAGCGCGAGACAAACGGCACGTTGGCGTCGCATCAACTTGCTAGCGTGGGGGCTTCGGGGCCGTAGCTCAGTTGGTTAGAGCGCGCGACTCATAATCGCTCGGTCGTGGGTTCGAGACCCACCGGCCCCACCATTATCTCGTGATCACTCTCGTGGCCGGATCGCCTACGCGGTTTCTCGCTGGCGTCAGCTAGAGCAGTCTTTGATCAGGCACGTTTGTGATGCAGATACAGCTAGGCCTGTTGCTGTTGCGGTGGCAAGGGGATGCGCCAGGCTCTGCGGCGCGAAACGGTTCGCCAGTCGCTCGACGCCCTTGGCGCCGAGAATGCCGATACCGGCAACTGAAAGTCCCGCAACGATGTCGAGCATCCAATGGTTTGCCGTGAGCACCACTGCAGCCATCATGAGGAGCGGGAAGGTAACAGCAACGATCCGAAGCAACCGGAAATGGCTCGCTCTCCACACCGTTACAGCGACCAACACATTCCACCCGACATGGAAACTCGGGACCGCTGCGAACTGGTTGGTGACTTTCGGGTTCTGCAGTATCCGATAGCTGCCGCTGAGTTCACCCAAGCTATCGAAGAAGACATTTGGGTCGAATAAGCGCGGCGGAGCTACCGGATATAACGCGAAACAGACAAGCCCGATAGCGCCACTGATCACGAGGGCGTTACGCAGGGTGATGAAGTTGCGGCGGCTTAGTCCGAACAGAAGAACGAGTGATCCGACAATGACCGGGAAGTGACCGTAGATGTAGACCCAGTTCATAGCGGCGATGAGCCAGTCGGATTCGAGAACCTGTTGTTGCAGGGTCGATTCCCAGTCCAGGCCGAGTGACTTCTGAAGGTCAACGATCGATGCTGCGTTTTCGAATGCTTCGCGTTCTTGTCCAGCACTCAGGTCGCGCACATAGAAGTACAACAGGGCCGGAGGCAACAAGAGCACGATCTGCCATCCAAACCCAGACCACCCGCGCACACCAATTTTCAGCGAGTAACCAACAAGAGCGGCCCGAAGTGCCGAGTATTGCGGTATCGGTTCAGGAGTTTGCACGTGAGGTGCAGATGTGCACGCCATAGAAGCAAACTAGTCCAAAGATGAACGGTCGCGCCATCATGATTTTGAGGGATCGTTCCCGTTGGGTCGACCGGGCTCGCTAAATCTCGCCCAACCAGGCTGGCGCCCGGTCAATGAGGAACTCTGAAACCGCAGAAAGTCGCCGAAAAAGGTCACTGAGATCCTCTTGGCCCATAAACAATCTGGCGAGTGATGTGGAGCTGCGCGAGATGATAGTCACGCTTCGTTGTGCGGCATCGATCACGCCGAGGTACGCATCAGCTGCTGATATTTCGAGTGACAGGTCGGGGCCGCCGACTCCGGCAAGTTCTGTCGCAAGCACTAAAAGGTCGGGGCTTGCCTGGAGCGGAGGCATCGACCACGTGATAGTGAGCGGCAAGAGGTGATCATCGGGAGGTTCATCGCCCTCGGGCATCGACATGATGACGTCTTCGAACGACAACATGGTTCGAGGTTCAACCTCGAGCGAGAGATGCATGTCAAGAGGCCCGCCACATGCGTGCGCAGGGTGAAGGTCAACTTCCCACGCCTGACGCATGCTGTAGGTCTCCACGAAATGACGTTCGTCATGTACGTGGAACCCATGGTCGGCCGCCAGATCCTTGAGATCTGCGACGAACGTTGCTATGTCGACAACTGCCACGCTGGCTTCCTGGTTAGGTGCTACACCGAAACTAGCAAACACGATACGGTCTCCGCAGTGGAAGCACTGCGGATTATCGAGTTGTTTCGTGAGGTGGCGTCGGCCATTCATGGCCGAATCCATCAGGATGAAGACTGGGGCCTGTCTGGAAACCGGGACGGTCAGTACACCTTCGACGTTTCTGCCGACGCAATAGCGCTTGGCCTGTTGACCAGCGCTGGTCTCGGTGTACTCAGTGAAGAGTCCGGCGTGACACATCCCGATCGTGAAATTCTGGTCGTTATGGACCCGATCGACGGGTCGACCAACGCATCCGCCGGCCTGCCCTGGTACGGAACAAGCCTATGTGCCCTCGATGAGGTCGGGCCACTTGCCTCACTCGTCGTCAACCAGGCAACAGGCACGTCATGGCACGCCATCCGTGGCCAAGGTGCCTATCGAGATGGGCAACGTATTACGCCATCGGGCGTTGAAAAACTTGGTGACGCGTTCTTGACGGTGTCCGGCCTGCCAGAGCGGCACTTCGGGTGGCGACAGTTTCGTTGTTATGGAGCCGCAGCGCTCGATATCTGCAGCGTGGCCGACGGCACTTTCGATGCATACGCTGACCTGTCAATCGACGCACACGGCTCGTGGGATTATGCGGGTGCGCTACTTGTTTGCGAAGAGGCCGGCGGGGTGATTGTTGATGTCAACGGTCGGGATCTGATCGCCCGCAGTCATCTTGATCGGCGTACCCCGGTCGCCGCGGCAACACCGGCGTTGTTGGCCGAATTGGTGAAGGCCATAAAGCAGCCCTGAAAACAGTCCTTCGATGGTCTCGAGGCACTAGAGTGTCAGGCGTCACTTCGAGGGAGAAAATTCATCATGCGTAAATTACTTTCCGCCATGGTTGCCATGGTGTTGGTCAGCTTAAGTTTGGCTGGAACCGCACAAGCACAAGACGCTGTCATCGGGACGGTCACGTCTGATCCGGCTACCGTTCCAGCACCCGGCGAATACACCATGACTGCTACCGGGGCTGACTTCATTCCTGACACATCGGTTCTTCTGGTGGCGTGTGTGTCTCCGGCCGACACGCTCGTGCCTGGTTCGTCCGATCTGGCGGAGATCACCGCTGCAGCAGGTGAAATTAGTGCACTTGTTGACTGTGATATCGCAAACGCTCAGAACGTTGAAGTAGATAGCGGCGGTTCGTGGAGCGCCTCGCTGACCGCAACAGTTGGCGACAACTTCTTCTTGAGCGCAGGCGCTCTCGACGGCTCACAAGCTGGCGCAACCTGGGTCGCTATCGTTCCTGCAGCACCAGCAACGACCGATGCCGATGACGCTGACGCAGAAGAGGAAGAAGAAGATGCCGAGCTCGCTGAGACTGGTGTCGAAACCGGCCTGTTGGCCGTGATCGGCACCGCTGTGCTTGGTGCAGGCGTGCTGGTCACTCGTGAGGGTCGCCGCTTCCGCCAGTAGCACCATCCAACCAAGTACTGATTGATCGAAAGGCCCGCCTCGTTACGAGGTGGGCCTTTCGCCGTTTTCGGGGGTCGAACCATTGCGTCGTACTTGATCTATGGGCACAACTACAAGGACCGAGCACAAGGATCACCGGTACGGACCAAGGCCGGAGAAATGGCCAGGATGTTTGCGCATCAAGCCGGTGCGGTCATCGAACGCACCGCCGTGTGTGTCAGCCTCGAATCGACACTGCAAGCAGTGCTGCAGCTAACAAGCCGTAGTATTCGTTTCGGTACCCGCCCCGAAGAATCTCGGCAACATAGGCCATCTCCGACCCGCCGTGCTCATCCTGGGTAGCGATTGAATGGTACGACTCGACCAGACCCCCCAGTCGCAAGTCGGCGCTGAAGAACAGTGGCATGGTGGGCAGGACCCAGAGTGCATGCGCCGCAGCATCGTTCCACATCAGGAACAGACTGGCGCCGACAACAACGGCAAGAGCTCCGATCCGCATACGAAGTATGGCGTTATTCTTCTGGGCGGCGAGAGAACGAGCTCGTTGCGCGGCTTCGGGGCCGATTTCGAGCGGGTCCACTAGGTGAGCATTTGCACGGCGGTCTCGACAAAGAGTTCGGTCGTGAGGCCGATCGACTCGACATCGATGCGTTCGTCGTTGCCGTGGAACCGGTCGGCGAAAACCTCGGCTCGCATGCCTGCGGAGAACAACGCGGCGCCATAGGCCACTGATCCAGCAGCTCGGTAGAAGCGAGCGTCGGTGCCGCCGGTGATGAGCGACGGCTGGATCTCGGCACCAGGATGGGCCGACTTCATGATGCCGCTCAGTACATCCCAGAGAGGTGTGTCGGTGGGTGACGCGGTGGCCATATCGAGGTGAATCGGCTCGATCTCGACTTCGTTGTAGAGCGCTTCGCCAAGAGCGGTGCGCAGGTGCTGCTGAATGTCTTCGGGCGTTTCGCCAGGGAGTGTACGAATGTCGACCTCGACGATGACCTCGTCGGGCACGGTGTTGGTCTTGGTGCCGCCGTGCACGACATTGGGGCTAAAGGTGGTGTGAGAACAGGCGTGCAGCGTGCGGGCATGCATCTGATCGTCGAGACCTGCGAGAGCGTCGTCGAGGCGGTCAGGATCGAGCATGGCATCTTTGGTGTCAGCGTCGAAATGCAGGTTCTTGACGAGCTCCCGCCAGAGATTGTGAATGTTGGGGGTCGGCCGATATTCGGCCAGGCGACGCACGACCTCGGCAGCCTTGATAAGAGCGTTGTCCGCGCCCCATGGCATTGAACCATGGCTTGGTGTGCCCTTGAGCTTGAGTCGTTGCCAGGCGACACCTTTCTCGGCGACATTCAGCGTGAGTGCGGTGCCGGTTGGGGTCTCGCTGGGCACGCCGCCCCACTCGGTGATCACATAGTCAGCCTTGACAGCGTCGAGGTTGTTGTCGAGCATCCACCGCGCGCCCCAGTTGCCTCCTGCTTCTTCGTCGGCCACACCAAAGAAGATCAGATCACCTTTGGGTCGAAATCCAGAGGCCGCCAGGTGTTTAAAGGCAACAGCCATGCCAGCGGTCTGGCCCAACATATCGATGGCGCCTCGGCCCCAGACCTCACCATCAATGAGCTCACCTGCAAACGGATCACGACTCCAGCCAGACGGTGTCACCGGCACAACGTCGGTGTGTCCCATCAGGCACAACGACGGGGCGTTGGGATCGCTGCCTTCGATCCGAGACACGATTGACCGTCGACCTGGCGCCGAGTCATAGTGTTGGCAATCGAGACCTGTGCCCTCGAGATAGGTCTCCAGTAGATCGCTGTTGCGGATCTCGTCGCCGGACTCGAGCGTGCCATCGTTGACGCACTCGTTGCGGATCATTGTCTGTAAGAGTTCGGTAGCGGCAGCGGTGCGGGTGGGATCGGTGTGCATGCGCTCCAGTCTCGCGCAGACGAGAGCTGGGGGAGTGGTCCCGAGTCGCGAGTGGTGGGCGGGTCGACGATCACCTGCGGCGACGGATCCGGGGTCGTCATTGAAGGTGTCAAGGGCACAGACCCGTGGTCACTCATTCGGTAGGGGAAGTGAGTGACCTAGGACACACTTGCACCGACGGCGTAAGGTCGTGCCTATGCAACTCACACTCGAAGATCGGCTTGATCTATGCGAGATCCCGGGCCGGTATGGCGATTCGATCGACGACCGCAATTGGGACCAACTTCGAACCATCTTCACCGAGGACGCTGTCTTTGATCTGACCGGCGTCGGTGCTCGGCGTTTGGTTGGTATCGACGAAATCATTCTGTTCATGGAGGAGGAGGCTGCGCATCCTCGGACCCACATGATGACGAACGTTTACACGAACCCGAGCGAAGAAGGAGCCGAACTGCGCTTTCGCATCGTCGCACTGTTAGGTCAGGGGAAAACGGGCACTGCGTCGTACTACGACCAAGTCGTCAAGACGGCCGATGGCTGGCGGGTGAAATATCGTGAAACGACTTTGCGGCGGCGAGATAAACGCGATGCCAAGGTCGATATCGAAGGTATCGCCCTGTAGTTCGTGCGTTAACGAGCTGGTGTTTTGGGGTTCGTTGTTTTCTGGCCAAGGACGGACCGCTCAAGGTCGCGCATGGCTTGTCGTTCGCGAAGGCCGAGCCCAATAAAGATGCCGGGTATGGCTACCAGTGCCAGCAGGGCTCCCGATGAGAGCATGACTAGTGCGGGGGCGGGGCAGGTGCCAGCAACGGCCCATCCAATGCCGAAGAGTGCGCCGCCCTTGAGGTGATGGGGCTCTGGTTTGGCTCGTGACAGAGCGAGCGTGCCGCCGAGAGGTGTCTCGGTGCCTCGGCGTTCGAGCCACCACAGGAGCGGAGCGGAAATAGCCACGGCTGATCCCATAAATAGGAAGACGTATGGGTCTTCGAACGAGAGCGTCGAGTGGATGGTGTCGTATTCATGGAGGCGGGCGCCGGCGAGGATGCCGCCAAAGGCGATGCCACTGATGAGGCCAAGAACGTTCAGTTTCACAGCGCACCGCCGGTGACGAGGCCCAACACGAACGTGGTCACAATGGCCGTTGTCATGAAGGTCGCAGTGACGGCCAGCGAGGCTGGTGAACGTTGGGCAGTGCCACACAAACCATGCCCGGACGTGCAGCCGCCGGCGAGGCCGGCGCCATAACCAAGTAGCACCGAGCCAGTAAACACCAGTGGTATGACGAACCACAGAGGAAACGCGTCGCGCAACGCGTCGTAACCGCTGCGGACCGGGCTGTCGTCTCGTAGCACCTGGGTGACCAGAAGCCCGCCGAGGAACATGCCAACGAAGTACCAGACCCGCCAGGTGGCGATCCCGCTGCGCCGGCGGAGCCAGCCCGCAGTTTGTACATACGCGCCACTTGCTCCAAGTGGCTGGTTCGCCAACCCAAACAGGGCCACCACAAGTAGCCCGAGGGCCGGTCCGGCGACGAACCATGGCAGCTGGTTCGGAAGGAGGTCAAACATAAAAGTGCCTAACTTTCAGTAGGTTGCAAATCATTGTGGCGTGAAATGGATAGAGGCTGCTCGTTTGGCCCCTGGGCCCACGTTGGTGATCTTGACGCGGATGCCGGTGGCCTCGAATGTGGTGATCGACTGCTGGAGCGTGGCAGCACCCGTATAGTCCAGCCGCCCTACACCCGCAAGGTCCAGGACAATCGTGTCAATGGTTGGATCGTCGGCAAGTTTTGTTCGACAGATTGCTTCGATGCGGGGAACGGTCGCAAACCACAATACGCCACGTGGCGAGATCGTGAGGGTGGAGCCGGTGACCTGCTCGTCGGCGACCACATTGAGCTCACGATAGAGATGGACACCGATCGACAAAGCCACGCCCACGAAGATGCCTCGTTCGACCCGGGGGGCAAAGGCCAACGTCGCACCCAGCGTGCCCAACCCGACCACACCCTGTGGCACCGATACGGTGAAGAGGCGGGCGATGGATCGTAGGTCAATGAGCTTGACCACTGAGGTAATCACAATTGCCGCCAGTACGGCCCGTGGAAGCGGCTCGGCCAGCGGAGCGAGCGGCAATGCGAACAACACGATGATGCCAGCAATCGCTCCCGTCCATGCGGTCTTGGCTCCCGCCATGCGCCCAAGTGCGCTCCGAGAGAACGAGCCGCCGACAGGAAGCCCACCGGACAAGGCAGAAGCGATATTGGCAACACCTTGGCCGACCATCTCTTTGTTGGCGTCCCATCGTTGTCGGTCTTGAGCTGCAAAGGCTCGAGCGATCGAGGCTGGTTCTGCAAAGCCGACCAGAGCGATGGCCGCTGCAGCGGGCAGCAGGCCAAGTGACTCGTTCCACGGAAAGACGGTGTGAGGGCGTATGAACCCACCTGGTAGTTCACCGATGGTCTCGCCGCCATAACCGACCGCTGCACTGAGCAGAATGGCGCCCATCACGGCCACGAACACACCAGGGAAGAAACGATGGATTCGCCGGCCGCCAACCATCAAGGCAGCGGTAGCTCCGGTAAAAAGGAGCGCGCCCACCTGCCACGACTGAGGCGATGCAACTGTGTCGACAGCGCGCTTGAGCACCCCGGTTCCTGTTGGTTGTGCGCCCACGGCTCCAGGCAGTTGGCTCGCAAGGATGAGAATGGCGGCTCCGGTTGTGAATCCGCCGAGCACCGGATCGGACAACAGATACGCAATCGTGCCCAGCCTGGCCAGACCAAGAAGGAGGCGAAGTATGCCGACCATCAGTGCAAGCAGAACCGCGAGTTCTATGTACTCGGCCGAAAAGGTCGGTGCCCGACCGGCAAGCGCCCCAAACGTCAGCAGCCCAGTCAGCGCAACCGGACCGGTTTGCAAATAGGGCGATGACACAAGCGGTGCCGCAACTATCAGCGGGAGCGCAGCCGAAAACAAACCAACCTGCGGCGGCAGGCCAGCAAGTTCGGCATACGCCATCGCTTGAGGAATTAGTATGACAGCGACAGACAAACCTGCGATGACGTCGGCGGTCGCAGGCGGGCGCAGGTTCACAGATGTGCGTGGTTAGACGCCCGCTGGCACGACGACTGGTTCGCCGGCTCCAGACCACGCGCCGTAGCCGCCGAGCAAGTCGGTGACATCGGTGAAACCAGCTTGCTCAAGTTTGCTAGAAGCGATCATGGAACGGAATCCGCCTGCGCAGTACAGCAGTGTCGGTTTCGTTGGGTCGAGTTCGTTGATGCGGTCGTTGAGCTGGGTTAAAGCAATCAGCGTTGCGCCCTCGATGACGCCGTCGGCGGTTTCGCCGGGCTGGCGCACGTCGACCACCTGCAGGTCGGCTACACCGGCCATAGCAGCCTTGGCACCAGCGACCTCGACTCGGGAGCTGCGCACCACATGTTTTGGTGCGTTGGTAAACGCCTGAACGGGGTCGGCCAGATGGCCGATCACGTCGTCGAATCCAATTCGTGCGAGCCGAGTTTTTGACTCGTTTTCGTGCGCTTCGTCGGCGACGATGACGATTGGGGTGCCAGCGGTGATGATGCCGCCTACAAATTCCGAGTAGCGGCCAGCGAGGCCGACATTGATGGATCCGCGGAGATGGCCGAGTGCAAACTCGTCCGGCGAACGGGAGTCGAGAACGATCGCTCGAGTCTGCTGGGCGTCCAATACTTCGGCGAGGTCGAGTGGGCGAGAACCCGTTTCCTCGAAGAACAGCGGGCGGATGGCCTTGTTCAAAGCGGCGTCGTAACCAAAGTACGCAGGGGGAGCGGTCTGGCCTTCGGTGACGACATCGATAAAGGCCTCCTTGGTCATGGGTTGCACCGCGTAGTTGTTTTCGCGCTGCACACCAATTGAACATGAGGTATTCGAAGAAAGGTTCTTGCCGCACGAGCTTCCGGCGCCGTGCCCGGGGTAGAGCAACGTCTCGTCGGGCAGCGTCATGAGCTGTTCATGGAGCGAGTGGTACAGCTGGCCCGCGAGTTCCTCTTTGGTTACGCCCTTGGATGACAGAAGATCGGGGCGTCCGACATCGCCGATGAACATGGTGTCGCCGGTCAGCACACCGTAGGGCGCAGCGTCGTCGCCGTGTTCGTAGATCACGATGCTTATCGACTCGGGTGTATGGCCTGGCGTGTGGCGAATTTCAAGTTCGATCTCGCCGAGTGAAATCCGTTCGCCATGTGCGAGCTTGCGGCTCGGGAATTCTGGATCTGCAATCGAGCCATACGCAATCTCTGCACCGGTTGCTTCAGCCATCTCCAGATGTCCCGACAAAAAGTCAGCATGAAAGTGTGTTTCGAGCACCAGTTCGATGGTCATGCCATGTTCTTCGGCGGATGCAAGGTACGGAGCGATGTCTCGGCGCGGGTCGACGACGACCGCTCGGCCAGTCGATTCGTCGCCGATGAAGTACGACGCCTGCGAGAGGCACTCGAGGTAGTGCTGTTCGAAGATCATGGTCAGGACTTGCCTTTCACGATGAGGTTCCTGCGGTACACCGGCAAGCCGGGTTCCTTAGTTGCCGCATGGCTCTTTGGGTTTGGAGATTGATGATGGAATCGAGGGCGATGTTGGCTGGGATGGCCCTGGCTCGCAGCGGTGACCCATTTCTTATTGCGGATGTCCGGTCATTTGCCAACGTAGGTCGGTGAACGTGATTCGTCAAGTGGCGACGCTGTTATGGGTGGAGCTTGGTCAGTCGTTGCTCGTAGCGAATGGGTGGCCAGCATCGAGCCATGACACGATCCCGCCGTCGATTTCTTGAACGTCGGCGAACCCGAGTTCGGTCATGAGGTCCGCAGCCTGACCACTGCGGTTGCCTGAGCGGCAATACAGCAGATACGGCGTTTCCCGATCCAGGGAGGCGATCTGCTGGGCAAAGTCAGGGGAGTGGAAGTTGATCATTGTCGCGTTGGGAAGTCGCTGACCGGCGAATTCC
>Ga0209631_10005624_pt1 | contig 13188 bp, 15 predicted proteins | sample COG_08_FD_184752 | JGI IMG/M metagenome (GOLD analysis project Ga0209631, IMG submission 184752) | Pelagic Microbial community sample from North Sea - COGITO 998_met_08 (SPAdes) (version 2) | ecosystem: Environmental > Aquatic > Marine > Neritic zone/Coastal water | place: Helgoland, sampling... | reverse complement strand
GCATCTGGCCAATCGGGTGGCGACAGCTGGAACCCGCTCTTCGGCGGATCTGGCGGGCTGGGCGGCGGTCTGGGCGGCGGTTTCGGTTCCTCCGGTTCGCTCAGCGGTTTGGGCGGCGGCGTGCCGGGTTTGGGCGGCGGCGGCTCGGTGGTGTCCGGGGGTCTCTTTGGTGGATCTGGGCTGTTCGGTGCGCCCGCGCCGAACCCGTACGCGCAGAGGGGTCCGTCTCCCGCGCCCGGTCCCCCAGGCTACGCACCCAACCCCTACGCTCAACACGCGCAACACGCTCAGCAGCAGCAGCAGCAGCAGCAGCAGCAGAACGGCGCTGATGAGGCACCTCAGTTTTCGCAGGCTGAGCAGAGCAAGCTGTTCCCGTGGCTCCAGTGATGTAGTGATGATGTGATGAGAAAAGATTGTGATTGAACACGACTCTCGCGCCCTCCCCCTCCCTCGCCGCCGTTCACAATTACCCTCATGTTCACATTTACACGCCCTCCTTTTTTGTCCTTTTTTCGAGAGCCCCGGAAAATAAATCTCTCCACAACGAAGGCCCCCGCGAGCGAGCGGCTGTCGGCCGTGATGGGCGACCTCGCGAGCATCGACGACGCGTTCGACGCGGCGCTGAATTTGGAGGAGTCCCACATAGACGATGGATGGGAGGATGGACTCAGGTGAGCCCCACGCCCGTCCCGACCCGCCCACGTTCCCGACGCATGAGAAGGGCACCACCGCCGCCGCCGCCCCGTGCCTGCCCCCTTCCCTCCGACCGCTCACACGATCATCCCCACCCCGTATCGCCCCGACAGAGAGGGAGAGAAGCTCGGTCTCATCGACGGGCGCGAGGTTGGCTTCGCGAAGGGCTTCGAGATCGGCCAGGAGATCGGCTTCTACTCGGGATGCCACGCGGTGTGGTCGCGGTGCGTCAAGGAGGATCCGGAGTGCTTCAGCGAACGCGCGCGACGGGGCATCGACGCGTTCGGGAAGATGCTCCGGTCGTTTCCCATCGACGACCCGCTCGATGAGACGATACTGGAGACGCTGAACCAGGTCCGCGGTAAGTTCAAGACGGTGGTGGCGCTGCTGGGAATGCACCGCGAGTACAACGACGCGACGGGCGACCAACCGACCATGACCTTCTGACGACGCCCGACGTATCATGACTAGCTCTTAGTGTATCAACAGTATCCTAGGTGTAGTATCTATCTCGCCGGCGCCCGCACGGGGCCGCCGGACTGTACATCTAATAATAAGCGGAGGCGGTCATCTTTCGTCTCCGCGGCGACCAATGTGGATTCCCGGTTGTAATCATCAATCACAGAGCTCGGTCCAGGGCGTCCACCGCCCACAGGTGCCGATCCCTGAAGAACACCACGTGCACGATGCCCGCCATGACGCTGATGTACATGGCCGCCAGTCCCACGTACGCCGCGTGCAGCACCCTCTCCTTGACGTCCGGTGGCACGTCGAACATGAGCTCGAAGATGCACAGGCCGATGGCGGTGCCCAGCCAGAACGCGGTGCTGCCCATCAGCATCGCCGCCACCATCGCCTTCTTCGGGCTCATATTCCCCAACAGCGTGACGTTCTCCCCGAGCACCCGCACGGTGATTCCCATCTTCCCGTTCGGGTCGTCCATCGATCTCCACACCCGCAGCAGCTGCTTCCGAACGTCGGCGTACAGGCGCTTCTTGCCATTCTCAAACTCGACCAGTAGGTCCCCGCCCATTCGTGCCTGCCTGGTGACCCACGCGCTGACCCTCAACCCGACGCCGCGGGCGACCCAGTCCTCGTCACGATGGCGTCCCGAATCGATGCGTTGGTGTACCTCCTGTGAGCGTCGAGCGCCGAGTTCCCGACGAAGCGGTTGGAATGCAAGTGGAATAACCGACAAGCAGAGTAACGGTAATGTTATCCAGAAATAAAATGAAGCAATACCAAATGCTCATACGTGTACATAATAGAAAGGGGTATACGTGCACAGGTAACGTGGGGAGAAAATCAAGGCCTGAAACCGTTGTTCGTCTGAACATCGCGTAACACCTTTTCCATCGAACGCGCGCCGAAGCGCAGAGAGAAGCGCGTCACAAGGTGAGCGTCCGAGGATTCAGGTGCAACACGCGTTCGCGGCGAACACTGATGTTTGCCGCGCGCGTTGATGAGTGATAGTGCGGCTGGCACGCAAGACGCGACTGACGATACGCGAGGCGCGGAGCTCGAATTAGCGAACCGCGCCGAGAAGAAAAAAGAGGGCGCGGCGGGCGACGACGAGGACGCGCGCGCGGCAAGGTCTCCGAGGCAAGAACAGAGCCGCGGGTGGTTCAGGCACAGGAAAGGGTTCTTCATCGGGTCCTGGGCCGACATGTACGGCGCGGGTTTAGGTCGGTCCAAGTCCGCGGGGGCCCTCGGGGCGAAACCCCCGAGGGACACCGAGGGGCGAATGCCCCAGGTGGCGACGCGAACGTCCCGGCGGTATCGAACCCCGGCGAACCTCGCGTACTGCACCCTCGGCGTGTTGGTGTCGCTGTGCATATACGGAGTGCTGCAGGAACGGCTGATGACCATACCGTACGGGGGCGGGAGCGAGGAATCGCCCCCGGAGTTTTTCCAAGCATCCATCTTCCTCGTCCTCATGAACCGACTGGTAACCGTGGCGACGAGCGCGACGGGGATCTTTCTCACCGGTGAACGGTTCTCCCCGAAAGGCACACCCTTGGAGCTATACGCCATGATCGCGTTCGGCAACCTGGTCACCACGGTGTGCCAGTACGAGGTTCTCAAGTACCTCTCCTTCGCCGCGTCGACGCTGGCCAAGTGCGCCAAGATCATCCCCGTGATGTGCTGGGGCCGGCTCATCTTGAACAAGCGGTACAGCGCCGCGGACTTTGTCTCCGCGTTCGTCGTCACCGCCGGGTGCTTCATATTCGTGCTGGACCGCGGGATGCTGGCGGACAGGGACGTCACGCACTCTTCTCCCTTCGGCGGCGCCAACGGGACCGTGACGCACCCATCCGGAAGGATGTCCCGGGAAGGATGGCACTGGAAGCACACCGATAAGATCGACGGCGTGGCGAGCGCGTACGACTACGGCGCCAGGGTGATGCCACTGGATAGTGTGCTCGTGAACGAGGGTAACTCCACGTTGGGCGGCGACGTCGCTTTGGCGGCGCTCGGGGATAAAGACCCTTTCGAGGACTTTGAGGCGGACTTTCAGGTCATCGCGCCCAACAAGTTCGTCGACTCGCTGCTTCCCCGCGGTGAGCTGCACCAGCTGGCGCTCGGGGTGGTGATCATGGTCATCTACCTCGGTTTCGACGGGTTCACGTCCACGTTCCAGCAGATGCTGTACCGCCGATACAGCACCAGCATCCTGAACCAGATTTTCTTCACCACGTGCTTCTCGTCCTGCATGTCAACCGCGTGGCTCCTGACCACCGACCAGGTCCCGGGCGTGATGCGTTTCATCGGGCGGCACCCGGAGTGCGTGCAGGACATATTCACGCTCTCCGTGTCCAGCGCGGTGAGCCAGTTTGCGATATCCTACACCATCTTCTGCTTTGGCGCGGTGACGTTGGCGTCGGTGATGACGTTTCGGCAGTTCATCTCCGTCGTCGTCTCGTGTTTCCTCTTCGGCGCTCCGCTCACGATGGCGCAGTGGTTCGGGGTTTTCCTCGTCTTGGCGCCGGTGCTGCAGAGGATCGATATCGAGCGGCGTAAACCCGAGGTGTTCAGGGTGGACAGCGTCGTCGGCGACTTGTCCATGCTAGCCGAGCGAGAGGAGGAACGCGAGCGGGCGGAGAAGGAAAGAAAAGACAAAGAGGGGGGCGGCGGTCTCGGCGGGTTCAGCTCGTTGTTCGGCCGCGACCGGCGGGATTCGTACGCGGAGTCCAACGCGTCGAGCGAGCGGCAGGTCAGCCCCGGGACGTGGTTCTCGCCACGGCCCAGCATCAACATGGACGACGACGACGTCGAGTCCGGCAAAGGCAAATGAGACGATAATAGTCTACCCGTAATACCTGTAACATGTAAGACAAGGCTAGAGTGTACATCGAACGAACGACTGGGCTATTACTTGCGTGGCACCTTGTCGTCGACGCGCAGGTCCCCGGTGCTCGTCCGGCACGCCATCGCGTTCACCGAGCACGACTCAGCAACCGCCTGTTGCTCTTTCAGCAGCGGCTTGAACGTCCGAATGTCCGGCTTGACCAACCCCGCGAGCGCCTGCAACGGCGGGGGTTTCAGCGTGCTCTCCGGTATATCGCGCACGTACGTCACCCGCACCTCGTCCCCCTTGACCCGCGACACGTTCCCGTCCTCGTCCCGCACCTCGATCGTCCCGAAAAAGGACTCGCACTCGTAGAAGGAGATCCCCTTGACCCGCGCCGCGCCCTCCACGCCCAGGTCAACCTCCCACGTGAAACAGCACGAGTCCTCGCCGTCGCTGATCCTATCCGGGACGAACGTCAGCCCGGGGATGTCGAACTCCTCGAGGAACGACGACACGTGGTCCACGCCGACGAACGGGAGGTCAAAGTTGAGGTCCTGGTACACGATGTTCTTGTCAAAGTACCGCGCAGCCTCGGCGCGGAAATCCGCGGCGCCCTGCACCTCGAGCCATAGGTACGCCACCAGGTCGCTCGCGTTCGTCGGCTGCCGCCTCGCGTCCCCGAGCGGCACCGGCGGCACCGCCGGGGGCTTAGCGACCGCACGCAGCAGCGCCGCGGTGCCCCCGCCGGGCTTGAACAGCGGCTCGGCGATTTCCCGGACGTAAACGATCCGCCCGTCGCCGTCCACCTCCACGAACGTGGTACCCCTTAGGCCCACATCACCCGCGTCGTTGGACCTGTGCCACGTGAACCCGGCGCCCGTGCGCCCGTCGCACGCGCGCTCCACCACCAGCCTCGAGCCGCACGCCTCGTCACGCGCCTGCCGCGCCGACAGGTGCGCGAAGACGTCTGCTCGGCCGGTGATCGGCGTCGAGGAGTGCGATAGATCTTCCCACTCCACGTCCTCGGCGCACGCCGCCGCGATGTCCCGTGCGGACCAGCACAGGCGACCGGTGGTGGCGCAGCTGTCCCAGAGCCGCATGATGAGCGCGCCGGCGTCGGGTTCCGCGATCGCGGCCGGGACCATCGGCGGCAGCGCGAGCGAAGAGGCGCCGTCGGTTGAGGACGAAGGGGAGGCGGCTCCCGCGGGGGGCAGGCCTTTACCGCTGAGGAGACAGACTGCGAAGTACTGCAGGAGGCCGGGAGGGCCGGTGAAGTTGGTGGTCAGGAGGCACGCCCATAGGAAAGGCACGTCGCGTTCCACGGCGTCCAGCCACATCCACCTGCCCACGAAGAGGTCCCACGCGAGCACGTGCGCCCACTCCTCGGTGACAAAGTTTGGATTCTCGAGCATGCTTTGGAAGCCGACGAGCGGGCCGGTGACGGCGCCGTTGGCCCAGTCCCACGGCGCGATCGTCGGGTCGAACACCGCGCCGAACTTGGCGGCTTCCTCGAGGGCACCGGGCTGGGTGAACCCGACGTAGTCGACGTAGAAGTGTATGCCCGTCGCGACGAGGATGGGGAACCACGAGCCCATGACTGTCTTCACGACCGGGTTCCTGGGCGCGAGGATCATGGCGAACCAGAACACCTGAGGCGTGAACGTGGCCAGGTTGAAGCTGGCGACGATCTCCGGGAGGACATCGGCGTGCGCGGGGTGGCTGGGCGCGAGCGCCAGGGCGGCGGTCGCGGCCAACAGTCCGAGGGTGCGCGTATCCGCCGGTTCGCGATCTGGCGGGCGCTGAGCGGTGGCAGCGACGCGCGCGGGGTGCGCGGGGCGACGTTGGGCCTTACGACGCGACACGAGGGTTGTCGCGATGCGCGGGGCTATCGCGCAGCCGCGCATGCACGCGAGTGACGCCATGGTCCGTGCCGGCACTTGTGGTGGTTGGCACTGACGAGGCAGAGTTGTAAAGTGATTCGGATATCGTCCACGACGTCAGTCGACCGGCGCGCGCGTTCCTGGCGGCGCTGCAGACATGATGAGCCCTCACGCGACCGCCCTCGTCCCCGCGCGTATCCTTCTCGCCCGGCGCCCGCGCACATCCCCCGCCGGCCGCGCCGAGGCACGCGTCGTGAGGACGGTGAGGGCAGCCGAGGGCAGCCGCCTCCGCGCCAAGAAGGAATACGTCCCCACCGATCGCGTCCTGTCGCTTAAGAACGAGGGCGCGTACGCGGTGTTGGCCGCGGCGAACGCCCTGGAGGCGAAGGGGCGGGACATCGTCCACCTGGAGATCGGCCAGCCGGGGTTCCCGTCCCCGCCGCACGTCGTCGACGCGGGCGTGGAGGCCATCCGCGGCGGCAAGACCAAATACTCAAACCCATCCGGGACGCCGAATCTCAAGCTCAGCATCGCCGAGTACGTCACGCGAACGCGCGGCGTGGAGACCTCCCCGGATCAGGTCGTCGTCGGACCGGGCGCCAAGCCCGGCCTCTTCTTCCCCACGCTCGCGCTGGTGCAGCCCGGGGACGAGGTGATCTACCCCGACCCGGGCTTCCCGACGTACAGGGCGATGATCGAGGTGGCGGGCGCGACGCCGGTGCCGGTGCCGCTCCGGCCCGACGGCGCGTCCTTCGACATGGACGCGTTCCGTTCCAAGATATCGGCGAAGACCAAGCTCGTGGTGCTGAACTCACCGGCGAACCCGACGGGCGGGGTCATGCCGCGCGAGGATGTCGAAACCGTCGCCGCGCTCGCGACCGAAAACGGTGAGTGCCGAGTCTCTCCCTCTCTCCCCCTCACGACGCCTCTCTCCCTCTCTCCCTCTTGACGCATCTTAACGCCTCTTGACGCATCTTGACGCATCTTGACGCCTCTCTCCTCCCTCTCTCTCTCTCAAGACGCGTGGGTGCTCAGCGATGAGATCTATTCCCGGCTGACTTACGACCGAGCCGAGGGTGCCGTCTCCATTTACTCCCTGCCAAACATGAAGGAAAGGGTCGTGCTGGTCGACGGGTTCAGCAAGACGTACTGCATGACGGGCTGGAGGCTCGGGTGGGCGGTGATGCCCGAGGCGCTCGCGTGCAGGACGGAGCTCCTCGCCGTGCACAGCTACGGCTGCGTGGCGACGTTCACGCAGGAGGCTGGGGTGGCCGCGCTGGAAGGGCCGCAGGATTCGGTGGATGAGATGGTGGACGAGTACATGCGGCGGCGGGACTTTGTGGTCGGGGCTCTCAACGACATCGACGGCGTCGAGTGCCCGACTCCCGATGGGGCGTTTTACGCGTTTCCCGACGTCTCTTCGTTCGGGAAGACTAGTAAGGAGATCGCCGATTTGCTGCTCAACGAAGGGGGCGTGGCGGTGCTGCCCGGGACGGACTTTGGCGCAAACGGCGAAGGGAAGATCCGGCTGAGTTACGTCGGCGACATGGACACCCTGAAGGAGGGTTGCGACAGGATCGCGAAGGTTCTCACGAAGCTCGGGTCGAAGGACGAGGCCGACGACGCTTCGGCGGAGAAGAAGAGGCGCGATGAGATCCCGGTCACGCGCGGCGCCCCGGGCACGCTCGGCGCGAACATGACGTGGGAAGAGCTGGACGAGAAGGTGAACACCTACCCGATGGATCGAAAGTTTCAAGCCATCGGCCCGGGAGGGCAGGCGTTCGTCGACGAGGTCGTGGCGCTGATCGAGAAAGCCGTGGGACGAAGCGTGCCGGGTGACGACGTGACGTCCAGGCCGAGTAAGAAAGGAAAGTACGTCGCCGTGAACGTCACGGTGAGGCTCGAGAACGGACACGAGGTTCTCGACGTGTACGCCGCGTTGAAGTCGTACGAAGCCGTTAAATGGTTCTTGTGATACAAATTCATTCGTCGTCGTGATCTACGCCGACATGCGGCGCGTATGCGGTCGTCGTGTACGTCTCGTCGAATCCTCGAGTCACGCGTCTCCCCCCTCCCCCTGCTCGTGCATTTACGCTCAACTCACTCGTGCGCACGGTCTCACGCGTCCGAGGAGACCACGCCGCCGTCGGTGATGATGAACTCAGCCTCCGCCTCCTTGAGGTTGGGCGCGTCCACCACCTTGATGACCCTCGCGTCTCCCCGGCCTTTCCTGACGGAGAGGCGGATGTGCGAGGCGTGCGCGAGGACGTGGCCGCCGATGGCCTTCTTGGGGTCCATGCCGGCGAAGGACATGCCGGAGGGGTCGGCCTGGACCTGGTTGGTGTAAACGACGGCGATGTTGAACTCGTCGGCGACTTTGTTGAGTTTTGCGAGAAACTGACCGAGTTTTTGCTGCCTCTCGGAGAGCTCGCCGCGGCCGATGAAGTCGACCCGGAAGTGGGCCATGATGCTGTCGATGATCAGCAGCTTGAAGGGCTCCTCGGAGAACTTGCCCGCGAGGAGGGTCAGGGCGTTGTCCATCATCTCGTGCGTGAAGGTTCTCGCGACGAGGATGTTTTCGAGGACAGCCTCGGAGTCGAGGTTGAAGCGCTCGGCGATCTGGACGATGCGATCGGCCCTGAACGTGCCCTCGGTGTCGATGAAGGCAACCTTGGCGCAGCCGCCGCCCTCGTCCAGGGGCAGCTGGGTGGTCACGGCGAGGGTGTGGCAGATCTGGGTCTTGCCGCACCTGCGAGTTTTGAGGAGGGGTCAGAAGGGCGCACAGCTGTGTTTCGCGAGGGCGGGGTTTTTCCAGGGTTCGTACCTCCATTCGCCGAACATCTCGGTGATGCTGCGCGTGGGCACGCCGCCGCCGAGGATGGCGTCGATGCTGTCGGCGCCGGTCCTGATGTTGACGGTGTCCTTCCTCATAGTCATCCATTCCTTTGCGGTGACGAACGAACCAGCCTGGTCTTTCGGGAGGAGCTTGTGAGCCGCCTCGAGCATCTTGTCGACCTTGGCATCGGAGAGGCCCTTGACGTCGATGAGGGTCTTCTTTGGGACCGTGAGGAGGGACTTGACGGTGGCGAATCCCGCGTCCTTTACTTTCTGGTTGGACGGAAGGGGGACGGCCGGTGTGGAGCGCGTGTTAGGAAATAGTTCAGGCGGGAAAGGGAACCCGCGTGAGGGGCGAGTGAGCGCGCGCGAGGGACGAACGAGCGCGCGATGGGAGCGCGGAGACGCGCGCGATGCGGCTGGGAAGACGCACCTTGAGATCGGTGGCGGACACGCCGCACTGCTGGAGCTCGTCGATGAGGATGAAGCTCTGCGGGAGCTGTTCGAAGGTCTCGTCTTCTACGACCTGGTCGCGCTGCTCGACGGCCTCCACGACGGCGCGCGCATCTTCGACGGCGGCGGCGGACATGATCGTTGGGGAGATGAGACGAGGGAGAGGTAGAGAAAGGGTGGGAGGAGGAGGGGGAGGAAGATCGAAGACGGAGTGCGTCGACGGTGGCGCCGCGGAGAGAAGTGCGGCTCGCACAGCTGTGGGGCGAATATTACCGTACTTTCTGCTGGGAGTTTTCGTGACTCTTTACTGACGCGGCGGGTCCTCAACTCGTATTTAGATAGCTAGGCAACCTTCACATCGAGCGCTTGATCTCCTTGACCATGAGGTCGATGAAGTTATCGTTCGCGACGAGCTTGTACATCGCCGCGCGCACGATCTCGCGGCTCACGCCGCCCCCGCCGCCCCCGCCCCTCTCGGCAACCGGCGAGTCCCTCCCGTTCTCGACGGGCACGGGCGCCGCCTTCTCCTTCTTCTTCTCCCTCTTCTGCTTGGGCTCCTCCGCCATCGTCGGCGCGGGCGCGGGCGTCGCCAGGGGTTCAGCCGTGGGCACCGCGGGCGCCGCGCTCGCGCTGCCGCCGCCCAGCTGCCCCGCGAAGAACGCCCCGACGCTGTCGGTCTGCGCGGCGGGAGCCGGCGCCGCGACGGGGGCGCCGCCGCCGAGGTTCATCGCCGCCATCAGGCCCTCCGCCGTGAGCTGCTGCGGCGCGGCCTGGTCCTCCTTCGCGTGCGCGCTGGTGATGGAGTCGAACAGCGCGGACATGTCGTCGCACTCCTCTTGTTGGAAGAACCAGATGCCGTTGACCTCGGTGGACGATCGGTACAGGAGGTACGGCGGCGAGAGCTCAAACTCAAACTCGCCCAAGAGATCTTCGCGGACGTTCTCGGTGTTCAGGCGGTTCAGCACGACGAACTGGAACCTCGGCACGGAGCGGCGCTGCACGACGAAGAGCGAACCCTCACAGTCTTTCCGATGCTGCGAGTGCGGGGGGAAGGGGAGGGTGGGTATTGGGTCAGTTCAGCGATCGGGTCGCGTTAAATCGGAGGCGTGGGATCTGGCCGGTCGGGTCGGTGGGCGAGAGGGTGGGAGCGCTCACCCACGCCTGCTCCTCCAGGTTGAACCCGTACAGGGTCACGTGGCTCGCGCTGCCCAGGATGGCCTCCACCTCCGGGTCCTCCCTCTGGAGCACGCGCAGGTTGGCGGCATCTTCCGGCTTCACGAGCGGCTTTTTCCGTCCCGGGGCCATCGTCGTGGTGTGCGACGCTACTCGCAGGAATCCCTCGCGTGCGGGCGCCCACCAGCCGCGGTCGGGTCTATCGACAGGCCGGGAGATCTCCTCGGCGATGCGGGTCGTTCGTTAGTCGCGCGTGGAGTCCCTGGTGGGTTCCCGCGGTGCTGTTCTGATCCTGACCTAAAGAGCTGGGGCGGCTTTTTCCTCGGCCGCGGGCCTGACAGGAAGCTGCTGACAAAGGATGAGTTTTCCCCGCGAGTGTCCGCCACTGGATTGCGCGGCCTCGCTCGTGTCACGGACGATATCCGCGGCGGCGGATGCATCGCGGGCGTCACTGAGGGTTTCGTGCGTGTCGTACATCCCCTGGTCCTGATTAGCCCTTCGAGCGTGAGAGCGAGGCGGGGATATCGACGGGCCTCTGGAGCCTCGGGTCCGTGGGATAAAGTGCGCGTCCCTTCAAAGTCTGGTGGTCGTGAAGAGACATGGCCGAGGAGATGGCCGCGGGCGCGTGGGCGGGACTGGTGGGAACAGTCCTCGGGTACCCACTGGATGTCGTGAAGGGCAGGATGCAGACGGGCAAGGGTATCGCGGAGAGCGGCGCGAAGGCTAGTTTCGGTGCGCATCCCCACCCTCCAAAAAGATTTCGCCTCTTCAATCCACTCGCGGCGTCGACTCACACCCCGCCCCATCACCCGCCTCATCCTCGCAGGTCGAACGTTCGTCAACATGGCCCGCACCGAGGGCGTGGCCGGCATGTACAGAGGCCTCGGCCCACCCGTGTGCATGATGATGGTCATGAACAGCATGAACTTCGGCGCGTTCTATTGGGCCCGGGATAAGCTCGCGGGGCCAGAGCCGGTCGGGTGGGGAACGGAGAAGGGCGGCATCGACTGGCGAGTCGTCGCCGCGGCGACGAGCGTGGGCCCGCTGTGCGCCATGGTCAGCACACCGTTCGAGCTGGTCAAGCTGCAGGTGCAACTCGACGCCGCGAACCATTCGCGAGGATCGGGAGCGGGAGCGGCGGGGAAGATGAAGCAGAAACAGAACGACCCGAGCGCGGGCGGCTACCGACGAAAGTACTCCGGGAGCGCGCACGCCGCGAGGGCGCTGATGAACACGTACGGCCCGCGGGTGTTCATGTTAGGGCACGGCGTCAACACCGTGCGGGAGTGCGTGTTCAACGCGGTGTTCTTCTCCACGTTTGAACACGTGGTGCACGGGTTCCGGTACGTTCATTTTCATTCCCGTGTAGGCAATTAGACTGACGGCGTGTTTTGTGTACAGGCGGGACCTCGGCGTGAGCCAAGCGGCGGCGACGGCGATCGCGGGGGGAGTCGCGGGCGCGGCGGGGTGGCTCGCGAACTTACCGTTGGACTGCGTTAAATCCGGCGTGCAAGGGCAGTGTTTGGGTGGCGGCGGATGGAACGGTTCGGTGGGCAAGGTTGGGTTCGTGGAGGCGTTTAGGGAGGTTATGGGTCGGGGCGGTTTCGGCGCTTTTTTCGCCGGCGCCACGCCTTCGTTGGTCCGGTCGTTCATAGTGAGCGGGAGCCGGTTCACGGCGTTCACGGGCGCGATGGGGGCGTTCCAGGCGCTGCGGGAGCAAAACACGTCGCTCGCGGAGTTGGAAAGGGACACTGGAGCGAATGGGGAGTGAACGGAGGGTGGGCGGTTCGCGGTGGTGGCTTTCGTTCCACTCCTGCGGTGGTGGCAGTATCAATCATTCAATTAGAGATAGGGAACAGGGATTGTAGGGCGAGTAGTACTCGCTGAACTCCACCACGGCGCTTAGTCGCGGCTGAGCCCATATCCTTGAGTTTCCTTTAGAAAAAGTCACAGGTGGCGATTTCAAAATTGAACAAGCTGGGCACCGCCGGTTCACAGCGGCGCCAACCCCCCAACGAGCGTCGGAGCGCGTGAACGACAGCGAGTCGTCTCGCCGTACCCTTACCACCCACCCCGAGGAAACCCGCCTCGCTCTCGCCGAGCGCCGCATTCCTTCCAGACGGCGAAGATGGAGCAGGTGCGCTGCCGCTCGGCACACCTCCCCGAGAATCTCGCGCTCCAACGGCGACATTCCAGATCCGCGTCTCACCTTCCGGCTCCCCGTTCGGCGCCCTCCCGTCCCGACATTCGATGCCATCTCCTACTGACCCGGCAACCCCCGCTCGATCCGTCCATCGCGACAGGTTGTCAAAGACATCGCCGAGTCGTTCGGGATGCCCGTCGAGGAACTGACCCAGGTCGTGCTCGACGGGGAGTGCCAGTCCCAGACCATCGTCGGCCTGGACAGCCTCACCGCGTGCGAGGAGCTCTCCATCCAGGGATGCGGCATCGCCTCCCTGGACAACTTCCCGAACCTACAGGCCCTGCGCAAGCTCCTCCTCGCGGACAACCGCATCGGCGGGGGCCTGGAGAACCTCGCAAAGCTCACCAACCTCGAAGAACTGAGCATCGGCGGGAACAAGGTCGCGTCGCTGGACGAGCTCAAGCCCCTCGTCAACCTCAAGCTCACCGCCATCGACCTGGAGGGGTGCCCATGCGCCGACGGTTCCGACACGTACCGCTCCGCCGTCTTCGCCATGTGGCCCACGCTCGTCTTTCTCGACGGCACCGACGTCGACGGCAACGAGCGGCTCATCGACGACGAAGACAGCGAAGACGAAGACGAAGACGAGGAGGAGGACTTCGACGACGACGACGAGGAGGACGAGGACGACTTCGACGATGAGGAGGATGAAGACGACG
>Ga0209631_10005620_pt1 | contig 13197 bp, 10 predicted proteins | sample COG_08_FD_184752 | JGI IMG/M metagenome (GOLD analysis project Ga0209631, IMG submission 184752) | Pelagic Microbial community sample from North Sea - COGITO 998_met_08 (SPAdes) (version 2) | ecosystem: Environmental > Aquatic > Marine > Neritic zone/Coastal water | place: Helgoland, sampling... | reverse complement strand
GATTTTCCAGAATAGTCGGTACCGGTGTATATTTTCGTCCAATCGAGTAAAAGATGTTCATTCCGAATACGGCTAACACGAGTGTCACTATCGGACGAATGATCCACACAGTACTCTTGCAATTCGAGTTTTGTTTTTTGCACATCACGTGTGTATTCTTCAAATGTGTATGGTACCATATTGTCAAACACACACTGAAGACCACATGGAATACGGGTACGACAAGCCGGGCAATCATGGTGATTATATGCAAGCATCGTTTTCATACAATTCGAATGATACTCCTGGTTACAGCATGGAAATCGAAATAAGTTTTCAGAAGCCCCGAGGCATACCACACACACTGGACGGTTTCCCTTCTTGGTAAGACGTGTCCGTGCACGCATCAAACACTCGCCCAAGTAATTCGTACCCGGCCATTCGGATGCAGGTGTTGTAGATGCCACGTTTGCTTTCAATCCAATCCCCCAAATCGGGTCTTTACTCGCTTCTGCAATTGGTAAAATACCGGTTTCAAGCAATATCTTACGTATCGTGTCATTTTGATCAAATTTGTGAAAGACCCCTTCCGTTACAATATCGATCGCTACACTGTCCCACTCGTCTTGTATAAAGCCCTTAACCGACCGCCCCAAATCTTTACAAGAACTAGGGTTCCCGTTTGGTACAAGAAGAATATTTGCCGCTGTATCGTAATCCTTGAATCGAAGAGCTTTCATGTACATCATATACTGCTCTGCATTACAAAATGTTCGAATAGGGCGTTCATTTGTTTTCTCGGTAACACACAGGTGTGCATGAGCTTTGAATGATGCTGGGTACCAATTGGAAAGACAGGCGGTATCACCCTTCTGTCCATAAAAAAAAACACATGTGGTACAGTCTACCTTTGCTTTGTCAAACAACCACGAACCACCATCGCCATCGGCATCGGCATCGGCATCGGCATCGACATCACCATCGCCATCGGCATCACCATTGGCATCGGCATCGCCATCGGCATCGGCATCGTCCGAAATATCATACTCATCATCAGATGAAGTTTCGAGTTTTTCTGTGATTTGTAATAATTGGAGCGATGTGAGTGATTTGTTCTTATTCTCTATGCACCAAATCATATTCCAAATGTTTGACGACCTCATAAAGTTTTGAGATGCGTCGACTGATACACCTGTGTTAATCGCCTTCTTTCCAAGTTCTTTCAACTCCGCAACAAGTGGACGATATGTTGACGATGGTATGAATGATGGGGGAACAGTTTCGAATTGCGAAATGTATAGCTGTCCCATTTCCGTGAACAATATATTGCCAAGGGATAGTGGTGCCAAGTCATGTTCTGGAAAAAGTTCGAGACAACGGCGGAATTTGGCTTTAGCCGTCGTCGTGTTTTCGAGATATATACATGACAGTGCTTGATAATGTAATACCCACGAGTGGTCGCGCGGTAACATATTATGGGTTTCGAGCGTGTCAAAATGGTCGATACACTTCTGGAAAGCAGCCTTTTCAGAGGTGTTAGTTGGGATGACTCGCGGCCCAAAAGTGGGATTTGAGAGTTCGATTGCCGTCTTAAACAACTCAATACCTTTCAAAATGCCAAGATGGCTTCCTTCAGAATTCGTTGTAGAATGCGAATGCTGCTGCATGTTTGAGTTTTTTTGTTTTGTGAGGGAGTGTCTGAGATTAAATTATTTATTATGTTATCCCCAAAAAAAAAATAAAAAATCATGACATTTTATTCCGTGAGAGACATTTCTCCCGTGAGAGACATTTCTTCCGTATCATTTTTATATTTTTCATTCCGTTTCATTTTTCAAAACAATAAGCAAAGTACACACCGTGCAGATGTTATTGAGGCTTTGTTTGATGATGGTGGGTACAGTTTTGGCATCATCGTGCAGTAGCGACGACCGTGGCCCATTGAAAGTACCGGAAGTCCTTCTTTTCGAAGATACGTTCAGTGAATTGGACATGACCACGTGGACACACGAAAGTACCATGGGCGGCGGGGGCAATTGGGAGTTTCAAATGTATGGGAACCGGCGTGCCAATTCCTTTGTTGAAAACGGCACCCTGTTTATCAAGCCCTCCTTAACCCGCGACCGACTTGGGGAGAAGACCATCCGGGGTCAGCACAGTCGGTGGGAGTCTAACCGGATCGATCTATGGGGAACGTGCACCGACAATGCCAACTGGGGATGTGAACGGATGGCACACAAAAACGAGAACCGAATTCTACCGCCGATTGAATCGGCCAAACTGACGACGGCCGATGCCTTCAGCTTCAAGTATGGTCGGGTCGAAGTCGTCGCCAAGCTGCCTCGAGGCGATTGGCTCTGGCCCGCCGCATGGATGATGCCCAAGCACAACACCTACGGAGAGTGGCCCACCTCGGGTGAAATCGACATCATGGAGGCAAGGGGAAACGCCCCCCATTACAAGCGTCAAAACAATGAGTCCCTCGGGTACGACACATATGGGGCGGCATGTCATTGGGGGGCGCAACACGAGTCAGCCTACAAGCTGACGCACCGCACACATACCTCCACCAACGCAACTACGTTGGTGAATGCCTTTCATACCTACGGTCTCTATTGGGACGACACACGACTATACACCTATTTCGACGATCCCTCGAATATTGTGATGGAGATCCACGACTACGTATCGACCTCCTTCTGGCAAAAGGGAGTCGACAACTTGCTCTGGAAAAACGACACGACCGTGTCTCAGCGCCATAACCCATGGCGAGCGGGTACCAACCATGCACCGTTTGACCAAGAGTTTTACTTGATCCTGAATCTGGCAGTCGGTGGCACGGCCGGGAATGGCAACGGCTATTTTCCAGATGACGATGTCATCAAGCCGTGGAAGAATGTGAACGGCAAGACGCCAGCGTCTACCGCCTTTTACGACGCGATTGATGATTGGTTTCCAACATGGGGAGATCCGCTCACCGCTGAAGTGCTTGACACGGCCGCGTTGAAAATTGATTCGGTGAGAGTGTGGGGGTTTCCCGGGATAACCACTGTTAATGCGTTAGCCATTTGACGATTACATGTACATCTTAAATAACACAAATAATATTACATTTTTCAAAAAAATGAATAATATTAATCGGTGAAATCGTTTCTTTAGTTGGAATATTATTTACATTAATATATCTTACTTTTGCATGTAATAATCGTAATAAATGTTTTGCAACACCCTTATTTCGAAATGTTGGATGAACCCATAAAAATAATACAAATTTATTTTTACATATACAAAAACATGGTATACATGTAAGTATATTATTTAAGACATGTTTTAATCCATATAATGTACCTTCTTTATAGCTTTGTAAGAACATATTACGAGAATTAATATTAGTCTCCGTTACAGCATCATATAATATCCAAAAATGTTTTACATTTGTAATTTGCAAAAGTGTATAATTCATATTTTATAATTATTAAATTAATTTTTTTTTTGGAGGTAAATTCATTATTTCATAATTAATTTAAAAACCAATGTTACAAGCAAAGCAATGTTTTGAACAAAGTGATCAATTGGCCTCTTTACATGAAATACATTTACCATGGGCATTAGATGCAAATGAGACTCAACATATTGAACAAATTATGAATTGTCAAATAAACAATTCATTACCATTCATTCCAATTCTTTCATGGATGAAGATTGCATTAAACATAGATTATCTTGTACCCGGAGAGAATCATTTATTCTTTAAAGAATCAAATACGTCACACACGGACTGTTTCACGTCTTTTATTTGGCAACAATTTCATCTTAAATTAATTGATATATGCAACACCCAAGATACTCATGCGGCACTTTTACTTGCATTATTTTCTGGAAATACGGATGTAATGGAGTTGTTAGATAAAGTGAGACATATACCGATGTTTCTTAATCATATATGTGTCTTCTCAAAATATATTACGGATACATATCAGTATACAATATCAACCGATGGATCAAAGCAAGCATTGTTTTATTGTTTCCAAACATGGTCAACCGCAACGCTTGATTTAAAACATGTGTTTCCGTATGACGATTCTGCGCTTTGTATTGACACATACTATGGTCACCCATGGATTGTAGAGTGGTTAAAAGCCCATCCAAATGTTATATGTGCAGGTGGATCAATTGTAAATTGTTTGAATAACACTGTTTCTGATTCTGCATCTGACATTGATTTATTTGTAAATTCATATGAAGATTGGAAAGTAATTGCTCTTAGTTTGCAAGAATTGGTACCTCAGCCATCTCCACTTGTTACACAAGGGTGTCTTGTAACATGGTTATGTCCACTTGGATATGGAAATATACAACTGATTTATAGCAAATTCAAAACACCAGAAGAATTAATATCATATTTCGATATGGATTATGTGCAGGTTTGGTTTGAAAATGGTATTTATAAAACGTCTGGTCAGGGTGCAATTGCTTGGGATACGAAAATTGCATCACCAACTCAACCAGGATCAAAACCGAAACATCTTCGACTTTTAAAAGCAATTGAAAAAGGCTTTCAAGTGGAGGGAATGACAGACGCCATGATTTCTGATTTAAAAAAAAGTACATTGTATCAAAAAAACAAAAACAAACATTTGCACGATATTCTACCAAACAGTGATATAAATCGTGCCCTTTTTTTAGCAAATGCAATATTTAAAGACTCGGGTGTTATAATTTATGAAACGATTCATAAAGCTTTTGAAAATCATTTTCAACCAAGTCAATTTGGAGCAAAACAATCAATTCTGCCAAATACAACATTATTTGAGTATGACACACCCCCAAGTACTACTCTTACCAACCCCGGGGTATTACCTTCATCTGAAATAATTTCACCGGAGCATCCAATATTACACTATTCTCACTATTTTAAAATAGAACCAATTTATCAGACTTCTCCTCAAAATAATAATGTAATATCTCGAAATGCACGACGAATTATACCTGCCATTCAAATTGAGCCCGGTTCACTTTGTTGTACTTTTGGAATTTCAGATATAGAAGATTGTCGTCTGAATGGTTCTGAAATAAGATTAAATATAAAAAATACTCATATTGAAAATGAAAATGAAAATGAAAAGGTATTAGATGCTTTTCAAACAATCAGTCAATTTTGTACGAGTGCTTTAAATGATGAATTCGGTATGCATAATGAAATAAATACGACTCATTTATTTTTAAAATCAAACGAGGCTTATGTGGACTTAAGAGTATATATTGATCAAAATACAATATTGATCGATTCAAAAACAAATTTACCAATTAAAGAGAATTATATTCCCGCCGGGTCTTATTTGGATTGTGTTTTAATATTGAACAAATTAAATTTGCCGACGACTACCATGCGGGTGGTTTATAGCAAATTTCAAATTATACGCGCAAAAGTTATATACCCCCCTCACATTTATTATTATAATATTTAATGTATGTTATGTAAATAAAATTAAAATTTATATAATTTTATAATTTATTAAATAATTAATTATAAAGTAATGCAAAACAATCAATATTACCCAGTACCGAGAAATACACTCGGATATGGTAATAAACCATGTCCACGTGATTTTCCAGAACGACTTAAGTCATATTGGAAATCCAGTTTGCAATATTCATTAACGCCTATACAATCTGGATGGATGTTATATTATGCTGATAAGACTAAAAACAAAAATAAATAACAAAATGTATGATTGTTATTGACCTTGTAATGGCGTGTATCTATTGCATGCATATTTAAGTATAATGCACTGACGGTTAGTTTCATCCATTTCACTCCATGCTTCATACAACATTTTAATTAATTGATCGTTTTCAAATAAATCTTGAATAACTTTAGTTGTATTTTTTAACGGTTCAAATTCAAAAAATGAATTTAGAATTATATTTATTGAATCTGGAAATTCTTTTGGTGGTTTAATATATTTTTGAACAATATTCCGAAATTTAGCTTGTTTATCAGTATCGTGAATAGTATCGTGGATCATTTGTTATATGGCATTAACACCAAAATTTTTTTTATTTCAAAAATAATATGTAACTGTTTACCCCCAAAAATAATTTATAAACTATTTTATTTATATTATATAAAGTACTAACGAGTAAATAATGTCAGAAGAATCTCATCATCCGCTATTCCCGTATTCGTCACACACCTACTCACCTAATCAATACGGAATATCACCAACTAAATAATCTTCCCTCGACCTCCCCGACATGGACAGTTTTTGTGCTCTTGATACGCTCACCGCCGACGAAGCTCCGCGTCTTCAAGAGTGTGGTGTGGTTTTACATCTCTTAAAATTAAGCAGTGTGGATGGAACCAACTTCAAATATACGTTGGGAATGGCTGTAAAGCTCTTGAGCAGTGTTAAGTTTAATAACCATACGATTATTTGTTATGTAATTTTTTTTTTACCGTATTTGCCTTCGTCTTTGTCGTCGTTTTTGCCTTCGTCTTTGCCTTCGTCTTTGCCTTCGTTGACATAGTTGCTAGCAAAACTTCGCGCATAGTACTGTTGTCACTCGAACACATGAGTGTTCTCAAATTTCGACCGAACGTCATCGTTTGTCCGAACTTCACGACCGACTCGTTGGTTGTACACGGTCGCATACGTCGCAGTTTCACCAGCCCGTTCGGAGGCAAATCAACGTGCACCGTCCATTGCCGGAAACTGTCAAACGACTCTTGCATCCCGAACGTCGACTGTATTTGTGCAATGTACCGATTACGGTTGGCTTTTTTGATGGTATCAATTGCCTTTAGAGTGTAGATGTAGCCCGGGGGAAACAACACCTCGTCTTGTTCCGGTAGACCAAAGTTCGTTACAATCTCATCTGCGTCTGGCGTCCATGCATCATCAAAGACGTCCGGTACGTCGATTCCTCGCACGCCTGTCCCGATCACGAATTTTATCAGTATACCATGTTGCTTCTGTCTCGAGATCGGATTCGCCCTTTTGATTGTGTCGGGCACAAGGTTCCACCAACCGTCGAGCATCGTTGCAAACTCGAACGCCTGTTCCTTTCTCGTCGAAGTCGAAACAAAGCCGTACTCAAAAAAACGTAACTTGTCACCCGGCCGTAAGTTCGCAGCTTCACTGTCAGGTGTGACGCGCATGCCTCGATAGAGTTGGCGTGATCTAGGCAACAGCGGAGCATACCGCAAACTGCTGAAAAGCAAACGACTGTATTTCTGATTTTCGTCATCAGTCTTTCCACCTTTCTCGGGTGTAATTATAGGCGCTCGTCCTTGCAACCAGCTGTTCACATCAAAACCGAAATAGAGGTATTCAAAGAACGCTCTCTGCTGCGCATCTGTCATGGTGTCAATGGCGTCATGGCTTGTCGCTTTTGCACTTACTGTGAACTTTTCCACTTTATTTACTTTTGACATTACTTTTTATTTATTATTATAATGAATGTTTACATTAACAACTATATTTTTTATTTTAGGTAAAAAAAGTTAAATTGTTAAAATAACAAATACAGAAAGTTCTAAGAAAGTTCCACGAAACTGTCAGAATATTCTTTTTTTTTTTGGGGGCGACAACTAATACCAATTTTGGAATCGGTTCATTTTTTAAAACAGAACAAACATCCCACACTCCGACTCAATCCGATAAAAAAGTAGAGGTAACGACCCAACAAGTCATGGTACACTACGCCTCCACCTTACACGATACGGTTACAAGCTCTATATTTGCCGACATTATGGAAAAGGCAAATGCAAATGTCGGGGATATTCACATTCCATTCGCTATTCCAGTGGAAAAGTGTTGCAATTCATTTACGGCGGCGACACACTATCGCCATGTTGTGATTGCGTATCCTGTTTCGGTGACAAGCAAAGCCACCCTGTATACCAAACCACCATAAACATTGTGAGGGGGGGGAGTGGAAACTATGGTCGTGCGGTTCGCACGGCGAGCTGGTCTCGGGGTGGTTGTCGTAGCCGTGTTCGCACTGGGCTAAACTACCTTTTTACAAATTTTACAAATTTTACAAATATTAGAAAAGTAGCTTAACAAAGCATTCGTCGAATATTTTTAAATTAGTTTATAATTTTTGTAGACCAATAATGTTGATTGATGAGACATATATATAATTGTGGACGAGATGATGATGTTTCGTCGTCTGTATTAATTGGATGGTATTTAAGATGTGACACACCTCCAGTCGTTTGATGAAATACATTCAACGTTACATTATAAAATGTTGCAGCACTAAGAAGTATGATATCATCATCGCCTGTAAACGTTTTGTCTTTTAAATGCCTTGTAATATAACATGTAACTAAACATTGGTTATTTTTAGCTGGAAAAATAGCGCGAAATAATTGACATATTTCAATATTTTGTTCTATATTTGAAATAACATCTTTTCGTACGTGTTTTGCAATATTATCTACGTCCGATTTTATAACGTTACGGTCGCACCGCCACCAAGCTTTTCTTACAAGTTGATCAGATAAAGCAAGATAAAAACAATTTCCATTTGGAAGAACATACTGTGGTATTAAATGTAATGAAAATAGATGCTTCCGAATTTCGTTATTAAAACACGATGGATAGCTTATTGTTTCGTTTTGAATATTTTCATGTTTTCTTTTTCTTTTGTAATGAGAAGAAGGTGACCTGAAGCGTTTGTGTTTCATGAAATAATGATTTAATGATTTAAAAACGTTCATTCGATTCATAATATTTTTTATTTTTAATATCTACTCTTAAATATTCGGTTGTCCAATATTTTTACCAATCTATTCCCATATACTATCGAGCGTATATTAATTGTGTATATTTTAAAAATGAATATAAACGTTCATAAATAATAAATGAATAATGTCTCGTTTTTGCAGATTATCGGATTTATCGGCTGAGCAACAAGCCATTAAGAATGCCATCGTCAACGAAAACAAGAATGTGATCGTAGAGGCAAACCAGGGCTCCGGTAAAACGACCACTGGATTGCATGTATGTGCGGCTTTACCGGAGGCATGGTTCACACTGAATATAACATACAACAAGAGTCTGAAAGAAGAGACCCGGGAGAGAGTCAAGAAGCATGGTTTAGAGAACAAAATTGAAATCCAGAACTATCATTCGCTGGCAGTGCAATACTATTGCAAACATGCATATACTGACAATGAAATCAAACAGTTACTAGAGAAGGACACGATGCTTATGCGAAGACCCAAATTTGCACAACGACTGGGTGTATATAACTTGCTCATAATCATCGACGAGGCACAGGACATGAGTAAGTTGTATTTCAAGTTAGTGTTAAAGTTCGTGCGAGATTTGAAAATCCCACCTGACCGTATACAGTTCCTTTTTTTGGGCGATTCTGACCAAGAGTTATATGGATTCATGGGCGCAGACTCCCGTTTTTTGACGATGGCCGACCGGCTCTTTGTGAGTTTAAGCACGCGTGAGTGGGTGTCCATGCGTATCAACACGAGCTTTCGTATCACTTATTCGATCGCAGCATTCATCAATGCTCTGCATGGAAATTCGAACTATGTGGCGACCAAGACTGGCCCGCCTGTACGCTATTTGGTGTGTGACCCATACAGTGCTATGCCATACGAACAAGTAAATCGCTTGTTGACATCGTCTGGTGAGGATAAGTGTCAGCCGGATGAAATTATAGTGTTGGTGGCGTCGATAAAGTCCAATAACAATCCTGCCAAAAAACTCGAAAACTTACTGTCAAGGAATGGTGTACCATGTTTTTGGCCTCCCAGCGACCGCGATCATGCATTAGACAAAGCGATCACAAAAGGCAAAGTCCTCTTCTGTACGTTCCACCAAGCAAAAGGTATCGAGAGGCGAGCGGTGGTTTTGTTCGGAATGTCCTCGTCATATCTCGAATATTATGTAAAAGACCCCATAAGTCGGTCTCGTGCAGTGCACGGGAAGCCACCAAACGCCATGAATGTTGCATGCGGTCGCGCAAAAGAGATTCTGATCGTCATCCATGATTCGAAAGGAAAGTGTGTTGATACACAATTAAAAAAACCAAGAGCATGCTTCCCCCGTATGCGTCAGGCACTTCCGCAGCTTGTGAGAGACGGTCATGTTATCATTATGTATGGTACCGACGTGTTGAAGAAACTGGTGAAATACAACGAAATCGGATTCGAAGCGCCGCGTAGCCGTTGGGGTGTGACGGAGCTCGTCTCACATGTGTTACCAGAAGTCATTAAAGAATGTGCGAACCAGATTACACAAACAACGCGTTGGTGTGCCAAAGACATGATTACCATACCCAGTGAGACCTTCTCAACGGTAGGAGCCGATAACCGAGAGACAGTCGCCGACCTCAACGGACTGGTACTTCCTACCATCTATGAGGCCCGTACAACGGGCAATAGTACTATCCTACGCAGCATGAATAAGACACTCGACGGCATGGATTCGATCAATTCGTGGTTTCAGTTGGGTGCAGCGTATGAAAGCAAGGTATCTCAATGTATCTCGCGCAAGAACCAAATAAAAGCATACGACTGGGCAAGCGAAGACCATGTCGACCAGGCGTGCTCCCGGATGAAGGCCACCGAATCGATCGATGACGAGCCACATCTTGCGTATCAGCGTCGATTTGAGGTCGAATACGGCAGAACAACAACCGATATCCTGTCGGGGGTAGCAGTGACAATTTGTGGTGTGGCGGATATGCTAAGTGGCGTCGACAGTGAGGATACGCACATGTGGGAATTAAAGTGTGTCAATAAACTAACACACGAGCATGTGTTGCAGCTTGCGCTATACGCGTGGCTTCATCATCATGAGAAGGGCAAAACTCCTTCTAAACTATACCTTTTCAACATACGATCCGGCGAACTCCTCGAATTACACGCTGATATTCGCGTGCTCAACACCATCGTCACACGTCTTGTTATGGAAAAGATGTGCAAATCGAATATCATTTCCGATGACGTATTCGTCAACACTACACTGGAATCGGTAGTTAAACCATCTGTACGCAAGCATGTGAGTGACGTTGATGTGGCGAGCGAAGCGTCCTCCTCATATGTTGTCAGCAACACAGAGCCACGTGTTGTGCAACGGCGCATAGATACAATATTTGTTAAACAGGGGGCTAAGATGTAAAACACCAAGAGGATATAAATAGACGTACTCCGATTGTGGAAAACATTACTATGATTATAATTTACTTTGAATTTTAACGGGTTGTATATCCAGTAAAAGACCATTTTCTGGTTGTAATGTTGCCCAATTTGTGCCTTGTTTTGCTGGTATATTTTCAGGATATTTAAAGTTAAAATTATATAGTAAATGAACCAGTGTAATACGCATGGAAGCCATTGCAAAGTGACGTCCTAAACAATCTCGAGGTGGTTTACTGAATGGCATAAATGCATCATGGTTCCAATTTGTTTTATATCTATCAATATCAAAAACGTCGGCCGTTTCACCCCAAATAGCTCTATTTCGATGAAATGACCAATGTGGTACTTGAAATGGAGTACCCGGCGGAATAGTTACATTATTATTTAAAATGCCTCCTTTTTCAGAAGTAATACGAAATGTTCCGTTCGATACAACTGGCCATAATCGCATTGTTTCTCTTAACGCGGCTGACAAATAATTTAGTTTATTAAGTGTCGAAAAGGATAATTGAGAAGGATGTGAAACATTTTCTGATTGCATTGTTTTTAATAATTCATTCCGAAGTTTGTCTTGTGTTTCAATTGATCTGGATAATTCATATAAACACCACGACAATGTATTTGCAGTTGTTTCATGCCCTGCAAACATAATCGTCATCAATTCGTCTTGACGCTGATCTGGAGATATAGTTGTATTTTGTAATAATCTATCTACAATAGATATTGAAGATGCTGGATTGTTTTTGCGTCTAGTTTGTGCAAAATCCCAAGCGTGTGTTGCAAATTCACTCATAATATAATGTGCTTCTTTTCCAATGGGTGTGCCTTTATACAGTGGTTGTAATCCATTCACGAATGCTTTGCGTAATGTATTTCCATGCTGTTTTAACCAATCAGAATGATCTCCAAGTACAACATTCCCAATTAAATTAAAATTAGATTCTAATAAAAATGCGTGAATATCATGATTTGTCTGGTTTTGTTTTAATAATGGTTGTATAATATATAATAGTGTATGTTCATGCATTAATAACAACAATTTTTTTACTTCATCTGTTTTAAAACTAGGTTTTAAACATTCTCTTTGTTTTAACCATTGTTTTGGATCACATTGTCCTAATACACCATTTCCAACTAATACTTCAGAATACGGAAAAGGAGGCTTCCCAATGTGATTACGTAACATACGAGATGCTTCAACTGGATCCCCACATAATACTACCTGGGGTTGTAATATCTCATTACCAGTTGGTATTCCTATTTTGTTTGATGTAAATTGCCAATATGTCTTATTCCCACTCATTTTCATATTTTCATCATATATATAATGACTTGTTCCATTAATAACCGCTTCAGCTCTATGCTTTCTAGAAGAAAGTGTATTTCTTAAAGATGGTAATTCTGTTTTATACGTCATATTATATTATATTATAATTATAAATAAATTAATATTATAAATAAATTAATATTATTTAATTAAAAAAGTAATTTAAATAAATCAACTCCGTTACAGATCGTATTTTTTTAAATGATTTCAGAACAACTCGATCCAACAGCTCGATCCAGCACTCTTCCATCCGTCGATATCAAAGTTGAGCATGGTGATTTGTATATAATGTCAGAGAAAGCAACCGGGTATGATTGGAAACACTCAACAAAATTAAGGATTGTTCACGCGGCTGGGTCTGAAAAATATATAAATCCAGCTCGGCGGAAGGTGGTTTTGTCAGAAATAAATATAGAATGAGTACGAAATGTGCTATGAATAAAAGGAAAGCAAAGGAAAGCAAAGGAAAGACACCCAACCAACGCGCTGAGTGAATTATGTGTATTCCAAAAATCTATTAAAAAAGGTGAGAATGAAAACGGAGTGAGTGTGGGAGAAGGAGTTAGATTAATTGTTTTTTAAGTTGTTTATTATTCGAACGACGAGGGTGGGGTTTCTTCTTTCAGGATGTCACCAATCTTTTAAGAGCGGGTTCACTCTACCGTCTTTCCGGCTGTCAGATAGCTGTGTTTAACGTCCACTTGATTCTATCCGG
>Ga0209631_10005612_pt1 | contig 13207 bp, 6 predicted proteins | sample COG_08_FD_184752 | JGI IMG/M metagenome (GOLD analysis project Ga0209631, IMG submission 184752) | Pelagic Microbial community sample from North Sea - COGITO 998_met_08 (SPAdes) (version 2) | ecosystem: Environmental > Aquatic > Marine > Neritic zone/Coastal water | place: Helgoland, sampling... | reverse complement strand
GGTCCTTCATGTACATCACGCACTTGTTCCTGGATTTGACCCCCTCCAGGCTGCCGGGCTCGGGGAACCGAATGGGCTTGATGTGTTTCGGCTGGTCGTCGCCGATGGTATCAAAGGCGTACTTGGTCGGCGCCGGTGATTCGCTTCTGCTCGGTCCGTTCTCGTCGAGTGACGCGAGTGACGCGACGGACGCGCTGGGGTTCATGCCCGCGAGCCCGGCTTCGCCCCCGATGCTCTCGATCTTCTTGATGGCGTTGTTCGGCGACGGCAACGCGGCGACGATTTCGGGTTTGAGTCCTTGGAAATCTTTGAAACCCATCGGGTAGTACGTCAGGTTCTTATCGTGGAGGTGGATGACGTCGGTGAGGACGTCGGAGAGGAAGTCGTAGTCGTGCGAGACCAGGCAGATGGTGGTGTTGGTCAGGGACTTGAGGTATGCGGTGAGCCACGCCACCGCGGCGGTGTCCAAATGGTTCGTGGGCTCGTCGAGCAGGAGCACCTCGGCGTCCCAGAGCATGGCCCGCGCGATCGCGAGCTTCATCCTCCATCCCCCGGACAACGACTGGATCGTCGCCGCCATCTTGACGTCGTCGAAGCCGACTTCCTTGAGGGTGTTCACCACGGTCTCGCGGCTCACGCCTTCCGGGACCATCTGCACCATAAAGTCCACGATGGTCTCCTCCTTTTCGCTCAGAATCTCGTGCTGGATGTAGTAGACGGAGACGTCGGGGGGGAACCCCGCGATGTCCTTCGCGGCGACGCGGTTCAACAGCGTCGTCTTACCGGTACCGTTCTGACCGACGATACCGTACGTCTTACCGCGCTCCAGTGAAAAGTTCGTGCGCTGTAACAACACCCGGCCCGCGAACGCGAGGATGATACCCTGCAAGTCGACGATGTAATCCTTCTGCTCGTCGTCGAGAAGCGCGGCGGCGTCCAGACCTTTGTACGCGAGCACCGCGCTCTCCGCCGCGGACTTGAGCGCTTCTTCGTCCATCATACCCTCGAGCAACGCGAGGAGCTCGTGCTTCACGTCGTTGGCGAGGATAGACGGGGGGATTCGCATCGGCGCGGATTCGATTACCCAGCCGCCCAAGCTCGCCGCGTACGTCTTAGTCTCCGCGTCGACGTCGGGCGCGGCGACACCCTCGAGCGCCTTGCCGATACACGCCGTCGCGTCTTTCCTGTCACCGTCCGCGCCTTGGCCCTCGAGTCCTTTGAGCAGCGAACCCTTGGCTTTGGTGGCGCACTCGCGCAGGTCGGGGTGCGAGTGCTCTTCGCACTTTTCGAGCTCGGGCTGCAGCGACGGGATGAACGGGTTGAGGTCTCTCACGTCGTCGACCAAGGCGCAGATGTTCCCGCACGTCACCGCGGCTTTCTGCTTGAGCTCTTTCGTGCGCTCGCGGAGGCCGCGCATGATGATGGGGAGGACGACGGCGAGCGAGGGCGCGTCCATCGAGTTGACGAACGTCGTCTCCATGAGTTTGTCCAGGCACGTCTCCGTCTCCTTCTGCGGCTGGCGGATGGCGTCCATGACGAGGTGGAGCATCCCGAGCACCTCCGCGTTCTTCACGCAGCGGCAGATGGGTTCCATGACGTGCCCGGCGAGCGCGGACACCTTGGGGTGCGTGTCGAAGACGCACTCCAAAAACGCGGGGAAAATCTCCGGGATTGTTCGCATGAAGTACTGCGGAACACGCTGCGCGAGGTCGCCGCAGGTACCGAGAGCCCCGCACTTCGCTTGCCAGCTCTTGTGCTCCATCGCCGCGACGAGTGAAGGCGAGAGGAGCTTCATCGCGGTGAGCGGGAGGGACTTGACGAGCGCCGTCTGTCCCGCGTCGGCGGCGGCTCTCACCTCCGATGACTGGTCACCTTGCAGGGCGAACACCTGTGACGCGAGGTGGACGGCGAAGGGTTCGAACGCCCTGCCGGCGGTGCGGCACATGTGTGTGTACAGCGCGCATCCGCCGGCCTTGGCGACGACGTCCTTCTTCGCCGCGAGCGCCGCTTCGATGCGAGGGACGACTCCGAACTTTGAGATGGATGATCCGCCCATGCCGTTGCAGAGTCCGGCGACGCCCGCGGCGCCCGCGCGTCGCTCGTTCTCGGCGGCGGAGGTGGTCGCGTCCGCCATGAGCTTCTCGATGCGCGCCGTGGCGGCGGCGCCGAGGTCGGCGGCGAGTGGCGCGACGGCGGGCGCGGCGACGAAGCAGCCGTGGTCTCCGAGTGATTTCAGCGATTTGAGGATGAGCTCGAGCGCGGCGGACCTGTCGGCGTCGCCGGACGGGAGGGAGGTGGCGGCGCAGTGGCCGTAGAGCGCGACGAGCGCGCCGCGCCTGTGGTCCTCGGAGCGCATGGCGGTGGATGCTTCGGTGGCCACGACCTTGTCCTCGACCATCTTCGCGAGGGAGGCGAGGATCTGCGAGGCTTTGCCGTTCGCGGCGTCGCCGCTGAGCGCGGCGCGCGCGACGGAGAGCGCAGCCTCGCGGACCTCGTCGTCGACGTCGCCGGTGGCGACCGCGACGGGGGAGGCGGCGATGTCGCCCGAGACGACCGCGGCGACGAAGGCGAGGTGATCGGACTCGAGCACAGCTTCCTTCGCGTTCGTGATGTCCGCCGCGCTTCGCTCGTCGGCGTCGTTGGCGGACTGCGCGGACATCTCCGACAGGTTGCCGTACGACGCCACGCGGCCGCTGTTGGTGTCGGGAGGGAGTGGGAAAGGCGGCGAAGGGTCAGCGAAGGGGCATCGCACGTGGGGTAGACGCGAGGCGGGCGAGGAGGAGGGAACTTTCTATCCAGCCGCCGCTTTTTCTCTGAAGCGTCGCTGCTTTTTGGCGCGATGGGTGGTCGCGAACGACCGGAGCGGTCAAAGACGAACGAAAAGGAGGCGTGTGACGCACCGGTGCTCGAGGGTGATGCTCATGACGGTAAGCCTCGACTCGCGTCAAAGACGAGAGCGGGAGCGGGTGTCCTCGAAGAGTGACGCGCGGTTATTCCTTTACCGCGCGTTCAAAGAAGGCACTCAACTTTGACTGTGGCGGCTCTGGCTGGGGCGATGAGCGGCCCACAGCGAAAGCAGGAATTGTATGACGGAATCGATTCGAGGATGACGGTTCGTAACGCGCCGATTGGTATTTTGACTTGACTGTTTCCCAAAAGAAAACCGCGCCGACCCCTCTATGCACACGCGGGGTCTCTCACGTCCAGCGGATCGCCCGCGACTTTGGCCTGTTCGCGCCCCACACCGGCCTATCCACCGGCTCGTTCTCGTCACGCTTGGGACGCACGTCGCGCACCGGCCGCCGTTGTAAACCCGCGACCCGCGGCGCTTTATCGGGCACCGTATAGTTGGGACCCAGCGCCCGCATCGGAGGTGAAGCGATTTGAACGACGGATGCGCCTTTCTTTCTCGCGCGTGCGAGCTCGGACGGCCGGACGGTGTTACCCTCGGCCACCACGTTACCCCCGCCGGGTACCACGCCGAGTGGTGCGTCCGCGCGTACAAACTTGGAGTCGACGACGAACTCCTCGAGCAGATCCAAATCGGCGATGGATTGTCCCACCGGATGATGATGATCGCCGCCGTACCTCTGCATGTTCTCCATGGATACCCTCACGGGCTCGCGAATACCCTCCGCGGATAGCCGCATCGCCGGCTTCATCGGCGACGCGCGTAAGGACGGCGCCGCGCTGGCCGGTCGGCTGTTCGGTCGGCTGCCCGGGTTGACGCGGTCGAGCTGCGCGCGAACGTTTCTCAACTGCGCCTCGAGATCGCGCTCGCGTTCCGCTAGGTCGCGCTCGCGCGCCGCGTGCGCCGCCTCCCACTGCGCCTCGTGCAGCGCGCGTCGCTTACCGTCGAGTTCATCCTGCAGCCGCGCCTTGTCGGCTTCGAGTTCCGCCACCATGTCGCGCAGCTGCGGCGTGTGCGCTGATCGCGGGCGGTGGTACCGGTCGAGCTCAAAGTTGCGGTCTCGGTCGAATTGGCGAGATGACCGGAGTGACCCGAGGTCCCGATCGCGGTCGATGTCGCCTGCCGCGCCGGGGCCCCGGGGCGGCGACGGCGGCGGCGAGTGCACCACGCGCGGCGCGCGGCCGGCGGCGCCCGGCACGTGTCCCTCCAGGCCCGGGACGTCGCCAAAGTTGAGCTGGCGTTTGTGGTCGACAGACGCGGGGGGCGAGTGGACAACCTTGGGATGCCCGCCCTGGGGCCTGGGCGGTGACGCGGACTGTGGGATGGCGAGTGTCTCCTCGTTCGTCTCCTCGGGCGGTGCGGAGACGAGCGGCGAGGAGGCTTCGGGCTCGATGGGCATGGGCGGCGGCGGCGGGGGTTCGAAATCTTCGAGCCCGTCGTCCAGCACGCGGTCAAATCGCCCACCCTCGAAGTCCTCGCGCGGCATGCCGGGCTCGGGCTCGGTGCCGGTGAGGGGCCTGGGGGGCGCGGGCGGGGAGTTCATCACGCGACCGCCGCCGCTCGGTCCGCTCGGCTTCATCAACACGACGTCGCCGGTCATGGCCTCTGAATGCGCGTAGTCGTCGAAGTTGTCGTCGTTCATCGCCGCCATCTGAGCCTCCTTCAGCGCCAACACCCGGCGTTCCTCCTCGATCGTCTCCTGGATCCGCCGCTCGATCTTCGCCTCCTCGATCGCCTCCTCCAGCGCGCGGATGCGTTCCTGCTCCTTCTTGATCCGCACCTGCTCATCCAGGTCCTTGATCAGTTGCAACCGCTTAACCTCCGCCATCGACAGCTCCGCCTCGGTGTGCCGCGCGCCAGTCACCTTGACCTGGGCGCCGGGCGCGCCCGTTGCGACCTCGCCGCCGAGGTAGAAGGACGACGGGCCGCCGCCCGCGCGACGAAACGGGGACGAGTACTCCCCCGCGCCGGGGTTCACGCCGCGTCGCGGGACGCCGAGCATGGGCGCCCTGTCGTCGCCGCCGGGATAGCCGACAGCCTCCGCGATCCGTCCGGGGGAAAGCGATGCTTCGAACCCACCGTGCGATCGCGCCGCCGCGGCGTTGGCGGGCGAGCGGATGTCGACACCCTTGAGCTCCGCGATGAGAACCCCGGCGTCGTCGACGAGCGGTTCGCCGCCGCCGCCGCGTTTGCCCCACCTGTCGTAGTGCGACACTCGGCCAATCTCCGCTTTTTCTCGAGCGTCGTCGACTTCCTTCATCAAACGCACGCGCTCCTTCTTCAAGCGAACCTGCTCGTCGAGCTCGGCGCGTAGCGCGTCGCGCTTCTCCTGCTTGATACGCGCCTCCGCGGCGGCGCGCGGGTCCCGTGAGAACTCCACGGGATCGACACCGGCGACGGAGAATGAAACCGGGCCGTTCACCCGCCGCGTGTGCGCTCTGCGATCGTTGAAGTAGTCGGGGTTCTCCGGGAGGTGCCCGGGGAAGGCGCCCGGTGAGGGCGCGGCGGGACGCGCGTGGTCCGCGGCGGCGGCGGCGGCGACCGCGTGCGACGGCGCGAGGGTTTCGGCACCGTGGACGAGCCGGGCGTACTCGGCTGCGTCGGCGTGATCTTCCTCGGAGAGCGCCCGCATCTTGGCGACGCCGCCCGCGGGTATGGTGTACCCGCCGACGGCATCGTCCCAGGACGGGTACGCGCGGACGCCTCCGTCGTCGGGGGATGCGTGGGCTCCCGGGAAGTGGCGGCGCTCGCCGGGTCCGCCTCCCAAGCCCGGGATCTGCGACGGGTCGACGACGACGTGATTGGCGTGTGCCGCGGCGTTGGGGTAGGCTCCGGGTGGGAGCGGGCGGTGCTGTGGGAGCGGGCTGTTGGCCGATCGCTCGCGCTGGAGTACGTCGAGGTGATCCTTCTCGCGCTGCAAGAACGCGGTGTTGCGGTCGACCTCCTTGCCTGCGACGAGACGGAAGGGGGCGGGAGGTCAGGGTCGTCGGGGAGCGCGCATTGTCCGAGAATATTTTTGAGAATTTGAAAAATGGACGCACCGAGCTCCTCGAGGTACCGGCGCTCTCGCTCGGACTGCTCGTCCTCCTTGCTGGGCTTGCGGCCTCGGGCGGCGCCGCGGCCCCTGATGGGCACCGGCTTCGGGGGTTTGGTCCCCGGCTTGGCGAACATTCTGACGCTCCACAAGTGTGAGGCGCCCTCCACGAAGAAACGAGCTTGACATCATAATAAAATTGGGCACCTGCAACGGTCAACGGCGGATCGTGTTTGGCTCGCGGCGCCCTCCAGTCCAGCGGCGAAGCGGGTGTTGAGAGAGTTCGGAGAATCAGCGACACGCCCTCGGATGACCCGCCACTTGTGAGGGCGCCGGGGGCGGGGGGACGTCGATCCGTGCGGGTCGGACGACGATTCCATGTCGCCCATCACCGCACTCGTCGCGCTGGACGGCACGTCGCTCCCGACGCACGCGGAATCGCGCGGGCTGCCCGCGCTCCTCGCGGACATCGGCACGCAGCCGCTGCGATGCGTGGCGTCGACGCCCGGCCACCTCGCGGTCGCGGTGTCGGGCGGGACCTACGTCCACGCGTTCTCCGCCGTGCCATCCGACGTGGTTCGCGCCGAGGATGCGATGCGCCGCGCGCGTGCGGATGCCGCCCGCGGGCCGGACCCGCGAGGACCTCACCGCACGGCATCGAGCGACCTGCGCGCGGCGTTCGGCAGCGGGGAATTCGGGGGCGTCGTCGACGGCACCCTCGGCTCGAGTACGTACGTCGATCGACACGGAGCGTCAAGCGGGGACGGAAGCCAGCTCTCGTTCCACGGCGCGTCGCCGGTCGTGAAGCTCATGTTCCTCCCCGGCGATGTGTCGCGTGAAGTACCGTGCGTCCTCGTGGCGGTGCAGGAGAACGGCGCGGTATCGGCGTGGTGTCGTGACCCATCCGCTGGATCTTCGCATAACCATCGGTGGATCGAGATGGCGGAACCGCGCGTACCGGGCGGGCCGCCGGAGGTATCGCCGCCGCTGCGGGGATACCAGGTGGGGTCGCACGGCGCCGTCGTCGACGCCGCGCTCGCGGTGAGCGCCGGCGTGGAATCCAACGGCGGCGGGAAACGTTGCCAATGGGGCGGGTGCGTCGTCCGAGTCGCGATGATCGTCCGCGGATACAAACGCCGAGTCCACGATCCACGTGGCGGTCCACGTGGCAGCAGTCACAGGTGCCTCGTCATCCGGACGATCCGGATGCCGTCGGTGGAATCCGTCGCCGCGGCGCAGCGCTCGCCATTCTCGTTCGTTCGAGAGACGGTTCCAGAGTCTGCCGACGGAGACAACTCGACGGGAGCTAGCGAGAAAGAGTTTCCTCCCTCGGATGACGGCGAGACGGTGGCGGAGTATCCAAACGCGGTCTCTTTGCTCGGCGCGGGAGGCGTCGATATGTACGTCGTGTGCGCGAGCGACGACGACGGGGTGGACCGTGGCGGCGGCCGTGTAGAGGCGTACAGGTGGGACACAGCCGAACGCGTATGCGTGGCGAGGGTCGACATCGCAGTCGCCGCTTCCGTCGCCGACGCCGCCGCCGCGGAAGTTCGCGTTCGTTCCCAATCGGGGAAACCTGAGAGCGAAGAAGGCGAGGACTCCGGCGGGTCCATCGCGGTGGCTCTGCACGGACCGAGCGACGAGTTGCTCGCGGTGACTCGACGCGGCGAGGTCATCGTGGCGTCGCCCCCGCTCTCTAAATGCCCCCTCGGGACGTATTCAAGCGGCGGGTCCTCCTCGTCGCGGAGTTCGATCCGCGAGCCAATCGCGTGGAGACACGTGGCGACTTTAGCGGGCTTCCGCGAGGAGTTCGGGGATTCCGCGAGGCGGTGGAGCGGCGTGCTGTCAGTCGCCGCGCGTGGCTCGTTCCTCCACCTCGCGTGGTGTCACGATTCCAAAAGTACAGCGCGAGTTACCGACGAGGACGCGGATCATTCGTTCCAGATGCCGCCCGGTACGTCCGCGGTCACCACGTACCACCTGACGACGGGCGCGGCGGTGGGAACCGCGCCGCTGCCGTCGCTCCCACCGGCGCGAGACTCGGGAGGACTTCGCAGGGAGGAGGACGTGGGTGACGATCACGCGCGTGGAAGGAAGGGGGATGAAGAAGCCCGAGACGGAAGCGGAAGGACGCGGGGCGGCGTCGTGACCATCGAGGCGGGCGGCGGGAGCGCCCCGGACGTGCTGGTGTGCGCCGTGGAGACGGGGGGAAGCGGTGGGCTGTACCGACTGGCCACGCGCGTCCCACCCGCGCTCGCGGCGTCCATCGCCACGCAGCTTCCGGACGGTTCTGGACGAGTTCCGGATGATTCAGCGGAGGTTCGGCGAAGGCACCGGACGCTGACGGCGCTGGCGGATGAGTGCGCTTCGTGGGGTGGATCAGCCGACGGCGCGCGTCGCGTCGCGTCGCTGGCGATCGCGGAGCTCGAGGCGTCCGCCGCCGCCAGGGGCGTCGCGTTGATCGATGATGATTCGGGGTCAAACCTAGGGGTCAAACCGGGCGGATCGCTACGCGCGGCGCTCTTGTTGCGGGAGAAGGACTCCGTGATCGCCGACGTCGACTCCTGGCGATCCGCGGCGGTGAAGTGCGTGGAATTCGCAAAGGCGTCGTCGTCTACGTTCGAAGGGTACTCGCCCGCGGACGTCCGCGTCATCGAAGGCGCCCTTCGCGCCGACGACGACGACGTCCAATCGCCGAATACAAACACCCCGTCTTCAGAGGCGGAGGAGGTATCGGAGAGTAAATGGAAACGGCTGGGCACCCCCGGGATGGCCAGGCGCGTGGACCCGGAAGAGGTGGAGGACATGACGTGGTACGCCCTGGACGATGAGCTGCCGGTGTACGCGGATCTGCGCGTCGGCGCGGCGGTGTTGGCGAGCGCAGAGGCGGCGGCGCGGGCTGACCAATCCACCGAAGAATTCCACCGCAAGTGCGTCAACGCGTTACACCTCGCGGCGAAGGCTGCGAGAAAACGCGATGAACCCACCGCCGCGCTGAGTACGGGGCGCATGTTCGATAACCACGCGGCGGAGACGGTCGCGGACCTCAGCGACGCGAGCTTCGACGGGCATACGCCCGTACGCGACGGCGACGAGTTCGACGTCGCTTTCCGGAAATCGATCGACTTCATCTCCGCCGCGACGGTCCGAGCCGAAGATGAAAACTCACTCGGCGTCGACTCACACACAGACGGCATCTTCGAATCCGTGTGCGCTAACTTGCACACGTGCTGGCCGCGCGCGCTTCCCAGCTTCGTGCGCGCGCACGCGCTGGCCACGCGGAACGAAGTCACCGCGCTGGCCGCCAGGGCGCTGCGGTCTTCGTGCGGGGCGCCAACGAAGATGGAGCTCCGAGACGGGATGGAGGGTGGGATATCTCGCGTCGCGCGGGCGTGCCTGCTGCACCTCGCGGGGCACTCGCGCGCCGCGGCGTGGATGCTGTTGACCAAGGTGCGATGCGTGAACGATCCGGAGGCGGCGTTGACCGAGATGCTGCATCGTATCGAGCGCAACGACATGAAAGCCGCCGCGAATGCAAACGCCGACGCCGTCGCTCCTCGACATTCCTCCGAGGAGGACGACTCGTCGGAATCGTCCTCCGACGACGGTGACGAAGGCCCGCCGCCCATGTCCGCGCGCGCCGCCGTCGCGTTCGGCGACCGCCTCCTCCCCGGAAAGGTCGGAAGCGGCGCCAAGAACCCTGTGCTCGCCGGTGACATGCTAAGCGCCGAAGCCGCCGCGTCGACCACGCCGCTTGGCTGGCGGTTAGCCACCGAACTCCTCCGATCGTGCGCACACTCCACGCGCGTGTCCTCCAGCGGCGCCACCGCGGATGTCTTCGACGTCATGCGCGCGGCGTTCACCGCGCACGCCGGCGACGCGAGTTCGTGGAGCAGGAGTCGCATGAAGCTTGACAGGGAGAACGGATTCTGCGCCGCCGAGGACGCTGCTGGTTTATTTCTATCGGCGGCGAACGTTCTTAGCTTGGTGTGGAGCGGCGACGCCTCTCGCGCCGCGGAGGAGTCGTTTGCACGGAACACGACGAAGGACGACATCGACTCCGAGGACTTCAGTGTAGACGCGGCGAGTAAGGTGGTGGAGTTCGAGTGGGAGAATAGGGTGGACGCGTTGCAGAGGTTGGCGGCTGCGGCGTCGAAACGGCTTCGGGCGCTTTGTTAGACTGGAGAGCGTCTTGAAATACGAATTAGATTTATTCGATCGTCCGATCGCTCACTCTTCGTGGCGTGTTGATACGGGTGGTGAGGGTCGGAGCGATGTCGACGAGGCGCGGATTGGTGAATAACCTGTGTCTGGGCGCGGGCGTGGGTGTGAACCTGTACGGGGCGTACTTCATGCTCGCGTTCCAGGGCCACCTGCCGCGCGATTACCTTCCGGGAAACTTGATGGGACGCGAGGACGGAGGGGGCGCCGACGTTTCGTCGCGCGTTGGGGCGGGGGTTGGCGGTGATGGACCGGAGGTGGGCGTGGATAGTTTGGATGGCGGGTCGGTGGATGCGAAAAACGCGACGCCCCCGCCCCCGAAGCGCGGATGGTGGGGCACGCGACGATCCCGCGACACAGATCGCCCGCCTGACGAGAAATTATAACGAAAACTCTGTGCTGCTGATGAATGAAAAATAAATTACACGGCTTGATGATGATGTGAACGACATACAGGGACACGCACACTCGTGGTGAGCACAATCGACGACTCGTCGATCACTCCCAGAGAAGCCAGCTCGGTGACGCCTCCTTCACGCCGGCATCGCCGCTCGAATCCCTCCGGCTCATAACCGCGTTGTTGGCGAACGCGTTGACAGTCTTGGCGTCGGCGACTCCGTACTGCTTCGACACCAGCCTTCGCGCCTCGCCAACCGCGACGGCCCTGTTCTGCTTAGCCGCCTCCTGCATCTGGAGGATACGAAAGCGCTCCTCCTCGACGAGCCTCTCAGCCTCCGCGACGGCCTCGCTGTACGCGAGCTGCTCGGCGAGTCGACGCGCTTCTTCCCGCTTGGACCGCGCGGTGACGGGTTCGAACTCGGCGATGTGAGCGAGTTCATCTTTGGCGAGACTAGCCGTCTTGCGGGCCTCGAATTCGCGCGACGATGCCTCCTCCGCGGCAGCCTCCGCCTCGGCGAGCCGTGCGACGAGCTCCCACGCCTCCTCGCGTCGCGCGGCAGCCTTCGTCTCGCTCTCCTTGGCGACGGCGGCGGCGGCGGCTTTCGCGGCTGCTGCTTCCGCCTCCGCTTCGGCTTCACGCTCCGCCTCGACGTTCAACACCTTCTTGGCGTAGGCGAGCGCCTCCTTCTTCAGCGCCTTGGCGCGTGCATCGGACTGCGCCGATAGGTTCGTCGCCATGTCAGCCCGCAGCTTGAGCATGTCAGCCTTGTCGGATTCCTTATCGAGCCTGTCGTCGGCCCAAAGTTTGCGAGTCAGCGCGTGTTCAAACGCGGCTCGAGCCTGTGATAAAACACAAAGTTAGTATGGGCAAACAGTCAGAGAACATAAAACACTCTCACCGTGATGGCAGCCGCTTGGACCCGAATGTTGGTCTCCACCGCGGTTTCCCGTCGTTCCTCGACGGACCTGACCTCGGTCTTCTTGGCGGACGCCGCGGCCATGGCCTCGCGGAAGTTCTGGCGCGCCTTGGCGAGCTGATCGCGGGCGGCGGCGAGTTGAACGTCGGCGCCCTCGGCCTTCTTCGTGGCGTCCGCCTTTTCTTCGTCTGCGTTTTCGGCGCGGAGGATGGCGTCCTCGGTGCGCGTCAAGACGTCCGCTTGTTCAGCCCTGGCGCGGTTCAGCGCGTTCTTGGACTGGTCGAGCTCGCGCTGCCACGCGGCGAGCGCGGAGGACGCCTCGGCGACGCCGTCCGCGTCTTGAGCCTCCCGGCTGAGACGGAGCTCCTCGTTGCACTCGAGAACCTGTAAGAGTTACACAAAACACGACATCAGTCTAATCGCCCGTACGAGAGGTGATAAGATGAACGCACCATTCGCACAGCATCCTTGTGCCGCTCGTCCGACTCCATCAGCGCCGCATCCACGGTGTCCATCGACGCCGCGAGACCATTCGCGGTGTCGATGGCGTTGAACGCGGCTTGGATCGCGATGTCCATGCGAACACGTCGGCGCTCGACGTTCGCGGTTGCCTCGTTGACGAAAGCCTCCGCTTTCTTAACCGCTTCCGACGCCGCTCGCATGCGTTCGCCGGCGGCGAGCTTAGCCTCCGTGGCCTTTAAAGCGTCCGTTTCATCCTTACGAGCGTCCCACGCGGATGACGAGTTGGTGGACGTGGACTTGACGATGCGTTCGTTCTCAACCTGCGCGTGCGAGAGGCGCCGGGCGCACGCTTCCAACTCATCGGCTGCGTCCTTTTGGATGGCGACTGCTTCCGCGAGTGGCGCGCGCGCGAGCTCAACCTGCGCGGCTGCTTCGTAGAGGTCGGCGGCGGCGCGCTGCGCGTGGAGGCGGGCTTCTTCTGCGGCGAACTCGACCTCGACGAGCCTTTCGCGCGTCGCGGGGGTTTCTTTTGGCCGTGCGATGACTTGGTTGACGAAAAAGACGTTGTCCTCGTCGGTGTCGGTGTCGTCGGTTTGAGAGGCGAGCGTGAGGATCTCTTCGTGCGTGTTCGGCTCGGCGAAGTGGGGCATGGGTGGTTCCTCGAAGGGATCGCACGCGGTGCCGCAGCTGAACGCCCTCGCGATGACCTGCGGGGTGGGCGATGGATCGTATCAGCGATGTGTGCGTGAGACGCGCGCGTGTACTGCGAGCCATCTTGCGCGTATAAAATTGAGGAACGTTGGGTGGTGGTGCCAAGTGGAAATTTCGGATAGACGGTGCGCGTTCGTTTTTAGGGCGCACCTTGCGCGATGCTCGGCGGGATGAGCCGCGGGGACGGGCGACTGGACGCGCGATGGGCGCGATACGTAACATGGACGCCATCTCGGGTGGGTAGAACGCGACGCGTTGAGTGCTTCCAAGTCGTCGCGATGGTCTCGGTCATTTCGTCACGGCCAACAAAACGCTCGCAAACGAAATCGGAGATCCAACGGGCGGGAGAAAATATGTAGAAAATAGCCAAAATGGACACACATGTAAACAGTAACGATGACGCGGTAAATAACCAAAACAATAACAAAAAAACAGCATGAATGCAGTTACGAAACGCTAATCATAAATACGCGAGTCAACGCTCGCGATAAAAAAATCAGCGGTCCCGTCATGAACCGTGCCGATTCCGCCCCCCACTCCGCGCCCGCCCGC
>Ga0209631_10005610_pt1 | contig 13212 bp, 10 predicted proteins | sample COG_08_FD_184752 | JGI IMG/M metagenome (GOLD analysis project Ga0209631, IMG submission 184752) | Pelagic Microbial community sample from North Sea - COGITO 998_met_08 (SPAdes) (version 2) | ecosystem: Environmental > Aquatic > Marine > Neritic zone/Coastal water | place: Helgoland, sampling... | reverse complement strand
TAGTGGCGCCGCGACCGCACCCGCCGTTTGGTGCGCCCCCGGACTGATGGAGAGACGGGGTGGGGGCCGTTGAAGACTCGGTTGGGTGTTCATTTCGAGCTTTGGTTTTTCCAATTTTTGCGAGCTTCGGTGACATGAGACTGCTGTGCTGTGCGTGTTAACATTATATACAGTCCATTGGCACACGCAAATAGTTGAAACTTCAACACAGCACACCAAACATGCGAATCTCAAAAATGCCGAAGTTCGATTCGCAGAATCCCGCACAAACGCCGTCTGTTGTTATTGGCCGCGCTTTGCACTTTATTGGCAGAAAGGTGCGCGTCTGGCCGGAGGAGGAGGCGACGGCGGAGGAGGCCTATCGATACGCGATACGACATGATATTCTCGGGAGGCAAGACCTGTCGCAAGCTGCGGGCGCTGCTGCCGAACATGAACGCGCAGACGCCCGCGAGCCTGAGCGCGGGCGCGTCGAGCCGCGAGTGGTGCGTTTCACAAAGCATGACGACGACACGTGCGAAAGAATGTCGACCCTTCGGCGGGGCCGAAAGGCGCCGCCGCGACGGCGTCTGACCCGCGTCGATTCCCCGAACGTTCGCGCGGGCGGCGATATCGCGTCCTTTCCGATGGATTGTCCGGTCAAAATCGCGCGCCGGTCCCGCACGGCCGCGCGCGGTGCCCGCAAATCGCGCCCCCCGCCTTCCTTTTTCCCGCGCGACAGCGTGGCGGCCAGTGCTCGACTCCATCGGGACGACGACGACCCCTCGACCCTTCCCTCATCCGTGTCCCCCATCCATGCTGACCCCATCCCCCACCCCTCCCACCATCCATGTCGCAGGCACCTGTACAACTCCGTGCGCCTCGACCGCCGGTGGGGCCCGCTCGGCGTCGTGCCAATCAAGCTCGCCGTCTTTCTCCCAGCCGCGGTGCTCGACCTCGGCGGGCTCCTATCGAACAAGACCGGTACCACGCCCATGGAAGCCAGCGTGGCGGCGTGCGCCATGTCCGTCCTCGTCGCCATCATGGCGTCGTTCATCTTCTTCCCGAACGCGGCGTCGCACTACCTCCGCCGCTCGGCGCGAGGCGGCGGGTACGTGTCGTGGATGGTCCACCCGCGAGTAGGCGAAGTCACGCTGTGGGCGTGCATCCTCGCGACGGAGATCGGGTTCAGTCGGTTAGCGTCTCAGGCTGTGACCGGGACGTCGGGGGTTCAAACCCGGCTTGGATCGTCGTCACTCGAGCTCGGTGGTCAACAGACCTCCCCGGCTGACGCATCGCGTGAGTTCACTACCATGGGCAGTACAAGTACCCTGCCGGCGTTGCTGTTTCCGCTGTTGAACTGGGTGGCTGTCGGTTTTTTATCGCCGTTGATGTCTTGCGAGTTGTACTGCGTCGGGGTCGGGGTGGACCCCGCGGATTCCTTAGTCGGCGGCTTTGGGTGCAGCGCCTGGATCCACGCGTTGTCCCGGATCGGGACCGCCACGTGGCTGTGCGTGGGATTGACACGTGGGGACTCACTTTTGTCCCCCGCGGACGCCGGCGTCATCCGGTCGTTGGCGTGGATGAGCGTGGTCAAGGTGCGTTTCTCTTTTTATTTCCGTGTGGGTAATTAGGCTGACGGCGTGACTTTTGTGTGCAGACGTGCGTGGCGAGTTTCATGGCGCACGCGTCTTGGTGCCGCCGCAGGGCGCAGTACACGGACTCGAGCACGATGCGCGGGTTCCTCGGGTACCTGAGCCACGAGTGCAGGGTTCCGCTGCAGGTGGTACTCGCGGGGCTGGAGGTGCTCAGCGGCGCGGACGGCGGGTCGAGCCTGGACGGCGGTGCGTGTTTTTTCTATTTCTTTCTATTTCCTATTTCTATTTTCATCATATGGGCAATTCGACTGACGGCGTGTTTTCGCGTTTTGTGCACAGGATCCATGGAGGACTGCGACAGCGACACCGGGACGACCAACGGAGCCACCGGTGGACCGCTGACTCGGTCGCGATCCAAGGGACGACTGCACGAGCCTTCGTTGAACTCGTGCAGACGCGTGCAGGACGCGTTGGGGGTGCGTTTATTTGTATTACCTTTGTATTTCGTATTTACTTTTATTTCCGTATGGGCGATTGGACTGACGTCGTGTTTTGTGTGTACAGGGTCCCGACGGATACGCCACTCACGTGCGCGCTATGCAGATGGCGGCGCGGTCCATCCACGACGTCCTGAACGACACACTTGACCTTCACAAGTACGTGCTGACGGGTAAGATCTCGATGACGCCGCGCCGGTTCGACTTCCTTCGAGCCGCGTTCGAGACTGTCGAAGAAGGTGAGTCCCTTTTCATCTCTTATTATTTCCGCACACGTATGGGCAATTGGACTGACGCGTCGTGTGTTTTGTGTGTACAGCTCGAGTCTCGGAGGAGATCGGCGACGGCACCCCCGACGGCTACGGCGTCCACGCGCCCCCCGCGGTGGACCTCCAGTTCGAGGCCTCGCCCGAGGCGGAGGCGGAGCTCCAGTGGGTGCGCGAGGAGCTACACGCGCGCGAAGTAGGCGACGAACAACGCCTGCGACAAGTTTTGATGAACCTCGTCGCAAACGGAGTGCGGCACACGCCGCGGGGCGGGCACGTGCGCGTCACCGTCGCGTCCGCCAAAGCGGTTCGCATCGAAGACGCGGGATCGGGCGGCGGGAGCGGCCGTGGTTCGAGGCGGAACTCGAACGATTCCGCGCGAAGCGAGGATGGGTCGCCCGCTGCGCCGGGGACCAAAGGCTGGCGGTCAAAAGCCAAAAATAAAACTTTCGACGACGACGGCGAGTCGCAAAGGCACGTCGGGCTCATCACCCTCTCCGTCCACGTCACCGACACCGGCGCCGGGATCCTCGCGAGGGATAAGCGGTACATATTCACGCCGTACGGACGCGGTGAAGGCGGCGGCGGCGGAAGCACGACGGGCGGCGACGGCGGCATCGGACTCGCGCTCTCGCAGCTCATCGCCGGCCAGCACGGCGGTACGTTCATTTTCTATTTCTGTTTCTATTTCCTATTTCTATTTCCATCATATGGGCAATTGATCTGACGACGTGTTTTGTTTGTTATTTGTGTACAGGCAAGATTGACATCAGCAGCGAATCCGGCGTCGGGTCCACTTTTAGCATGGAGATCACTTTACCGCTTATGCTGGACCCGGGGTTGGAAGCCGCCGCACGCGGGCACGGGCACGGGCACGGGCACCCGCGGCCGCACAGGCACAGGACCCGGTTCTCCAAGCACAACACCTCCCCGAGCGGAGGTCCCGTCGAAGGGTACGCCTTCGTCAACAATTCGAATTCGCAATCGCATTTGCAATCGACGATGCCGACGCACCCGAGGCAGACCCAGCCCATGCAGGCGGTGTTCGCCTCCGGCCTGTACGCCGGCGCGGATACCCGGGATCAGAGGGCGCTCGAGCAGGACATCGCGCTCGAGCGGTCGCGGTGCCGCGACGGCAGCGACCGAGCGCCGCGGATCAACATGCGCAGGCCCTCCTGGGAGGTTCGTTTATTTTTATTTCCCATTTTTATTTCCCATTTTTATCATACCTGTGTGGGCAATTGGTCTGACGGCACGTGTGTTTTGTTCACAGGGCGAGCGAACCCCGCGGCCGTCAAAGACGTCGCCCACGTCCTCCGACGAGATGGCGCACCAGATGGCGACGCCGACGATCCACGAGGGCATCGCGCAGGCGATGAGCCTCGGCGGCATCGCGCGGCCCATGCAGGTGGACAGGCCGAAGCGCGTGCTCTTGGTGGACGACGATCGGCTGGTGCGGATGGTGTTGGCGGCGCTGCTGCGGCGGTGAGTTTTTTATTTTTATTTCCGTACAAGCACGCGCAATTGAACTGACGGGTGAGTGTTTCGTGTTTTGTTTACAGCATGGACGCCACGTGCGTCACCGCGTGCGACGGCGCCGAGGCGGTGGAGATGGCTCGCGTCGGCTCTTTCGACCTGGTCATCATGGACCTCCGGATGCCGGTCATGGACGGTTTGGAAGCGACGAGAAGGATTCGGGAGATTGACGAGGACGTGCCAATCGTCGGGTTGACGGCGAACACGATGCCCGAGGTGAGTTTATTTCAATCATCGCACGGGGGCGATTTGACTGATGGCATGTTTTGTTCACAGGACACCGCGCGGTTCATGCGGTCGGGCGCGAACGAGGTCATCTACAAGCCGATCAGCGCCGATAACGTGGAGAAACTGCTGCGGCGGTACTCGGACTGCAGCTCGAACTCGCCGACGGATTCGTACGATGACTTGCACCACGGAGGGAGGCACCATCCCGGGGTATTCGACACCATGTGAATTCACGGCGCGACGACCGGAGAGGTTGATTTAGATTTATTTGTATCCGGCTCGGCGCCGCCGCCGCCGCTCTTTGGGCTCAGCCCGCGCTGGGCGAGGGGACCGTGCGTGGTCCTCCTCGCCCGCGCCGAGGCGCCCATACCGGCCGCGGCACGTCGCCGGAGTGTACCGTACACTACCTAGTAACCGCGGGTATTACGTCCTTTAGCTAGCAAGTACAGCTCTCATCATATGTAAAAGACAAACAAGAAATGCAAGAAATCATCGCGGTGGGTGCGAGCTGACGCGAGTTCAACTATGTACAGGCGCGAGGTCGGCGGGGAAGGCGCTCACGCGCGTGCTTTAGGGACGGCCGGTGCACCGGATCCAAACATCCCCGTCCATGCGCGTGCTTTAGGGACGGCCGGTGCATCGGAGCCCTTGGACTCGTGCTCGTGCGGGGCTTCTCGTCCCGTCTCATCCTCGTGTGAAGATTCTCGTCCCGTCGCTTCCTCCGCGCCTCTCAACACAGCCGCCTTACAGGCGTCGTAGACGAAGCCGCCGAAGAGGTTCATGAAGGCGACGATACCGCCGATGAGGCCGAAGATGACGGACGTGAGCGCCGCGGTCGAGAGTTGTGCACTATACGTGTACGTGCACGTGGTGATGGCGCATGTGTTGAAGTAGTCCTGGAGTTGGAGGGACGGGTGGGGTGGGGGAGCTCGGGTGGTGAGTGTCGAGGGCGACGACGGAGGGATCATCGGAGGAAATCAAATCAAAGACCGGGTCGCTCACCTCGTAGTTCACGGAGACAACCTTCTCGTCGATGAACAGGTTGCTGATCGCGTTGCGTACGGTGCCGTGACGCTTCATGATGGGAATTGCGAATTTCGCCACGTAGTCAATCCCTGATCCGGGACCCCAACCATCAAATTGCGGCTCTGGTTTGCCGGCAGCCTTCGCCTTGTCCTTAATATTTTTGTCCATCGCATCCCATGATGCGTTCTTAATCAACAGAAACCGTTCAGGAGTGTCGTACAAAAAGTATGCGGTGTCCAGGGAGACGGAGTATGCGTCGCATCCCCAGTTTCTGCTCTGGTTGAACCTGTACTCTGGCCAAGGAGGCGACGGCACGGCTCCCTGGGTATTCCGCTCGAAATCGTTACGCCACAAAGGACCCTCGCGTGTTTTAGTGCAGGTGAGGCCTGGCATAGTGTATCCTGGATAATAATCCATTGTCTGGTATGTGGTATGCAAATCTCCGTTGTTGTTTTGTGTCTTGTCGTAGGGAACCCAAGATGGTATGTTGGCATAGTCGCCATCCCAATCGGTGAACGTTTGGCCGTTGAAGCTGCAGTCGTAATAGCATTTCCGATAATACCGATTGCACGGATCTTGTAAAATATAGGAATTCGATGGGTCCGTGTTCGTATATCGAGGGTCGAGCATTTCGTTGATCTCCATATACCCGTCCGCGGCATCAGGGTACGTGTACGTTTCCCAATAAACACCGTCACGTTTTGGATACCACCGTCCTTTATTCTCACATGGGAGACGTTCCGAGTCCCAATAATGCTTTGGAGATCCTCCTCGAATCCCGTTGAGCGCTTTAATATATCCGCCCGGTTCGCCCCCTGACACAAAAGGCCAGAACTCATCACCACAGAACGAGTCAACACTGTCCATTGTCTGGTAACAGTCATCTACTGCGTCTTCATACATCTCCTTCTCAGCGGGAGTTGCATTATCGAAGATGCCGTCTCGCAGCGCAATCCGCGTAAAGTTTTTCAGCAAACTCATGATTCCCTCGGCGAAAGACATTGCTTCCTGTCCACGTCCAGCCATGGATTCGAGGCCCGGAACGTTCGCGGACGCCCACGCTTCAACCGTCTTCACCGGGGTGGTCGAGATGAGGGACCCGAGCTTGATTGCACTCTCGAAGGTCTGATTGGCGAGATTCTCCAGCGTATCCTGCGCGAGCAGCTCCGTGGACGACACCGGGGTGTTCCTGAACTCTTGCAGGATCCATTCGATCGTCTCGTTGGACTGCTTGCACGACTCATCCGTGGCTATACACAGAGGCAACTGACCGGCGCTGCGGCAGGTGGACAGGTCGTCGCATCTGCCGAGGGCATCATAACCGGCAACACCTTGACCACCGGAACACGCACGTTCTCGTGCGTAGCCGATCAAGTCCTGGATGACCCACTCGCACGTCGGGTTCATCTCGACGGATGCGGATGCAAAGTTGGAAAACGGCGAGGTTTGCACGCCGCACGAGCATCGCAGGCCGGGCTGGAGGGCGCGGAACTTGTTGTAGTCCGCGAAGCTCGAGGGCTTGTAGTCGCCCACGAACACCGTGTACTATAGGCCGTAGAACACCGTCAGGGACAGCGCCATGATGACGACGATGGAGTACTTCCTGCGGAGCGGACGCGGAGGGAGGTGACATCTTGTCAGCTTTTTCCGTTGGTGGGGCTGGGCGCGATTTTGTTGAATCTTCTCGGTGCACCGCCACCAACGGCGCCTCAAGACCGGGTTCGGTGACGCGGTCGCGACACGGCACGGCTCGGGATGCCCATGGTACGTACCCCACGGTGACCAGCTTGCCGAGCGTCTCCAGCGTCGGCGCGTTGGCGATGATATTCGGGTCCGCCTGGTGGGCGTCGGCTTCGGCAAAATCGTTTGGAACGTTGATGTCGACCCATCGAAACCAGCGCGTCTTGCGCGTCTTGCTCAGGGTGTCGGCGAGCTTGTTGGTGTTGATCGTCTTTGCCACGACAGCCGCGCCAGTGCCGGCGGCGACCGCGACGACCGTCTCCTGGGCGGACATGACCTCGAGCGCGCGAGGCGGGTATGGGCGATGTGCAAAGCACGTGTCCGCCGGCAATTACCGACCCTGCCCGTCGATATACCGTTTATTTAGACTGTCTGCCTGTGTACGGAGGGAGATATTCTGATAACACAAATCTATTCGAATCCAGTGCTTATTCGACCGCTCGAGTGGTGGCCAAAAGTCCGACCGGAAACGTCGCGGCCGACCAAAAGGACCCAAACCTTGAGTCACAGACTGGGCGGGCTTCCACAGCTCACATTTTCGTAAATCCTTCGCGCCCAGCCGCCGTTTGGAACTGAGGGTTCCTCGACGCCCGTCCCTTTACCAGCCGCGCCGGCCGTGATCGCACGGACTCGCGCAGGCTTCACGCACCGGGAGACCTCGCGTTTACCCGAGTAGACACCCACGATGGGTCTGGAGGAGATTCCCCCCAACCTGCCCCGCGGCGAGGTGCGCGTTCCCCGAGCAAGCCCTCGCAACCCCACCCGCGCCATCGGGGCGCCTCGGGGGTGAAAAAACCGCGAATGATGATCTGGGCGCCGCGAAACCCCTCCCAGCCCTAGACCCGTTTCCCGTATCGGCGTTCACGCTCACCGTCGTCTCCACGTCACGCCCATACACCCACAGGATGGCTTCGTCGACTGGTCCAAGGTTGACGTGAAGGACATCGAGATGCCCGCGGGCGACGACATGGGCATCACGAGCGACGACGACGAGGGCGTCGACGTCGAAGAGGTCAAGTCCGAGTCCGGCTTCGGCACCGTCATCGTCGTCGACAACCTCCCGAAGGTCCCGGACGCCAAGTACGACAAGCTATGCACCGTCGTCAAGAAGATCTACGGCCAGATCGGCGTCGTGCGCCCGAACGGACTCGTCATGCCCAAGTCCGAAGACGGAGTCACCAAAGGCTTCGCGTTTGTCGAGTTCCACAACGCCGCCGAAGCCGCAGCCGCGATCGAACAGACCAACGGGTACAAACTCGACAAAGCGCACGTGTTCAAGGTTTCCAAATTCGACGACTTCACAAAGTACGACGCCGTCCCGGACGACTACAAAGCGCCCGAACCCAAGCCCTACGTAGCTCGAGAAAACACCGCGTCTTACATGCTCGACGACCGAGGCCGCGATCAGTTCGCCATTCGCTTCGGGGACGAGACGGAGATCCACTGGAACGACGCGCAGGTCAAGGAACCGGTGGAGGTGTACAAACGGTCCTTCTGGACCGAATCATACGTCCAGTGGTCGCCGCGGGGTAACTACATGGCCACCGTGCACAGGCAAGGCGTCGCGCTGTGGGGCGGCCCGGGCTTCGCGCGTTTCGCCAAGTTTAGCCACAACGGCGTGCAGTTCATCGAGTTTTCCCCGTGCGAGCGGTACCTCGCGAGCGGGAGCACGCACGATCCCGCGAACGCGCGGGAGCAGGCGCAGGTTGTGGTCAATTTCTTCGACGTTCGATCCGGCGCCAAGCTTCGATCGTTCCAGGTGAGTTTCTATTTATATTTGCATTTATATTTCTATTTCCGTATTTCCGTATTTCCGTGCTTGTGTGGGCAATTGTACTGACGCCGTGTTTTTTACGACTGCGCAGGGGCCAATCTCCGATTTCGTCACCGGAGCGCAGCGCGGTCTGACCTGGCCGGTGTTCAAGTGGGCTGGCGCGTCCGACACCGGCGCCTTCTTCGCGCGCATGGGCAAGAACGCGATCTCGGTGTACGAAGCCCCGGAGATGGCGCTGGTGGATAAAAAGTCCATCAAGCTCGAGGGCGTGCTGGACTTTTGCTGGTCCCCGGCGGATCCCATCTTGTCGGTGTACCAACCCGAGCAAGGCGGCGGGAACCAGCCGGCGCGCGTCGCCCTCATCGAGCTCCCGTCCAAGCGTGAGATTCGCTCCAAGAACCTTTTCAGCGTCGACACCGTTCGCATGTTCTGGCAGCAATCGGGCGATTACTTCGCCGTCAAGGTTGACAGGCTGACCAAGACTAAGAAGTCCACCTACTCCGGCTTTGAGCTCTTCCGCCTTCGCGAGCCCAACTGCCCGATGGAGGTGCTCGAGTTACCGGACAAGACGGAGAAGATCGTCGCGTTCGCGTGGGAACCCAAGGGCCACAGGTGAGCTTCTTTTTATTTGCGTAGTTATTACCTATTTGCGTACCACCACTATGGGCAATTCGACTGACGTCGTGTTTTATTACAGGTTTGCGGTGATTCACGGCGACGGCGCCCGACCCGACGTTTCTTTCTACACCATGATCGACGAAGGCAGCGCCGTGAACAAGGTCAAGCTCATCGGCACCGTCAAGAACAAAACCGCGAACTGTTTGTTTTGGTCCCCGAAGGGCAAAGTCGTCGTTTTGGCGGGCCTGAAGACCATGAACGGACAGTTTGAGTTTTTCAACGTGGACGAGATGGAAACCATGGCGAGCGCCGAGCACTTCATGGCGACTGACGTGGAGTGGGATCCGACCGGTCGGTACGTCACCACGGCGGTGACGTCGGTGCACCAGATGGAGAACGGCTTCAACGTGTGGACCTTCAACGGGCGGCTGTTGTACAAGCACCAGCGCGAGCGTTTTTACCAGTTTCTGTGGCGGCCGCGAGCGCCGTCGCTCCTGTCCAAGGAGACGGAGGATGACATCGCCAAAAATCTCAAAAAGTACAGCAAACGGTTCGAGACTTTGGACGAGTCCATCCGCAACGCGCAGGACTCGCACCTCGCCGCGGAGAAGCAGGAGGTGACGGACGCCTGGAACAAGTGGCTCGCGACCAAGCGCGCCGCCATCGAGTCGGATGACCACGTGCAAAAGGTTAGAAAAATCATGCGCGGGCGCTACCCGGGCTGGACCGGGGACGACGCCGGTGGTGACGTCGTGGAGACGCAGGTTGAGGTTGAGGAGATCATCTCCGTCGTCGAGGAACCCCTCTCCATGGTGCGGTAAACGGGAGGGGGGCTAATCGGGGTATAATCAAACACATTTCGCATTTGATGATCGCGTGACTCTAAGTACTCTATCGCTTGGTCACCGTGGACCAGCCGTCTTCGTCGGGGTCGGTGCGTCCCCGCCGCGTGGCCCGCGCGGCGTCGTCGTCGCCGCCGTGCGTACCCCCGACGCCTTGCCCCGCGTTGAACGCCGCCGCGAGTCCATCCGCGAGCGCGTCCGCGTCCATCATCTCCGTCTCCTCGTCCTCGTCGCTCGAGCACGATTGAGATCCATCATCTCCGTTTGCATTTCCGTTTCCACCCGCTCCCATCGTCCACCGCCGGTCCTCTTCGATGCGCTTGGACCGCTCGAGGTGCTCCCGGGGTAACGGTTTGGCGCAGATCTCGCGTCCCATCGTGTAGTCCCCCGCCGCGGTCTGTTCGAACATGACACACGCGACGTGCGCCACTTCGCGCGGCGACCCGTCTTCACACTGCACGCAGAAGTCGTCGCCGAGAATCTCGGCGAGGAGTTCCTCGAGGTCCTCGGCGTACTTGCCGCCCCTGCGTTTGAGGAACCAGTCCTCGAGCTCTTCGCGCATGGCTTCGCCTTTTTGGACGGATTCCGCTCCGCCCCACTCGTTGGTGATGGCGAGCTGCAGCGCGGTCCATCGGTTCAGCAGCCCCGCGAGTCCTTGCTTGAACGCCAGGACGTGTTCGTCCGGCATTCTCACCGCGTCTTTCATGAGCATGGCGCGCGCCTCCGCGGCGGTCTGCGGGATTTTCGCGGCGGGCCCGTCGACGCCGACGCGGTGGCCGGAGCGTAGGCGCATCTCGTCGCAGTCGCCGACCTTGGTGCCGAGGCGGGTGATCATGGCGCGCGTGGGGCGGCGTGGGGCGGCGGTGGTTTTGTGATGTTTGTGTCGGCGGCGGAGCGGCTCTTGTATTTAGGTATATTTATGTATTTATTAGTCGCACACGTGCGCAGTCGGAGGATGAGGTATACGCATATTACACAATGTGTGACCGGTAACGCGTACGGACTCGGAATCACCCCTCGATTGGGTGCCGATCGCCTCGAAAATGAAGCAAACAACGAGTCGACGGGGCGATGCGTCACTTCGACCACGACCATGGCTGACGTCAAGGCGCTGGCGCCGTTCCTACAGCGCGCGGACGAGATGTCCCGCGCGGACCCCAAGGTGGCCTACTACTGCCGCATGTACGCGGTGGAGGAGGGCATGAAGGCGAAGGAGCGATCGGCAGAGCTCAACGCGCTGATGGGCGAACTCTTGAAGCAACTGGAGAGCACCAAGGCGGGGGCGGCGCTGGCGGAGACGCGCGAGGAGGACGAGCTGTACCTCGAGAACTTCGCGATGAAACTCTTCGCCAAAGCGGACAAGGCGGACCGCGCGAACAAACGCGACGCCAAGACGGCCAAGATGTTCTACGTCTCCGGTGTCTTCATCGAGATCTTGAACCAATTCGGTCCGCTGAACGAGGACATGGGGGAGAAGCAGAGGTACGCGGCGTGGCGCGGCGCGGAGCTCAGCGGAGCCGCGAGGGAAGGCAAGACGCCACCGCCGCCGCCGGACGACACGACGGGCACCGTCCCCCAGGAGACGGGGCCGAGCGGCGGCGATGCATCCAACGGGGGTGGTGAAGAATCATCGACACCGGGGGCGGGCGATGCCGACGTCGAGCGGACGGAACCGGCGCCGCCGGAGCCGCCCGCGTGGCTGCCGCCCGCGCCGCACCACCCCGTCTCCCCACCATCCGCGCCGCCCATGCCCCCACACGCCGCCAACGGCCATCCATCCGCGCCTCCAAACGTCGTCTACGGAAACGCTCCCCCCGGTCTTCCGCCTCCGAATTACAACACCGACAACATAGGCATACCCGCCATCGCGGATGCGCAGATGCACGCCAAGTTCGCGGTGTCCGCACTGGCGCACGAGGACGTGCACACCGCGATCGACAACCTCCGAAAAGCACTGGCGGTGTTGAGCACGAAGTGATACTCTCAGGGAGAGAGGAGGCCGCCTTCCGTGTTAATTAGCGGTGACTTGTACCAACAAACGACGCGATTTGTGAAAAACATTTCGACTAAGTGTTACCTAACCGAGGAAGGTTCCCGGGGGCCTGCCGCCGCCCACGCGTATGTTCGCGCCGCTCACGTAGCTCGCCTTCTCTCCCAACAAGAAACACACAGCCTCGGCGGATTCCTCCGGCGTTCCGAATCGCCCGAGCGGGATCTTGGTAAGGTCAAAGTTATTTCTGATGTCGTCGATGAGGGACGTGTCCGTCATGCCCGGGGACACCGCGTTGACCCTCACGCCGTGCGCCGCGAGCTCATCCACGGCGCCAGCCTGGAACGAGTTCAGCGCGCCTTTGCTCATCGCGTACAGAAGTGGCCGGCCGATCACCGCGCTCCCTGACGAGATGTTCACCACCGACCCGCCGCGCGTCGAATCATCATTGATTGTTTTTGACATTCGCGAAAGCGCTTCCCGTGTGCAGAGCATCGGCCCGACGACGTTGACGGCGAAGATTGCGTTTAGGTCTTCGACGTTGGCGTGCTCGATGGACTTGCATTTGTTCGGTCCGTTCAGCACGCCGGCGTTGTTGACCAGCCCGGCGACGCGTCCGTCGATCTGCGACGCCCACGTGTCGATGGAGTCGAACATGGCGACGACGTCGTGCTCGACGGAGACATCCGCGGGAAAGGCGGCGGCGTCGCCGCCGGCGTCGACGATGGATTTCACGACGGCGTCCGCGGCGGCTTTGGACCCGGTCCTGTGGTTGACGGCGACCGCCCAGCCGTCCCTCGCGAGGAGGCGGCAGCACGCGGCTCCTATACCCTTGGCTCCCCCCGTGACGACTGCGATTTTCTTCGAAGATTCGGTGGTCGATGATGCGGCGACGTGCGGGTTGAGCGCCGCCATTCTTCGCGACGGCGCGTTGGATCGATGCGAACGCGCGGGTCGATACAAACCGCGGGGTGCGGCGATGTGTGTCCGGGCCGCCACCGAGGCTGACATCTTTGCTATCGTCGCTTTCCTATCGGTGTGACGTCGGCGGGTCCGAGAGAGACACGGAAAAGCGAACGAGGGGAGAGATGAGAGATCTCCACTTGTACAAGATACGA
>Ga0209631_10005603_pt1 | contig 13236 bp, 16 predicted proteins | sample COG_08_FD_184752 | JGI IMG/M metagenome (GOLD analysis project Ga0209631, IMG submission 184752) | Pelagic Microbial community sample from North Sea - COGITO 998_met_08 (SPAdes) (version 2) | ecosystem: Environmental > Aquatic > Marine > Neritic zone/Coastal water | place: Helgoland, sampling... | reverse complement strand
TGCTAAAAAATATGGTGTCGGAGTAACTGATTTTTCTATTGGATTTGGTAAAGAATTATTTGGTTTTAATGATAAATCAGGAACAAGATGGAAGTTCTGTGCTGTGCCACTCGGTGGGTATGTTAAATTTTTCGGTGACAGGAATGTGTTTAGTCAAGCCGAACAAGATGAATTGCTTAAAGAATATAGAAAGGAAGATCAAAAAAAGCTTTTCGTAGTTAAACCTATTTATCAAAGGTCTTTAATTGTAGCAGCAGGGCCCTTTGCTAATTTTGTCTTAGCAATACTTATATTTGCTTTTATTTATATGTTTGCTGGCAAAGATTTTACGCCAGCACAAATTCAAGATGTTCAAAAGGATAGCCCCGCATTTGTAGTTGGTATTAAAAATGGAGATATAATCTCATCTATTGATAACAATAAAGTTAATAGCATTACGCAAGTTTCGACTTTTATTAACGCATCTACAAATGATCAAATTAGTATAGAAGTCTTAAGAAATGATAAGACTCTAATTTTTTCAGTTATACCGAAATCATTTGAAGGAAAAGATACGCTTGGTAATAAAGTTAATAGGAAGATTATTGGTATAAAAATTTCACCCCTTAATGATGAAATTAATCGAGAGAGATTGGGACCCGCTTCAGCATTTTTTTACGCTGTTAAAGAAACTTATTTTGTAACTAAAACTTCACTTGATTTTGTGGTTGCATTATTTAAGGGAAAAGGAGACACCAAACAACTTGGAGGGCCAATTAAGATTGCTAAAATCACTGGTCAAGTTTCTAAGCATGGAGTTATTGCATTTTTAAGCATCATGGCCTACATCTCAATAAGTTTAGGGTTTATAAATTTATTTCCAATCCCAATGCTTGATGGAGGACATTTAATGTTCTACGCTTTTGAAAAAATATTAGGAAAACCGCTTACACAAAAAACTCAAGAAGTTTTTTTCCGAATCGGTTTGTTTTTGTTAATTTCATTGATGTTTTTTACCACTTTTCAAGATCTTCAAGATTTAGGCTTATTTTAAGCCACTTTTAAACCGTTAAAAACTCAATAGAATCAAGGCTTATTTGACTTACAACATCTTGTGTTGATATTTACGTGAAACACTAAATTAATATTGATTTTATTGCATTTTTGTTCAGATTAGAAAGTAACTAAAAAAGGGGCAAAAATGAACAAAAAACAACTAGTAGCGAAAATATCGTCAACTTTGGGTCAAAGTAAAGCCGATGCTGAAAGAACTTTCGATTCAATAACGACTATTATTTTAGATGCGTTGAAAAATGACGATACTGTAAAAATAGCAGGTTTTGGTACTTATAAAGTAGCAAAAAGAAAAGCTAGAGTAGGCAGAAACCCAAGAACGGGTGAGTCAATTCAAATTTCAGCATCTCAAAAAGTTAAGTTTTTACCAGCTAAAAGCTTAAAAGAAATGTTTAATAAATAAACTTTTCATTTAATAGCTCTCATAAACTTGAGAGCTATTAAATATCTGCATACCTTTTATACTCTCAAAACATTGCATTTTCATCATAGCTAACAATAAGTCATATCGTTACTCATTTAAAAAAACCTCTAATAAAAGAAATTCAACAAAGGAGACTTATGAATAAACTTTTATTAAAAATAATATTAAGCATTACTACTTTCTTTAGTTTTTCGGGAATTGCGATTGCCGAAACTACTATGTCTGCTGAAGGACAGTATATTTTCAATTCTTTAGCTTTCTACATTGGAGGAGTTTTAGTTGCTTTCATGGCAGCTGGTTTCTGTATGTTAGAAAGTGGTTTAGTAACTACTAAAAGCGTGTCATCAATTGGAGCAAAAAATATTGGAAAATTTGCGATTTGTTCAATAATTTTCTTTTTATTCGGTTACAATGTTGCATACGGTATTCCAGAAGGTGGATACATAGGATCATTCACAATATGGAGTGCTGGTTCTGAAATAGGTAACGGTTATTCAGATAGTTCTGATTGGTTCTTTCAAACAATGTTTGTTTGTGCAACAGTTTCTATAGTTTCAGGAGCAGTAGCAGAAAGAATTAAAATTTGGCCTTTCTTTGCTTTTGCAGCGATAATGTCAGGTGTTATTTATCCAATTTCTATGGGTTGGCAATGGGGAGGCGGTTGGTTAAGTACAGCGGGCTTTTCTGATTTTGCAGGTTCAACTTTAGTTCATGCATGCGGGGGTGCTGCGGCTTTAGCTGGTGTAATCGTTTTAGGAGCTAGAGAAGGAAGATTTACTTCTAGCGGTGGAAAAAGAATAATGGTGCCATTTGCTGCATCAAGTATTCCGCTAGTAACTCTAGGTACTTTTTTGCTTTGGTTTGGTTGGTTTGGTTTTAATGGTTTTAGTCAACTTGCTATGGGTACATTTGATGATGTAAACGCGATTTCAAAAATTGCAGTTAACACACATTTAGCTGGTGCAGCTGGAACAGTAACTGGTGCGGCAGTGACAAGACTTATTGGAGGCAAAACTGACATCATTATGATGTTGAACGGTGCCTTAGCAGGTCTTGTAGCAATTACAGCAGAACCTCTTACACCATCACCTGGTTTAGCAATAGTGATTGGTTCAATTGGTGCATTAATTATGTATTTTGGAACAAAAATGTTGGAAAATTTTGGTATAGACGATGTGGTGGGTGCAATACCTGTTCATATGTTTGCTGGAATATTTGGAACATTAGTAGTGCCAATAAGCAATAATGATACGTCTTTTGGAACACAATTAATAGGAACACTATCAGTTTGTGTGTTTAGTTTTGTTTTATCATACTTAGTATTTTTATCCTTAAAAGTAACAATAGGTTTAAGAATTAGTAAAGCAGCAGAAAAACTAGGAACAGACAAATCTGAGATAGGTGTCACTGCTTATTCAATTAGAGATTAAACTTATCTCCCCCGATGAGTTAAAAAAGGCCCGATTATTCGGGCCTTTTAATATTTTAGATTAAATTTTATTTTTATTCCAAATTTTTTGCCAATCTTTATTTGGCGAAAGTCCAAAAGCTGAATTTATATTAGTACAATGTATTGCCAAAGATGGCACAGGTGAAACACATAGTTCTTCTTTATAAATTTCATGCAAAGGAGATTCAAAAGGATAATGTTCTTTACTGCACATACTAGTTAATTTATTCCAATGTTTTTCTATAGTTTTTTTACTCATTAAAAAAGTACACAAAGTTTCATCAATTTTACGCCAATGATAATTTTCACCCAAAAACAATTTAGTATTATCTGCTTTCATATATAAATATGGATAATCGGCAGGACACATAATTATTTCATCGTTAGTTAAAGATGCTAATCTCTCATAAGTAAATATCATTTCAGATATACTTCGATTTTCATGAATATAGTCATCTTCAACAAAGTAGACTAAATCTTGTGAAAGTTTAGAAAGCTCTAAAGATTTATATATATTACACATATTTGAAACTTGGTTAGATGTACTTTTTTCATTTTTTTGATTTATTTCATTAATTTTATTTTTAAACTCATCAACTTCTAAATTAATCAATTGATATGGAAGGTTAGAGTCTTTTAATAAAACTTTTATTCTATCTAAATTTTTAATACTTGAGTTATGATCAACAACAATAATTTTAATTGATATGTTTGAATGATTTATTTTTGACTCTATAACGCTCTTTAAAATTGAATTTATTGAACGTAAAGTATATTCAATTTTCTCTTCTTCAAATATTCTATCTTTATTTTGAGTGAGCATTTTCACACTTGCACAACTTCTAATTATTATATCTAAGGATTTTACTGGTCTTGTTATCTTAACTTCACCTAATGGAAGATTTATTGATTTTTTTCCCTGTAGACTTAGAGTACTATTCAATGATTTGTTAAGAGTTGGCACAAAGAAAGTATTCTGGTCGATAATTTCATAACCCATTAACCTGCACAATTTAATAAATAATTTTTTAAAAAAATTTGATCTAGTATTATTTTTAATTTTTTTCATAATAGTTTATAATTAGTAACATGAATATAAAATCATCCCAAGTTCTAGTTGAAGAAGCCATTAAACAAATTAAAACTTTAAATGCTCAGGAAGTAAAAAACTTATCAAAAAATGATGAGATCACTTTAATTGATATCAGAGATATAAGAGAATTATGGAAGGAAGGAACTGTAAAAGGAGCTATTCATATACCAAGAGGTATGCTTGAGTTTTGGTTAGACCCTGAAAGCTCTTACTACAAAGAAAAAAAAATTGGTGAATTAAAAAAATTAGTTTTATTTTGCGCTTTAGGTATGAGGTCAGCTTTAGCCACAAAATCTTTAAAAGATATGGGTTTTAAAAATGTTGCGCATGTAGAAGGTGGTTTTGATGCTTTAAAAAAAATTAATATTGAAATAATAAAAAAAGAAAAAAAATAATTTATTTACTTGCTTCATTTAAAGCAAATTCTATTCTATCTTGGCCCCAAAAAACTTTATTATTTACAACAAAACTTGGTGCTCCAAAAACACTTTTTTCATAGGCCTCATTGGTTTTAATTTTTAATTTTTCTTTAATATTAGATGAAGTAGACCTCAATAAAAAAGTTTTTGAATTAACATTTAAATTTTTTAAAATTTTTTGAATAATGTTTTCGTCATTCATATTTAAACCATCTTGCCATATTGAATTAAAAATATTATCAATATAATAATTTTTAAAATTATCCTCTTCTGCAATCAAAACTCCTCTCATTAAATCTAAAGTTTTTATTGGAAAGTAAGAGTTGAATTTAAATTTTATTTTTTTTTTTTCAGCAATTAATTTACAGTCCCTTATCATATGTTTTGCTTTAGCAGGTATAAAAGCTGGGGCTTTAATATTATGTAAATTATGCAATCCTCCTAATAAAATGGGTTTATATTTTATTTTAATTGAATTTTTGTTTTCAATATTCCTTAATTCTTTATGAGCAAGAAATGAATAAGGGCTAACAAAATCAAAATAAAAATCGAAGGATTTAATCATTGAAACTAATTTTTTTTGCGTAAAAAATTCTTACAATCCAGTAAAAAAATAAACCAACGGGACCGGTAAAATAGGTAATTATAAGAGAAATTATAACTAGAAATTTAGGCATTAAGTATTTGTAAGAGTCTCTTGCAATCCAAGAACCAGTAAATAGACTTAACGATAAAAAATGAAGCCAAAATATTAAAAGAAAAGCTTCGTTGGCAAACAATGTATAAAGACCATCTAATCCACTATAAAGTTCAAAGCTATCTAAAATATTATTATCTAAAAAAATACTATAAGCTACAAAACAATAAGCGCTCGCTAAAAGCAGTGTAACTACAATAGATTGAACAAAAAAATTAGTAAAATTATGATTTGGCAAAGTTATTAATAACAGCCAAAATGGAATAACACCCGAATTTGCTATAAAATAAATATTTTCATAGCTTAAAAATGGCATAAGATCATTTATCATCAAAAATAATATAGTATATTAACTTAATGAATCCCACATTAAATAAAAGTGATTTTGAAGACCTCACTACCAATTTAAAAGATTTAGCTTACTCATATCTAGAAAAATATAACCCCTCTAAGCAGCAGCTAAAAGTGCATCTAATGAAAAAATATCTCACAAAGATTAAAGGCACTAAATCAAAAAAAGAAGTATCTTCGATAATTGATGAAATTATTATTAGTCTTGAAAAAAATAAAATCATTAATGACGAACTTTACTCAGACTCTAAAGCTAGAATGTTTTTAAGACGTGGCTATTCATTAAATAAGATTAATCAATCTTTAAGAAATAAAGGAATAGAAAATAAATATATTAAGCAAAGTATAGATAAAATTAAAGAAGATGAAATAGAACCAGATTTTGTTTCAGCTTTAAAGTTGTGTAAAAGAAGGAGAATTGGTCCATTAAGACCTCAGTCTAATAGAGAGTTGTTTTATAAAAAAGATATGGGGATATTGGCAAGAGGTGGATTTAGTTTTGATTTATCAAAAAGGGTATTAAATCTTGACTTAGGGGAATTTCACAAGTTGATTAAGATTATTTGATTTTCTTTCTTTCTTTTTCCTCTTTCACAAGCTGATCTAGCTTATTTTTGAGTAAATTTCTTACTATTATAAAAAAAAACACACCAACAAATGTTACTGATATGATTATAGCTAGTATAGTTTTAATCATTTAAATTATCTGATCTTCTAATTAAAAGACTTGGGTTTTTATAATCTTCTTTTCCATATAAAAAAGGATTTCCTTCTAAGGTTTTTATGATTGCACCTGCATTCTCTGCGATAGCATGACCCGCAGCATAATCCCATTCATTAGCTCTTTCTCTTGCAGCGTAGATATCATACTCTCCAGTTGCAATAACACAAAATTTATAAGAACTAGCCATTTGAACAATTGAATTAACTTTAAATTCTTTTAATTTATTTAAAACAATATTTGATGGTTTGCCAACACTTGATAATGCAACTATCTCATTTTTTGGTTGTTTTTTGGAACAATTTATCTTTTTAGTGATATTATTTTCAATTAAATAACTTTCACCGAGACCGTAAGAATAAAAAAGTCTATTTTTTTTTGGCACACCAACTAAACCCAAAACAGGAACAGTATTAATTACTAAAGCAGCATTTAAAGTATATTCATCTCTTCCAGCAATATATTCTTTTGTTCCATCAATTGGGTCAATTAACCAAAATTCTTTAAATTTATTTTTAACATTTAAATCTACTGTTTCTTCAGAAACCACCGGCATATTTGGAGTAAGTTCTAAAATTCTTTTAGTAATGAGATTATTTACATGTAGATCACCATTGCTGACAGGTGAATTATCTTTTTTTATTTCTATTTTAAGTCCTTCTTCATATAATCTAATAGATTCTTTTCCTGCAGTATTGAAAGTGTCAATTAAACCTTCTGCTATTGTTTTAAATTCATTTTTATTCATCTTTTATTTTTTCTAAAGTGATTATTTCAACATTTATTACTCTTTTTCCATAATTTTCAAAATTCACGGTAACTTTATTGCCAATAATAGACTGAATTTGACCTACTCCCCAACTTTTATTTTCAGGATTTATAACATAATCACCTGGTTCAAAATTAATATGCATTATGGAAAATAACTTATATTTGTATTATACACTTTAAAAATGAATTCTCTAGGAATTAATAAATCAAAAAAAGACACTAAAGTAGTTGTGGCTATGTCTGGAGGGGTAGACTCTTCTGTTGTAGCTGCTTTAGTAAAAGAAGATGGTTATGATGTTACAGGTATTACTTTGAAGCTTTATGATGATGCTAAACCATCTAAAGAAGGACGACAATGTTGTGCTGGTCAAGATATTCTTGATGCTAAAAGAGTATCTGAAAAACTTGACATAAATCATAAGATTTTATTTTATCAAAAAAAATTTAAATCTGAGGTAATTGATTCATTTATAGACAGTTATACGGCTGGGGAAACACCAATACCTTGCGTTCAATGTAATCAAACTGTTAAATTTAGAGACTTATATAAGTATGCTAAAGATCTAAAAGCAGACGCATTGATCACAGGACATTATGTTTCGAGAATTCAGAAAAACGGTCAAGCGAAAATGTATAGAGCCAAAGATAAAAAACGTGATCAAAGTTATTTTTTATTCAGCACATTACAAGAACAACTAAATTATTTAAGATTCCCTTTAGGAGAAATAGAAAAATCTGAGACAAGATCTATAGCTCAAAAATTAGAGTTAAATGTAGCAGACAAGCCAGATAGTCAAGATATATGTTTTGTCCCTAATGGAGATTATAGTTCGGTAATAAAAAAATTTAGGCCTGAATCTTTTAAAATTGGAAAAATATTGGATATTTCAGGAAATGAAATTGGAGAACATCAAGGAATAATAAACTATACCGTAGGTCAACGAAAAGGTATTAAAATTTCAAGTAACCAACCTTTGTATGTAGTAAATATTAACGCTCAAAATAATACTATCACAATAGGCAGCAAAGAATCTTTAGAAATAAAAAAAATTATACTTAGAGACTTAAATATTTTAGGAAGTAAAAATGATTTTGATAATTTGATATATATTAAAGTAAGATCCACGGGAAGACTTATAAAAGCTAAAGTAATTTTCAAAGATGATAAAGCTTATGTGGAAATATTGGATAGTGAAACCGGTATTTCACCAGGCCAGGCATGTGTTTTTTATTTAAAAGATGAAGTTGGGGATAAGCTTCTAGGCGGTGGTTGGATACATAAGACTTTCAATAAAAATTTATCCACTTAATTAACAATCAATTTTAAAGCACGTAGAAGGTGATACAATTTTTTTTCAAATATGGTTTAATTTACTTAATTAAGAGGCAACTCTTAACTGGCCATTTGGGGAAAAACCGAGAGGTTCAAGCTCAAAGGGCAGAAAGGTGAACCTAGTAGCGCTAGAATAGTTCATCGGTTCGGCTTGGCGGTAGCGCCTACAACGACGAGCCAAAACTGCTAAATTTCTGGGCGAAAGCCTAGAAATTTATGTGGTTCTCTTCCAGAAAAACCTTGAAAATAGATAAAATATAATAACACCTAAAAAGTAATTCCACTCAAGCGCATGTTTAAAGTGAGTATTTCCTTTATCGATTAAAATAGGCAAACTTAGAATTGCCACGATTGAAAGTATACTTACAAGTATAATTTTAAATAAAAGTATTTTGTCATTAATTAATTTTATAATTTTATTTTTTATCTTAAATAAATGATAAACTAAAAAACCCTGAGCTATTATTTCAAAAATTATAAAAGCAAGTAGCACCAATCTTCTTAAAAGTTTAAAAATTTTAATTTCAAACTCTACGCCAAGCAAGATAGAATGAATCACTAAGAAAAAAGCAGACAAAATACCAAAAGTTTTAAATTTATGATTTATATTTGTCAGATTTAATTTATTTATAAAATCATTATTATTTTTCCAATAAAAAAAAAGAAGAATAGCTGTTAATATCATTGATGGTTTAAAAATTAAATATTGAGGAAAAGTTCTTGAAGCTCTGCTGATTGATAAACTTCCATCTAAATAAGGCAAAGAAAATTTAGATCTACCAATCTGATCAACAGCAAATATAGTATTTTCTAAAAATTCAAAATTTTGTGAAATTAATAAGCAAGAATTTATTGCTAGAAATGGAATTAAGAAAATCCATAAACTCAACTTACGGATTTGAGAAATTTCTTGCATATTTTAAGATTTAATTATTTTTTTTTATTTCTTTTTCTAGCCCTTCTTTTTTTTGAGCCGATTTTTCGTCTTCCTCGATGCTTCTTGGGGTAACCCATATTTTTGCCTCCTTTTTTTATTTTAATTACTCAATAAATATATAAAGTTCAATTATACTTATTTTATGAAAAAGTCTATAAGCACATTTTTAAAACATACAGCGCAAGACAAAGTTAATAGATCTGCAAATCCAGCAGTTGTGAGAGCATCTACAATTTTTTTTAAAAGTATGCAGGAACTTTTAAAGCATAAAGACCCATCTAAGAATAAAAGAGTAGATTATTATGATTATGGAAGAGCTGGCACACAAACTACTACACAATTACAGAATATAATTGTAGAGTTAGAAAAAGCTCACCATGTTTTTTTAACACCCTCCGGTTTCGCATCAGTTGCTTTGTCTATAATGAGTATTTGTAGACCTGGAGATGAAATAATAGTAAGTGATAGTGTTTATTTTCCGACAAGAATGATAACTTCAAAACTCCTTAAAGAATTTAGTGTAAAAGCTCAATTTTATAATCCAGATGATTTTCAAGATTTAAAAAATAAAATTACTAAAAAAACTAAAATGATTTTTGTTGAAAACCCGGGTAGTAATACTTTTGAATTTCAAGACCTATCAGCAATAGTTAAACTTGCTAAAAAAAATAATATTATTACGGCTTTGGATAATACTTGGGGAACACCGTTATATCTAAAACCTTTAGAAATTGGTTTTGACATGTCAATTTCCTCAGCAACAAAATATTTTTCTGGTCACTCAGATGTAATGGTCGGCACTCTTGCAGTTAATAAAAAAGTTTTTCAAAAAGTTAACTTTTATAATCGAGTTTCAGGATATAGAGCTTCACCAGATGATGCTTATTTAGTAATACGTGGATTAAGAACTTTAGATGTAAGACTTGAAAGACATGAAAATAATACAAAGGAAGTAATAAAATTTTTAGCTAAACAAAAAAAAATTGTAGAAATTTTATACCCTCATAAAAAAGGAAAAAAAAATTATAAAAATTGGAAAAAATATTACAAAGGTGCGACTGGTTTATTAGGTTTAGTAATAAAGTCTAAAAGTAAAAATTCAGTTTTTAAATTTATAAATTCATTAGAATTATTTGGAATCGGTTATAGTTGGGGTGGATTTGAGAGTTTAGCTGTCTATCAGGACATTCAAAGAGAATTTAAAAAATATAAAGATAAAGATCTTCATATTGTAAGACTTCATGTGGGCCTTGAAGACCCAAAAGATTTAATATTTGATATCAAAAATTCCTTAAAATATATTAAGTAATGGATAAATTTATTCCCACTAAGATTGCTTTAATTGCACTGTTAGCTGCTTGTTTTGTAATACTAGTTTCTATGGGGTTAAGACAAACTTTTGGATTATTTTTTAGCGCATTTGAGCAAGGTTTAAATATTACTAGAACAGAGTTTGGTTTAGCTATTGGAATTCAAATGATATTTTGGGGAATGTTTGCGCCTTTATTTGGTGTTATAGCCGATAAGTTTGGTGGTAATAAAGCTGTTTTTATAGGTTTTGTTATTTTTGGTCTTGGAATTTATATGCTTTATTCTGGGCCAAATACTGGAATATTTTTTCAGTTAAGTTTAGGAGTGCTTGTTGGCACAGCATTAGGTGCAACAGCCATGAGTGTCCCAGTGTCAGAAGTAGGAAAACACTTTCCAAATGAGTCAAGGTCTATGGCAACAGGAATTGTTACAGCAGCAGCTTCCATTGGATATTTTCTTTCACCTTTATTTACCAAATATAGTCTTGGTGCCGTAGGCTGGGAGACCACTTTAAAATATTTTATGTATTTTATTTTATTTGGTTTGGTGGCATCAATTTTTATTTTACCTAGAAGGGAAAATTCCCAGGCTTTAAAAGTAGATAAAAAACAAACTTTCAGTGCAGCTTTAAGAGAAGCTTTTTCCCATAAAGGATATCTTTTATTAAATGCTGGTTTCTTTGTTTGTGGATTTCAAATAACAATGGTCGCTACACATATTCCAGGGTATATGCAAGACAAAGGCTTAGGTGGTTGGTCTGCAACTATTATTTTAGCTTTAATCGGTTTATTTAATATTGTTGGCACTTTAGGCATAGGTTATCTTGGTACAAAATATAGTAAAAAATTGTTATTAAGTATTTTATATTTTTCTAGAGCAGTTGTTATTTGTATATTTATTTTTCTTCCTCCATCCATATATACAGCTATATTTTTTGGTATTACCTTTGGAATGTTATGGCTTTCTACTGTCCCGCCTACAAATGGAATTGTCGCTCAAATATTTGGAACTAAATACCTGAGCACACTTTTTGGAATTGTTTTTTTAAGTCATCAATTTGGCGCATTTGCAGGAGCGTTTCTTGGGGGTTATTTCTATGATGTATTTGGCTCTTATGATTATGCTTGGTACATTGCTATTGCTTTATCAATTTTTGCAACGCTTATTCATTTACCTATTGATGAAAAGCCAATTGTGCGCGCTGAACAAACTATCTAAGGTTGTATTATGAGTCCCAAAGTGAATCAAAGGTGAATCAAAAGGTGAACATATATCTTAGTTCAACTATTGGGTGTGGATAATTTTTTTATTTAAACTTATCAATTTTTTTAATACGTTGATGTTAACCAAGGAGCAAATATGTTTTCAAAAGAATTAAATAAAAAACTAGATCAATATCATTTATTAAATCACCCTTTTTACAAATCATGGAACGAAGGAAAATTAACAAGAGAAATTATCAAAGATTATGCTGAACAGTATTATCAGCATGTTAAAGCGTTCCCAAGATATATCAGTGCAACTCACTCACTATGTGAAGATATCGAAAAAAGAAAAATTCTTTTAGAAAACTTACAAGATGAAGAAAATAAAGATGCAGATCATCCAACACTTTGGAAAAATTTTGCATTAGAGATGGGCGCAAAATCTCAGGAAATTGAAAATGTAAAACATGAAAGTTTTACCAGAGACTTAATAGATAATTTCTTTAAACAAGGAAGATCTTCTTATGCAGAAGGTTTAGCTTCTTTATACACTTACGAAAGACAAATACCTGAAATTGCAGAAACAAAAATTCAAGGATTAAAAAATCACTATGGTTGCTCTTCAAAAAAAGGATTAGAATTTTTTGAAGCACATAAATCTGCTGACGTTCACCATAGAGCGGAATGTGAAAAACTACTAGATGGTTTGTCTAAAGATGAGCAAAAGAAAGCAGAAACAGCTGCATTATCTACTGCAAAATATCTTTGGAATTTTTTAAGCGGAATGTCTGCGAAACATAATTTGCAAGCAGCAGCTTAATTTTTCATGAAAAATGATAGTCACAAGTGGGATAACAAACATCCTACAGCTCAAATGTTAGGTCGATGGCAACCTTGGCATGCTGGTCATCAAAAGCTATTTGAAGAAATTCTAAAAAAAACTGGGCAAGTAAACATAATGGTTAGAGACGTTAAAGGAGTTGATGATAATCCATTTGAATTTGAAGCAGTTAAAAAAAATATTTTAGAGGCGCTAAAAGAATATGAGAATAGAATTCAAATTTCTTTAGTCCCTAATATAACAAACATATGTTACGGTAGAGGTGTGGGTTATAAAATTGAAGAAATTGTTTTAGATGAAAAAACTCAACAAATCTCTGCAACCAAGATTAGAGAACAGATGAGAAAAGACGGTAAACTATAGTAATGAGAATTGTTCTCACTTGACCAATTAGTAAGTGAATTATATAAAGCAACAAGTTCAAGGAAATAATTACATTATGTTTAATAATAATCCATTTTCTAATCTAGCTGAAATAGTTTCACCGCTTGCTATGCAAGGGTTTGTGATTGCAATGATACTATTAGTAGCTCTCGGAACTCTGATTGATATTATTCACAAGAAGAACGTTAAGTATTTTTTTGATAATGCAAAAAAAGCTAAAAAAAATGCTCAAGTTGAATTAAGTAC
>Ga0209631_10005589_pt1 | contig 13266 bp, 11 predicted proteins | sample COG_08_FD_184752 | JGI IMG/M metagenome (GOLD analysis project Ga0209631, IMG submission 184752) | Pelagic Microbial community sample from North Sea - COGITO 998_met_08 (SPAdes) (version 2) | ecosystem: Environmental > Aquatic > Marine > Neritic zone/Coastal water | place: Helgoland, sampling... | reverse complement strand
ACTCCCGCCGCAACCCCGGACTCTCCCACGATCCGGCAGAGGCCGATATCTCCGGTCGACGACACATGCGTCCCGCCGCACAACTCCATGCTTACGCCCGGCACATGCACGACCCTCACATCATCGGCGTATTTCTCGCCAAAGAGCGCCATAGCCCCGGCCGCAAGCGCGTCACTGTAGGGGCGGACATCGATCTCGACGGGGAGGTTGCCCCAGACGCCCTCGTTCACGATCCGCTCCACCTCGGCCTTTTCATCGTTCGTCATCGGAGCCGTATGGGCGAAGTCGAAGCGCAGCCGATCGCATGCCACAAGGGATCCGCGCTGCACCACATGTTCACCGAGCACCGAGCGCAGAGCTGCATGCAGCAGATGCGTCGCAGTGTGGTTGCGGATCGTGTCACCGCGGACATCAGCGCGCACAGTCGCGCGGACCCGGAGTGATGTCGCGCCGACCGGGAACTCCCCCTGCACCGGCCCGAACACGGCAGTACCTCCGGACACCTTCGCGACACGGGTAACGGCCATGCTCCATCCATCACCTTCGACCGAACCCCCATCCGAGACCTGACCGCCACTCTCGACATAGAACGGATTCTCGCCGAGAAACAGACCAACCCCGCCCTGGACGTGTTTCCAGCGGAGCACATCCGTCTCGGCGTGGAGGGAGGAGTAGCCCACGAACGTCTGGGAGGCGTCACCGAACTCGGTCCAACCATGAGCATCGGCTGCATCGTCTCCCTCCGCGCCGCTGGCCGCCCGGTCGGCTCGGGAACGCGCACGCTGCTCCTCGAGCGCCGACTCGAACCCATCGACGTCGACCTGGACGCCTTTTTCATCGGCCATCAACTGCGTGAGGTCCAGTGGGAAGCCGAAGGTGTCGTACAATTTGAATGCCTCCCCGCCGGGAATCACTCCGGACTCGGCACCAGCCAGCTCATCGAAACGGGTCAGTCCACCTTCGATTGTGGCAAGAAAACGCTCCTCCTCGGCACGGGCCGCATCGACGATGTGCTCGCGACGCTCGGAGAGTTCCGGGTAGACTTCAGTCATCGTATCGATCACCGCATCGACAACCCCGACCAGTGTCGGCTCACGGCGCCCAAGCAGCCAGGCGTGCCGGACCCCCCGGCGGAGAATCCGGCGCAGCACGTATCCGCGACCTTCGTTCGACGGATACACACCATCCGAAAGCAAAAAGGTTACCGCTCGGGCATGGTCAGCCAGCACACGATAGCTGACACCAGCCTCGGTGTCTCGCTCATAGGCTCGCCCTACCAGTTCCGCGACGCGGTCCAGAAGCGGAGCGAAGCCGTCCGCGTGGTAGTTCGAGTCGGCACCCTGAAGCACGGCCGCAATCCGCTCAAGACCAGCGCCCGTGTCGACACACGGGGCAGGTAGATCATGCAGCGTCCCTTCGGTGTCCCGGTCGAACTGCATGAAGACCAGATTCCACAGCTCGATGATCTGTCCTGAGTCGTTGAGCTCGACGAACTCTTCCGTGCTGGTAACGAGGCTCCGGTTCTCACGAAGGTCGTAGTGCAACTCGGAGCACGGCCCACACGGACCCGTGTCGGCCATCTGCCAGAAGTTGTCCTTATCGCCAAGACGATAGACGCGTTCGGCTGGAAGACCGATGTCGTTCAGCCACAGGTCCGCGGCCTTGTCATCGGAGTGATGCACCGTCGCGTACAGGCGTGCGGCGTCGAGCCCGTAGACCTCAGTTAGAAGCTCGAAGGCGTAGCGGATGGCATCACGCTTGAAGTAGTCGCCGAACGAAAAATTGCCCAGCATCTCGAAGAAGGTGTGGTGACGTGTCGTCCGCCCGACCTCTTCCAGATCGTTGTGCTTTCCCCCTGCCCTCACACACTTCTGTGACGTGGCAGCGCGGGTGACCCCAATGTCCTCCTGCCCCAGGAACACCCTCTTGAACTGTACCATGCCTGCGTTCGTGAACAGTAGCGTGGGGTCGTCAGCTGGAACCAGCGAAGACGAGGGTCGAACAGCATGACCACGCTCCTCGAAGAACGAGAGGAACTGGCTGCGAATATCGGCGGTCTTCATCGAAAACCTCGGCGGGTGCCGTGGACGGTACTTGGGGTGTTCGGCCCGCCGGCGCGAGGCGTGCCGCACGGGCAAAAGATAAGAGCCCCGGACGAATCTGTCGTCCGGGGCTCCTTACCCGATTCAGGTCGATCTTGCGCCCGTGACACGGTCGGCCGCACGAACGAGCCTCGGCTCAACCAGAGGACTCAGCCCGCGCTTACCTCTGCAGCGGCGGGCTCAGCTACGTCCTTCGACTCCGCAGACGCCTGATCGTCCTCCTCCACGGCCTCCTTGACCAGTCCAAGGGCCACTCGGAGTTGGGCGTCGATCTCCTCGGCGATGTCGGGATTGTCGACGAGGAACTGCTTCGAATTTTCCTTACCCTGTCCCAGCCGCAGGTCGCCATAGGAGAACCACGCCCCCGACTTCTGGACGATACCGTGCTCCGCGCCGAGGTCGACGAGGAGCGCGTTGTGGCTCACACCCTCGTTGTACTGAATGTCGAACTCTGCCTGCCGAAACGGGGGTGCACACTTGTTCTTCACAACCTTCACACGCGTCCGGTTCCCGATGACCTCCTGACCGTCTTTGATGGCGCCAATACGGCGGATATCGAGCCGGAGCGACGCGTAGAACTTCAGGGCCCGTCCACCGGAGGTCGTCTCGGGGCTTCCGAACATCACGCCAACCTTCTCGCGGATCTGGTTGGTGAAGATCACCGAGGTGTGCGACCGGTTGACCGCACCCGTCAACTTTCGGAGTGCCTGACTCATGAGTCGCGCCTGAAGCCCCACGTGCGTGTCGCCCATCTCGCCCTCGATCTCCGCTCGCGGCACGAGCGCGGCGACCGAGTCAATGACGACGACGTCGATAGCGTTGCTTCGGATCAGCACCTCGGCGATCTCGAGCGCCTGCTCACCAGTGTCGGGCTGTGAGACGAGCAGATTGTCGACGTCCACGCCGAGCTTCCGGGCATACCCGACGTCGAGCGCATGCTCTGCATCGATGAACGCCGCGATGCCACCGGACCTCTGCGCATTGGCGATCACCTGCAAACAGATCGTCGTCTTACCGGACGACTCAGGACCATAGATTTCGGAGATTCGCCCGCGCGGCATGCCACCAACTCCGATGGCCGCATCGAGGTTGATCGCACCGGTCGCAATCGCTTCGATCGCGCCGATACGCCCGTCCTCGCCCATCCGCATGATGGCACCCGTACCGAAAGACCGCTCGATCTGAGACAGTGCCGTGTCGAGCGCTTTCTGCTTCTTTTCTGCCTGCTTATCCGTCACCGCGCCTGCCATCTCGCCTCCGTTCCGTGGCCGCCCTCTCCCGGGCTTCGATTTGCAAAGTATCGCACCCGAAGAGAAAACGAAAGTCTGTCAGTTCTCTGTTTGAGAGGCAGGAACCTACCTCTGGCCTACCTTATCCGGAATGCTGCCTCGGGACGTTGCAATGCAAGGAGCAGCGGAACTGGCACAGCACGAAAGGAACCCGCACAATCCGTCGCGCGCTGCATCCCCAGGGGGACAACCCTGCCACGAGTGAATATGAAGCCTCAACAAGAGTACGATCTCCTCTCCATCGGTGGAGGAACCGCCGGGCTGGTCTCGGCTGCCGGGGGCGCCTATCTGGGTGTTCGTAGCGGAATCGTCGAGAAAACGGCGCTCGGGGGTGATTGCCTGTGGACCGGGTGTGTCCCCTCCAAGGCCATCATCGCATCGGCCCGTGTGGCTCACGCCATGCGTGACGCTGAGCGCTTCGGTCTTACGGCTGCGGCCCCGAAGCACGCATTCGCTGATGTGATGGCTCGCATGCGTTCGGTTCGGGGGGTTGTCGAGCACCACGATGACCCGAAGCGCTTTCGTGACATGGGCGTGGACGTGCACTTCGGAGCCGCCCGCTTCGTGTCGGATCGGGAAGTGGAGGTGGAAGGTCTTGGAACGCTGCGCGCCAAGCGGTTTGTGATCGCCACCGGCGCCGTGCCCTTCGCACCACCCATTCCTGGCCTTGCCGAAGCCGGATACCTCGATCACCACTCGCTGTTCGAAACGGACCACCTTCCCGAGCGCGTGGGGGTTCTGGGTGCAGGGCCCATTGGTCTGGAGATGGCCCAAGTCATGTCACGGCTAGGGGCACGAGTGACCGTCGTCGAAATGGCGGACCGGATCCTGCCCAAGGAAGACCGGGACATCGCCGAGCGACTTCGGGCGATGCTCGAGGCCGAGGGTATCACAATCGCTCTCGGCGAGCGGGTCGACGCCGTCGAGATGACCGACCAGGGCAAGGTCCTTACGACGAATAACGGGAGCCGCCTGGGGGTGGACGAGATCTTCGTAGCGACCGGCCGACGTCCATTCCTGGAGGGTCTGGAGCTGGATCGTGCGGGCGTCCGGGTCGCTGAGGGAGCGGTCTCCGTCGATGCGGCGATGCGGACGAGCGCGCGCAATATCTGGGCAGCTGGAGATGTCACCGGTGGGCTTCAATTTACGCATGTTGCGGAGCAGCAGGCTAAAGCCGTGCTCCGGAATGCCTTGGCGCCTGGGTCAAGCAAGATCCACTACGACAATGTGCCCTGGGTGACCTATACCGATCCCGAGGTCGCCCATGTCGGTCTGTCCGAGACGGAAGCGGAGTCACGCGGCGGGACGACCTTCTCCTACGAGCTCGACGATCTGGACCGCGCCATCGTCGATGGCGTCGGCCGGGGCGTCGTGAAGATCTCGGCAGACGCCAGGGGACGGATTCTTGGCGCCACGATCCTCGGGGCCCACGCGGGGGAGCTGATCATGCCCATCGTCCTGGCCAAGACACATGGCTTGAAGCTGACCGATCTCACAAATACGATCTTTCCCTACCCTACGCTCGTCGAGGGCGTCAAGCGCGCCGCCACCGAGTATCAGCGCCGACGACTGGAAGGTCCCGGGGGCCGCGTGCTCAAGAAGGTGATTTCATGGCTGTCGTGACCCAACCATCCGGTGCCCTGCTGCGACTTGCGATCCTGGTGCTCCTGGTCGCTGCCGGGGCGGCGGCCGCTGCCTTCACGCCACTTGGCGACTACCTGAGCCGTGAAGGTGTGAGTCAAGGGATCGAGTGGCTACGTGCCTCACGCGCGGCGCCGTTGCTGTACATCGCGATCTATGCTTTAGCGACGGCACTTGCGATCCCCGGCTCGATCCTGACGCTGGCCGGTGGTGCCATGTTCGGCCTCGTCGGGGGAACGATCTACACGACCATCGGCGCGAACCTAGGGGCCAACGCCGCGTTCGGAGTGGGCCGCTTCCTGGGGCGTGACGGCATTCGACGTCTCGCAGGGGGCCGCCTCGACGCGCTCGACCGTGCCACGGAGAATTATGGCTTCCGAGGGCTCCTGACCTTTCGCCTGATCCCCGCTGTCCCCTTCAATGCACTCAACTTCGGATCAGGACTCACGTCGATCGGCTGGTCAACGTACGCGGCGGCCACCGCGATCGGGATCTTTCCCGGGACCGTCGTCTACACGATGTTCGCGGACGCATTGCTCGCAGGCTCCCAGGGGGCGTCACGAGACGCCCTGCTCAGGGTCCTGCTTTCCGGAGGTCTTCTGATCCTGCTCAGCTTACTTCCTGCCATCGCGCGCCGCGTCGGAGTCCGTCTGCCGGGCGCAGCTGCGACCCTCACACTCATGCTCGCCCTGTCCCCAGGCAGCGCCGACGCACAGTCACTTCCTACGCACGAGGCCTTCTCTGCGCTGCTGGGAGACGTGGTAGCTCAGCCTGATGTGGACTACGCTGCCCTCGTCCAGCGAAAAGCGGCTCTCGACGGCTATATCAGCTCCCTTGGAGCGATCGAGATCGCCCTGATCGAAGCCGCGAGCCGACACGAGCAGCTCACCTTCTGGATCAACGCGTACAATGCGTGCATGCTGAGCTTGGTAGCCGAGCACTACCCGATCGAGAAGGCCGGGGGACTGTTCACCAGTATCAAGAACTCGATCGCCGGCCGACCGGCGAACTCGGTCTGGCAGATCGAAGACGTCTTCACGGTCGCGCACTGCCGGATCGCCGGGGCTGAGCGTTCGCAGGACGAGATCGAGCACTCGATCATCCGCCCCATGGGCGAGCCCAGGATCCACTTCGCCGTGAACTGCGCAGCGCGAAGCTGTCCGGTGCTGTGGCCCGATGCGTACGAGGTTGCGACGCTGGACGACCAGCTCGATCGCGCGGTCCGGAAGCTCGTCTCGACCCCCGAGCATTTCTTCGTAGGACCTGGTGTAGTCCGTATGAACAAGGTGCTCGACTGGTTCAAGGACGACTTTGGAGGTGAGCAGGGCCTCCGCACGTTCTTCGCTCCCTACCTCGGAACGGCCGACGCCGAGGTGCTCGCGTCATCGGACACTCGGATCGAGTTCTTCGAGTACGACTGGACCCTGAACGACCAGGGGTCGTGACGGGATCCGTCTGCACGGTCATCATCCCGACGCTCAACGAGGCGTCGAGCCTGCCGAACCTCCTGGATGATCTCGCGGCTTGCCCCCGCGTTGAGCGCGTCATCGTCAGTGATGGTGGATCGGTAGATGCAACATGTGACATCGCTCTGAGTCGGGGGGTGACCGTGGTCTCCGGGCGGGCGGGCCGCGGCGAGCAGCTCCGTCGAGGAGCCTCCGCAGCACTAAGTCCATGGTACGTCTTCCTGCATGCCGATTCGCGTCTGGATGAAGACGCGAGGTCCGACCTGGACCGCTTCCTCGATGGAGCAACGGCTACGGAATTCGCGCATTTCGGTCTCGTATTCGACACTCCAGAACCTGTGTTCCGGTTCATCGAATTCGGCCAGCGTCTGCGTGAGCGTCTGTTCGGGATGCCGTACGGCGATCAGGGACTCGTCGTCTCGCGTGCTCTTTACGACCGAGTGGGCGGCTTCCCGGACTGGCCGATCATGGAAGACGTGGGGATCATCGATCGGCTCTCCGGGAATGGACGTCGGCTGGCTCTCGGAGCGACTCTTACGACAAGTGGCCGTCGCTACAGACGTGAGGGTCCCATCCGGGCATTGCTGCGTAACCTCACCCTCATCGTCGCCTTTCGCCTGGGTGCGGATCCAGAGACCCTGGCCAGGCGATACGGATCCGAACACTCGGAAACGCTGCCGGGTGTGTACTCACCGGATGCACGGGAGGTGATCGTGTTCGCCCGCGCTCCCGTCCCGGGCCGGGTGAAGACCCGGCTTGCGGCTGACGTGGGCCCCGAACGAGCCACCCGCATATACCGACAGCTGGGGCGGGGTACGGTCGACGCCCTCCGGGACGGCCCCTGGGCGGTAACCGTGCACGTCGAGCCTCCCGACGCCGTCTCGATCGAATCGGTCCGAAGCTGGCTCGGACACGACGTCGCGTACCAGGGGCAGACGAAGGGCGATCTCGGTACCCGCATGACCGCTGCGATCGCGGACGGGCTCGGTCGTGCCTCTGCCGTGTGCGTCGTCGGCACGGACATCCCGGACATCCGGGAATCAACGTTATGCGACGCTTTTGACGCGTTAGAGACCCACGACCTGGTGCTCGGGCCAGCGACGGACGGCGGATATTACCTGGTCGGCCTGACACGCCCCCACCCCGAGGTGTTTCGGGACATCCCGTGGAGCACGGAACGGGTCTTCGAGCTGACACTGGAGCGGGCCCACGCCGCCGGGCTCCGGGTCGCTGCACTCGAGCCTCGGACCGACGTGGACACGGTCGACGACGTACCAGCAGCGATGCTGGAGGTGTGAGGACTGGCTCCGCTGCCGCTATGGAACGAAGTTCGAGGACCCAAAAACCCCATAAACACTTGGCGCCGGCACGATAACTACAGATACCACTTGCCGTATGGTATTGGCCTCGCGCACGTTGGTTCCTGTCCTCCCAGGCCCAACCAGGAACGCATGAAGACAGCTGCTGCAGTGCGTGCCAGACTGAAGTTTGACACCTTGGAACACGTCACGATGCCCGACGGATCGGGTCGCGTCTCCGTCAGGCTTGAACGGGCTGGAGACTTCTACGAAGGGACAGTAGCGTGCCTCGAAACGCAGCAAGGCGTCATCAAGGCTGCGTCCCAAGCCGCGCTTCAGGCGACGCTGGCGAGTACCGGTGAGGTCTCCGAGAGCGGGGTCAGCCTCGAGGTTGTTGGCGTGAAGGCCGTCCGCGCCTTCGATGGTTGGGTCGTCGTGACCCGAGTGAACGGCTCCGCAGATGACGAGACGTGCCGCCTGCTGGGTGCCGCGCCCTGCGAGGTTGAGGACGACCTGCCGGAAGCAGCGGTGAAGGCCGTGCTCGACGCCAGCAATCGCGTGCTGGAACAGCGGGTCACCCGCTAGAACGAAGTCGGCGAGCGCCTCAGCCCGCGCTCGTACCGGTGCCAGACGCCTGGTTGCACAGGAACGAAGATCACCTCGAGCGGGCGCCTTGCGCTGACTACCGCGAACACAGGAACCCCCCGATACACGCCGACTCGCAGGATCTGCTGGCAGTCGACCGGGAACGTGTCGTCCGACTTCCCGTAGTCCCCGCCCTCGAAGACGATCACCTCATCGTCGAGATACCAGAACGCCGACCCTGCATAGGTTCCGGCGAACGTCATCGCGGGCCGCAGCGACCGAATCGGGACAGGCGGAGTGCCCACGAGAGTATCGCCTGAGGACGTGATCTGAATCGGGACATTCTGTCCTGTCGCGAGACAAACCGACGCGGGCTGCCCGACATAGGCGGCGGCAGTGCCTGACGGATCTCCCAAGAGCACCGTATCCGGCGGCGGCGGCGGAATGTAGATGGTGTCAGGCTCGGTCCGGCGCATCATGCGGGGGCGGCAACGGAATCCCGGCTCGCGCGGACAGATCGCAGCGGAAAGCGTGAAGCCGAACTTTGGTTTCTGATACTCGGAGAACTGGCCGTCCTGTGGCCAATCGTGGTTCAACGCCAGACCCTGCACCCCGACACGGACGCCATCCCAGTCAACCTGCGCACCGAGATTGACGTCAAACCCGTTGTGCTCGGCCATCACCGTCACCTGTGACCGCTCACCCATCGCGATGTGTACCGCGGACCCCGCAAACCATCCGTTGCTGGTGCCCGGCGCATAAAACTCGAGCTTCCTGCCACCCGCGAACATGCCGCCACCGTACCCGAGCGAGAACGTCATGTCGTTCTCCGGCAGGAACCCGCCGTCGTACCCTCGCAGGTACGCGGTCGCGACGCTGTAGAGGCTCAGGTTAGTGCCGAGGCCATCCCCACTCGAGTACGAGTCGCGGAGACGTTCGTCGGGGAAGCCCAGCCGGCCCGGCGCATACTCGACCCCAGCACCGAATCCCGGGCCCCCGAAGGTCGGTGACGTGAGGTACCGGCCCCCGACCGCCAGGCCAAGGCCCTGATCGACAGGCTCCCAGAGTCGCAGGCGCCCGAACAGACCCCATATGTTGCCACCCTCGGCAGCCTCGTTGAGCGACTGGACGGTGACGCCTCCTTCCGCCCGATCGAACAGGCCGACCGCCGCAGATATGTCTCCGAAGAAATCACTGCGGGCGGGTCCGAATCCCGACGGCTGACCCGCGGCATCGATCTCGATGCGGCGACCAAGCGAAGCCCAGAATCCCGAGAACGTGGTAGTGACATTCAGGTGCGGTAGCACGCCTGCCACCGGGATGTCGAGTAGCCCCGAGCCGTAGCGCTGAGTGCTCGGCATCGTCGGCGTCTGGGCGGCCGACGGCAACGCGACCGTCACGAGAAGAATCAGAGCAAAGAGTGCACGCCTAATCATCGGATGCGTTGTATCGTCCGGTCGATCAGTCTAGGAGTCGCTCTTCGATGGCACGCAACCGGCGCGCGATCGAGACAGCCCATCCGCCGATCAGCACGATCACCACGGCATAGGCGGTAAAGACGTGCCAGTACGGGCGGAGGTTCTGTTCGGCGAGTCGGCTCGCCTGTGGCGTCCCGGTGGACTCCTGAGCAACGACCGTCACCGCCATCGCGGCGAGAGCGGCAAGCGAAAGAGCCAGGGAGCGAAGTGTGAGGTTCTTCATGATCATCGGTGAGTGTCAGGCCGCAGAGCGTGCGCGCAGATCAGCTTCCGCACGTAGCCCCTCGACCGCGTAGCGGAAGAGGAAGAGTCCGAAGAAGAGCAGCGAGAAGACGAGAACCCCGAAAAGCAGCGTCAGCAGCATGTCGACAGGCAGCGTCGGTCCGTCCGGCCTCGCCACGACCGGGTCGGGATGGAGCGAGCGAAACCAGACAACGCTCAGGTGAATGAAAGGGATATCGAGGGCACCCACGATCGCGACGACCGCCGCAAATCGCTTCCCCTTCTCAGGATCTTCAGTCGCGTTGCGCACCATGAAATACCCGACGAAGATGAACCAGAGCAGCAGGGTCAGGGTGAGTCGAGGCTCCCAGGTCCAATAAGTTCCCCACGCGATCTTGCCCCAGAGCGGGCCCGTGATCAGGACCAGCGTCGCGAAGACGAGTCCGCCCTCGATCGCGCACAGCGCCGCCCGATCGAGGCGGTCGTCCCGAAGCCAGAGGTACATCCCGCTGGCGAGCGCAGCGAAGCCGATCGCGAGGAAGCTCGTCCACGCGGCTGGCACATGGACGTAGAAGATCCGCTGGACCACCCCCTGGTTCACCTCGGTATCGACCCAGAAGAAGGACATCCAGTAGAGCGTGATCAGCCCCAGCAGGCCAAGGACTGTGAGCACTAGTCCACCCCGTCTCATTCCTGCCGTCGACATCATTCCTCCACTACGTATCGGAAGAGTACGGCTCCGGCGGCCAACGCGGCCAACGCAAACGCACCCAGCATGCGCACATTGCCCTCAACCTCGCTGAACGGTCGCCCGTCAATGAGACGAGTGGTCGTGCCCACGCCGTAGATCACCATAGGAACCAAAAGTGGAAACACGAGCACCGGCAACAGTGTCTCGCCCATGCTCGTCCCGGTCGACACCGCCGCAAAGAGTGTTCCCAACGCCACGAAACCAAGCGAGCCGAGTCCGAGCACGAAGACGAGCCAACCGAGGTTCTGCCCGAGGTTCAAGCCAAAAAAGAGGCTGAATACACCGAGCACAAGCAGTGACACCGCATAGAGAAGGGCGAAGTTCGCAGTCGTCTTCGCCAGGAAGACCGCATCCTTGGGCGCAGGCGACATGAGCACGCCCTGGAAGGCATCGTCCTGCGCCTCCAGATGAAACGTGCGCCCCACACCGAGGAGTCCCCCGAACACCAGAGTCATCCAGATGAGCCCGGCTGCCACATCCTCAGGCCGGGTCGTGGTCGTATCGATCGAGAAATTGAAGAGCACCCCGGCGAGAACGGCGAACGCCCCCATCGCGGCGATTCGTTCCCTCGAGCGGATCTCCAGGAGAAGGTCTTTCCAGACAATGGCCCACACCTGGGTGAGGTACGTGCTCATGCGCGGCCCTCGACGACGTCATGGTAGTGGCGCTCGAAATCCTTCCGGCCAAGCCCCTGGTTGTCGCCTTCCCACGCAAAGCGACCGGCGACCTGCACCGCAAGGCGGGTCGCCATCTCAAGACCTTCACGCAGGTTGTGCGTCACCATCACCACGGTGCGGCGCCCATCCTTGAGTTCGTCGAGAACATCGCGGAGCACGCTTGCGGCGGAAGGATCCAGACCGGTGTACGGCTCGTCAAGCAACACGACGTCGGGATCATGCAGTAGGGCGCGGGCCAGCGAGAGGCGTTGCCGCATGCCGTGCGAAAGCTGGCGCGCCTCGAATCTGATCCGTTGGGTCAAGCCAACCTGCTCGAGTCGAGCCGGGATCCTTTCGTCCAGATCCGACAGACCGAAAAGCTTGCCGTAGAAGCGCAGGTTCTCCTCCACGGTGAGCCGACCGTACAGGAAGCCCTTGTGGGAGAGCATGCCGATGCGGTGTCTCCAATCGGTATCGGAAGAGAGGAGCGGCTTGCCCCGAACCGACACGGACCCGGCGGTCGGACGCATCGCACCGGCGAGCATGCCGAGCAGCGTGGATTTGCCCGCTCCGTTGGGGCCGAAGACGGTGAGAAATTCTCCTTCGTTCATGGAGAGGTCTATACCGTCCACGGCGATGACGGTGCCATACTCGCGGCAGAGCCCTGCCGCCTGAAGTACCGCGCCGCCCGAGCCCGCGAGAACCGTTTGTTCGGCCTCGTCGACACCGAGCGTATGCGCCGAGGCCGACACGACGACGGTCACCCAGCCACGGCTGCAGCGAACGCGTGCCCGCACGCCGAGCAAAAGCGGCTGCCGTCAGCGTTGGCGTAGGCACAAGCTGGGCACGGAGTACCGGTGTTGAGTCCCTCCCGGAGTCGAGCGATCTCGGCCTCGAGAGCTTCGTCCCCTGCACCACCAGCCTTAGCCGCTTCGTCCGCCTCGAGCGCGGCAAGCGCTTCGGCGGTCAATTCGCTCTTCAGCGACCGGTAGTCATCCTCATCGAGCTTGCCCGCGAGGAAGTCATACTCGACGTCCCTCAGGGCCAGGAGAGCGACCCTCTTCCTAGCTTCGGTCTCGGTCAACTCGTCATCGTCTCGCTCGAGCGACGCATGGATCCCCTTCACGAGCGGCTGCAGGATGAAGAGCACCACGGCAGCGGCGACGAGCACGACACCGACGGTAAACATCATCCCCGGATACCTCGCGGCCTCAGTCGGCCCCCGCGGCGGCGGGTTCCTTCGCCCCGGCAACCCGTTCCCGCGGGCGGCGAGTCCGATCGATGCTCGGCCAAAGTGCGATCACAGTGCCTAGGGTAAGGAAGAGACAACCGATCCAGATCCAGTTCACAAGCGGTTTGATCAGCACCTGAAGGTCGATCCCCTGAGCGCCAGGATCGTTTTGCAGCGCGCCACCCGTGTCGTTCATCGCAGAGAGGATCAGGTACAGATCTTCCTGAATGATCGACTGGATGCCGACCTCAGTCATCGGCTGCGTGTCCCGGTTCGTGTACTGACGCTTTTCGGTAGTCAGGACCCCCTTCGACACGCCATCCCGACGTACGGAGACCGTGGCGATCGCCTGCCAGAGGAGATTTCTCTCCCCCCGCCCAATCGACATGGAGAGTCCTTCGTACGTCAGCTCGTATGTGTGTCCGAACGGAGACTCGACCTCGACCACGTCGCCCGGCTGCACATTGAAGCGGCTATCCGTGTTGTACGCAGCCCCGGCGAATGCAATGCACAGCATGACGAAGCCGACATGGACGGTATAGCCACC
>Ga0209631_10005588_pt1 | contig 13266 bp, 11 predicted proteins | sample COG_08_FD_184752 | JGI IMG/M metagenome (GOLD analysis project Ga0209631, IMG submission 184752) | Pelagic Microbial community sample from North Sea - COGITO 998_met_08 (SPAdes) (version 2) | ecosystem: Environmental > Aquatic > Marine > Neritic zone/Coastal water | place: Helgoland, sampling... | reverse complement strand
CATACATTACAGGCTTTAATGGCGCTCAGGTTTATCTTTACCATAATGGCTCTCCAAAACTAGAAACAACCTCCACAGGCATTGATGTCACGGGTACTGCCACGATGGATGGTTTGACTGTTGATGGTAACGATTCTTATACGTCAAATATAAGATTTACATACGGATCTTCTGCACCCACCTATTTTGCTGATTGGGGGTACAAGTCAAACTCAGACGGAAACAAAGTATTCTTAACAATAACTGATGGAGGCTCTGCAAAAGATGTTTTAGTTGCAAACTACAATGGCAATGTTGGTATTGGTACTACGAGTCCTAACGCATACGCAAATTACACAACTCTCACACTAAACGGTGCTACTTCCAGCGCGCTTGATTTTGAGGGCGGCGGCACATTAATGGGAGAAGTAGTTGCGACTGCAAATGACTTAATTCTACAAACGGTGCAATCAGATGGTGAATTAATTTTTAGATCTGCCGCCGGTAGTGAAGCCATGCGTATCGACTCCAGCGGTCAGGTTATTATTTCAGGCAACGGCGGCAATACCACTAACTCTCTTGATTTGGATTACAACGGAAGCAGTGGGGAAGCCAAGATACAAGCAGACTCAAGTGGTGGTAGTACATTCTTAACCTTTGGAACGTCTGCCTCTGGCACTGTTGCAGAACGTATGCGTATCAACTCCAGTGGTAACGTTAGTATTGGTACTGCCTTAGCCACGTTTAGATTTAATGTTAGTAGTGCAAGTAGTACCACGACAAATCTAGAATCTACTTCAGGCTCATCTGTTCTTAGGCTTACTAACTCAGGCGGTCTTGCTTCTGTAGGTTCTATTGGTAACGAGCTTTATTTTACGACATCAACTACAGAACGTATGCGCATCGACTCCAGCGGCAACGTTGGTATTGGTACTAATAGTCCTACTGGATTTTCTGGTTATACATCGCTTGATATAAATAACGCTACAAGTGGCGCACTAATTGATTTATCGCAAGGCGATGCGATGAAGGGAAGGTTGATAGCCACAGGTTCAACAATGGCTATTGAAACTGCATCTGGTGTTCCAATTCTATTCCAACCTGCTGGCACAGAAGCTATGCGTATCGACGCCAGTGGCAACCTGCTGGTTGGTACTAGCTCCTTAGTAGGCAACTCAGGCAGGTTTCAGGCGGTTCGTAGCAATACAGGCGCTATTGGATATTTTGAAGTTAACAACGGCGGTGGCGCACAAAATGCAGTGGATATCACAAACGCCGCAAACGCCGCTTTTGTGCCTTTGCGTTTTTGGGTGAACGGCTACGGTAGCTCTTTAGTTGGCTCCATAAGTTGTACAACATCAGCTACTACATATAACACTTCATCAGACCAACGCCTTAAGGAAAACATCGTAGACTCACCAGCAGGTAACATTGACGCTATCCGTGTACGTTCGTTTGATTGGAAGGCTGACGGATCTCATCAAACCTACGGCATGGTTGCACAAGAACTCGTTGATGTTGCACCAGAAGCAGTATCACAAGGTGAAACAGAAGATGATATGTGGGGCGTGGATTATAGCAAGTTAGTCCCAATGATGATTAAAGAAATTCAAGACTTAAAAGCCGAAGTAGCGGCACTCAAAGGAGAATAAACAATGGCACACACATGGACTGTATCAGCAATGGACTACACCGTTTCACAAGACGGACACACCAACGTAGTCAACACCGTACACTGGCGTTGCTCAAAAGAAGACGGAGACAACTCTGGCTCATCTTATGGCACTGTTGGCCTTGAGGCTCCTAGTGGCTCGTTTGTTGAGTGGGCTGATGTTACTGAAGCTACGGCTGTAGGCTGGGCGAAGGCGGCTTTGGGTGACGATGAAGTAGCGGCTACAGAGGCGGCTATTGATGCACAGATTGCAGAGCAAGCTACACCTACGTCTGGCACTGGCGTTTCTTGGTAATCTAATGAATGGATCCTCTTTCTTTAATTGCTATGGCGTCTACAACCTTCAAAGGGATACAGACGCTAGTAAACAAAGGTGCTGAGATTGAACACGTTGCTCAGAAGCTGGGTGCTTGGTATTCCTTTGCTGCTGACATAAGACAAGCAGAAAAAGAAGCTGAGAGTCCCGGTGTATTCAAAAAGTTATTTGATGGTAACACCGTAGAGCAACAAGCACTCAATAGCGTTATAGCTAAGAAAAAGCTAGAGGAGCAAGAGAAGCAGATAAGAGAACTCATTGTGTGGTCATACGGCGTCGAAACGTACCAAGAGATGATAATGTTGAGACGTAAGATTAAAGCACAACGAGAAGAGGTAATATATAAGCAACGCAAGAGGCAACGTATGCTACTAGATAGTTTCTTGTTGTCTATAGCCACTGCCGTAACAGCCTGTATTATATACGGTACGGTAGTAATCATCAAAGGTGCATGAGGATGGCAGATCAAGGTATGAAAGAGGTAATGGATACAGTTTCTGTAGCAACTGGTGTTGGTGCCTTGGCTGGCGTACTGCCTTCCTTAGCTGCGTTGTTGACACTCGTGTGGACAGGTATACGCATCTGGGAAACAGACACAGTGCAAAGCTGGCGTAACAGAGGTAAGTCGTAAGTGTGGCAAGCACTCATTAGTCCTATTGCTGGACTTGCTAAGACTTGGATGAGCAATCGTCACGAGCAATCACAAGCTAAACATGTAGCTAAGATGCAAGTGATACAGAACACAGCGTCTTGGGAACAGCACATGGCACAGGCTAGTGCTAACTCGTGGAAAGACGAGTGGTTCACAGTAGTCCTGAGTGCGCCTGTGATAGCAATTATGTGGGGCGTAGGTATGAACGATCTTGATATCATTGGTCGCGTAGGCGTTGCCTTTGCAGAGCTAGGGAAGCTACCTGAGTGGTATCAATATCTTTTGTACGTTGCAGTCACAGCCAGCTTTGGCATACGTGGTGCTGACAAGCTGATGCAGCTTAAAGGTGGTAAGTAGCCGTGGTTAAGATAACAGTAAATCCAAATCATCCAGACTTTGATTTTTGGGATTTTGTTCAGCAGTATCTTGCTGCCGGTTTTAATCCACTTGGTCCTCAAGGATCATCTAATCCAGAATACAAAACACTAGAAGCCTATCTCAGACATCTTTTTGGTGATCTTCCAGAAGGTGCTGTTGATTGGGCCTCTTCTGATTTAAACGGTGATGGATTTAACGACCTCTATGCTATAGATGCTGACGGTAATGCACATACTGTTTACGGCTATGACAGCGACGGTAACACAGAGTTTTCAGAGTTTAATGAGTGGCAGTACAACAGTTTTATTGACGAGTTTGAAGAAATTTTATCTTCTGAAGATCCTTCTTCTGGGGCACAAGAGCTTTTTGAACGTTACGAAAATTACGGAATAGCTGACAACACGTTTATACAAAACTCTTTTAGCTTTGCAGCCCCACAACAAATTTTAAACAGGGTTGTTTTAGGTGACGGAGACATTGGCGTAACAGTCCAACTATGTAGCTCTACAGTTACAACTAACTGTGTTGACCCTAAAGCAATTAACGATTTATGGGATGACTTTGGTAGACACATACAAGTAATATTTAAAGGTCTTCAAATTCCGGGTTTACCTGCGTGGTTGCCTCTTCCGGGAATCATGAGTCTACCAACTATTGGAGAAATATGGGACAAAATTACTGGGCCTTTTAACGATGCAGCTAGGGACCAGTTAAGAGACTGTATGTCCAAAGACGACGACGGAGACGGCGTTGCTAACACAGCCTCTTACTGCATGGAAAACAGGGACATTGCCGGTATTATTACTCAAGGCATACTTGACGGCACTGATGATATAATAGATGCTACACAAGAAGCAGTACAAGGAATAGTAGACAAAGCCCTAGAAACTCTTGATTGTGTTAAAGACCCAGCGGCTTGCGCCGGTAAAATTAAAGCTATTCTTGAAGGCGTCCTTGGCGGTGCTGACCCAACTCAACCGGGACTTCCACCTTGGATGAGAGCTATTATTATTGGTTCTCAGTACGGCGATAAGATACTCAAAGAGCTAGAAAAACTATTTAATCAAGACATTAACGGTGATGGAACTATTGGTCTAACAGGCACTGAAGAGTACTGTGAAGACGGTGTAACTAAGAAAGAAGACGCTGCTGGAACTAACTGTCCTGAATACGTACCAGATTACGGAATGTGCGATGATGAGTTAACTAAAAAAGAAGACGCAGAAGGTACTAACTGTCCCGGCCCAGAGCCTGTAGTCAAGGAAGGTGACCCTTGTAATTTAGAAGACGGATCAGCAGGCACCTATCAGTTTGTAGGTGATGAACTTCAATGTATTCCTGAACCACCTGAGTTTGGTTTTTGTCAAGACGGAGTAACTGAAAAAGAAGACGAAGAAGGCACTAACTGTGATGAATATGGCGGTGGAACACCCACAGGACCCGACGGTATCAAGTGTGAAGACGGTTATCCAGAAGGTTCTCTAACTTTTGCACTTCAAGATCAACAAAGGTGGTGGAAGGGCAACTGCGGAGAATACTGCAACGACGGGACTCTAAGACCTGAAGATGGAGTCTGCGAGGGCGAAGGTGGTAACGGCCCTGACGACCTGTGTGACGACGGTTCTGAGCCTTTTTATATTAATTTTGACGATGACAAAGATGGGGCTTTTACAGACCCTCGTGACGGAAAAAGCTATACCTACGATCCTTGCGACCAAACTCAGCCACCTGTTGAAGTACCCGGTCCTGATGATGGCAACGATGAGTGTCCCGACCCAAATCAAGTACGCAGAGGTGGCGTTGCTGGTGCAGCTTGTGTAACAGTAGGTCAAGTTTGTTTTGCGGAGCCTAGTAAATATCCCGGAGACTCTACAACTACACAGCAAGGACAGTATAGCACAGAAGGTTTCTGTATTGATGTCAGCGGTGGTCAATGTACAAACGGTAATACACCTGAGTATTTACCTGAAGATACTGACCAAGATGGTGCTTTTTTCTACGACGGTAATTCAATTACCTATGACCCGTGTGCAGACGACCTCTCCAGTTCTATGTACTTTACACCGGCTCCTGAGTTAGTGTGTAACGATGAAAACGCAGACCCACCTGCAGGTGACGACGGTGGCTGTGGTCCTTGTAAGAGTGATTATGCCAAGCCAGAAGGGTACGACGTTTGTACTTCAATAGTAGATATATGTGCTGCACAAAATGTTCCCGGCTACGGACCAGACGATGCGCCGTGTAAAGACATAGACACCACAGATCCATGTACACAAGCAGACCCTAACTCTCAATCAGATGGACAAGGTGGCTGTGAGTGTAAAGAGGACTACGTACCGGATAACGACGAAAACAGCGCAACTTTCGGCAAATGTGTGCCATCAAAACAAGATCCACAGGAGTTGTGTAGAGACGAAAATGCAACTAATAACGGAGAACTAGGACCGTGTGTTTGTCCTGACGGCTTTACAGTAAGCAAGGACGGTAAAGCCTGTATTTCAGTTGGTCTTCCTCCAGAAACTTGTAGCGACCCTAACGCTGTCAACGATGGGCAAGACGGGCCTTGTGAATGTAAGCCCGGTTTTTCAAAAGACCCAGAAACGCTACTTTGTGTACAAGGTACTACTGTTTGTGACAACGGAGCTACAGAAGAAAGTGGGTGTGATACTTGTCCTGATGGAACTAGCGTTTTTGAGTACGAAGACGGAATGTGTCCTAGTACTACAGAAGAGTGCGATAACGGAGCTACTAACTTTCCTGCTTGTACTACGTGTCCTGAAGGTGCGGTAATGAGCGAAGAAGGTTTCTGTCTTACTCCCGGCGAACCTCCAGTAACTCCTCCTCCTACTGGTGGCGGCGGTGGCGGTGGTGGTGGTGGTGGTATGTTTAACCCGTTTTTAGCCGGTATTAGTTACACGCCTCAGGCTGTACCAGAGCCTCCTGCACCACCACAGAAGGACTACATGGCTGAACTAGACAACATAATTAAACGAAGTTTGTTTGAGGGCATGGCATAAGATGACATATTTAAACTTAGTAAACAACGTCCTCAGACGCTTGCGTGAAGACGAGGTGTCTAGTGTACAAGATACAACCTACAGTAAACTGGCGGGTGACTTTGTAAACGACGCTAAGAAGATGATAGAGGACGCTTGGGATTGGTCAGCACTCAGGACTACTCTTACGGTAACTACGTCTGCTGATATCTTTAACTACGTACTCACTGGGTCACAAAACAAGATAAAGGTACTAGACGTAATTAATGATACATCAAACCTCTTTATGCAGTACAACACGCAGCACTGGTTTAACGATAAGTACTTGAATCAATCACCGCCTAGTGGCCCACCTGAGTACTACACGTACAACGGCGTAGACGCTAGTGGTGATACTCAAGTAGACATTTATCCTAAGCCTGACGGTGTGTACAGCCTGAGATTTAACTGTACTCTTAGAAACGCTGAGTTAAGCTCTGACACAGATGAATTGCTTATACCTAGTCAACCTGTAATACACCTAGCAATAGCTCTGTTAGCTCGTGAGCGTGGCGAGACAGGCGGTACATCAGCACCTGAGTACTTTGGTATTGCTGATAAGTTTTTGTCTGACGCGATTGCTATGGACGCACAGAAGCACCCTGAAGAAACCATTTGGTACACTCCGTAGGAGCCTGACGTATGGCACAGCCGCTACAAAGTATCAACTTAGTTGCTCCTGCGTTTAAAGGAGTCAACACAGAAGACTCTCCTATTGCACAGGATCCGTCGTTTGCTGAAATCGCTGATAACGCTGTGATTGACAAGCGTGGGCGTATTGCTGCACGTAAGGGAGTAGACCTGTTAACTGCTGTAAACACACCTCTAGGTTCTGACTACGCTGTTAAGTTGCACCACTTTTACGATGACGCAGGTAACGAGGAAGTCTTTGTCACAGGTAACAACAAGATATTTAAGACTGCACAGACGACTAATCCTGATGACACGCTTACTGACATTACTCCGGGTTCGTACGCAATTTCTGCAGACAACTGGAAGATAGTCAACTTTAATGATAAGGCTTACTTCTTTCAACGTGGACAAGAGCCTCTGGTGTACGACAACGCGACAGGACTCAGGACGTTTGGCACAGCAACGGGCAGTTCTACTAATAGTAACTTCTTTTGCCACGAGGCTCTAGCAGCTTACGGTAGACTGTGGATCGTAGATAACGCAGCAGACACACAGACTATATACTGGTCTGACCTGCTGATAGGAACAGACTTCACTGGTGGCTCCAGTGGTTCTATAGATGTATCTAAGGCTTGGCCTGATGGGTACGATGAAGTACGGGCACTGGTTGCTCACAACAACGCTCTGCTGATCTTAGGCAAGCACAGCATCATCGTGTACGCTAACGCCGTTAGTCCAGCAATTATGGCACTGTCTGATACTGTCGCTGGCGTTGGGTGCATCTGTAGAAACTCTGTACAGCATATAGGTACTGATGTGTTGTTTATGTCTCAGAATGGCTTGAGGAGCTTTGGTAGAACTATACAAGAAAAGTCACTACCTCTGTCTGATTTGAGTGTAAACATAAAGTCTGAAATTGTTAGTTTGATTGAAACACGGACTGCACCAACGGCATCTGTGTACAGCCCTGAGAACTCTTTTTACCTCATTACGTTTCCAGACAGATCAACTACGTACTGCTTTGATCTCAAGGGTAAACTAGAGAACAACGCTTTCAGAGTCACACGGTGGACCTCTGCACCGTTTAAGTCTTACGAGAGAAAGAACGATGGTACGCTTCTTGTAGGTACTGTGGACGGCGTAGGTGAGTACGCAGGGTACGCTGATGAGTACAATGACTCAGGAACAATTAGGACTTCCAGTTACCGCTTTAGGTACTACAGTCCCGGTTTGACGTTTGGTGATCCATCTAAACTTAAGTTCCTAAAGAAGATACGTCCAACACTGGTAGGTGCTAACAGCGCTACTGTGTTTATGAAGTGGGCGTATGACTTTGGTACATCGTACAGTACACAGGAGTTTACGGTAGGTAACCAGACTCCCTTTTATTTTAACGAAGCAGCTTCAGAGTACACAGTTGCTGAGTTTACTGGAGGAGCAACAACAACCAGACCTCCTGTTAACACTACAGGCTCTGGTACTATTATTACTATTGGTCTTGAGTCAGAAATAAACGGTTTTGCTTTATCTCTCCAAGAAATTAACGTATTAGCACTAATGGGTAAAACACTATGAGCAACTATACAAAGACAACTAACTTTGCTGCTAAGGATAGTTTGCCTTCTGGAGATGCTGGCAAGATTATTCAAGGCACTGAATTTAACACAGAGTTTGACGCTATTGCGGTTGCAGTTGCGACCAAGGCGAACACAGCTTCACCTACGTTTACAGGTACTGTTACTATACCTAACTTGACGTTTACAGGAACTCTGTCTACAGGGACGATTGACGGAGGGACTTACTGATGGAAAATTGGTTAAAAGCCTTATTAGGCATAGGCGGTGTAGGAGGTGGTTTGCTTACGGCAAGCGCTATGAACCGTCTTGGCGACATTGGTGAACAGTCTTTAGCAGGAACTTTCTTTACTGATCCTCGTACAAATGAACAAATGTACGTTCCCGGTGCTTACGGGTTAGCACAACAAGCCGTAGGAATGTCTCAGTTTAAGCCGTTTACTGTAGCGTCTACAATGGGTGGTAGCTTTGGTGCAACTCCTCAGTTTGATGACGAAGGTAACTTTACTGGCGTAGGCACAAGCATCGGGCTTTCTGACCAAGAAAAAGCGTTCCAACAGTCTATGCTTACTCGTGCCCAAACTCAGCTTGCTGGTACTCCTTTCGGTCAAGCACAAGGACGAACGGCGGCAGGCCAAGCGTTTGGTTTAGGCAGCGGCATGATGCGAGACTTGCGTGACACTAACATGGCTCAACGCGAGCAAGACATCTATGGGCGCATTAGGGCTGCACAGTCCCCTGAGGAGCAACGACAGGCGCAGGCAATGGAAGAACGTCTGGCTGCACAGGGACGCTTAGGTGTACAGACTGCACAGTTTGGTGGAACACCAGAGCAACTAGCGTTTGGTAAAGCACAAGCAGAAGCCAGAAACTCAGCTATGCTACAGGCTATGGGCCAAGCACAGGCAGAACAGGCTCAGTTGGCACAGCAGGCTCAAGTGTTTACAGGCATGGGTAGTCAGTTGTCTCAGGCAGACTTGCAACAACTAGCGGCACAGCAAAACTTAGGTGTTGGCTCTATGGGTGCTGCGTACCTACCACAGACTCAGATGATGCAGCTACAGCAGGCTATGATGCCTTATCAGCAGATGCAACAGCAGGGACAGTTGTTTGGTGCTGGTCAGTACGGTGAGACAATGATGAGTGGTCTTGAGGCTAGGTTGGTAGCAGAGCAAGCTCAAGCTAATTTGTTGGGTAGCCTTGGTACTGGCGTTTTAGGTGGACTCTTTGGTGCACAAAAAAGTGGTGGAATCTGGGGAGACATCTTTGAGTTATTTGGTGTAGGCGCTGGAGATGATGACGATAGTGGTAGCACTGGCAGCACAGGCCCTACGGCTTAAAGGAGAAATTTAATCATGGCTAGATTTTCACAACAGATGCTGGCGGGTCTTCTGAATCCCTCGTATCAACAAGAGTTGACTCAGGCTGCTCGCGGTCTTGGCGGCGCTCCGGGTCGTATGATGACACGGCAGGCTACACAGAGAAGCCAAGCAGAGATACAGGAGTTGCTAAAGCAACACGCGAATAACCCTGCGAAGCTACAGCAGCTTGCCAACGAGTACCGTGCCAGAGGTAACACAGACGCTGCTCAAGCGTTTACTACTGCTGCTACTCAAGCTACTACCACACAAACAGGCAACGTACTGTCTACCGCTATAGGAGCTACAGATCCCGCTGTTCTGATTGAGCAAGCACAAAAAATGGCTAAGATACCGGGGATGCAATCTCAGGCGTTGCAGCTACTAACTATGGCGAAAGAGATGCAGCAAAAGCAAGCAAACACTGCTGCACTAACTGAGCGAAAAACCGACGTAGCTCTTCAAGCCGAAGAAATGGGGTTTCCAGAGTTAGCTAAACAGGTACGATCAGCGTCTAGCCTAGAAAGAGTTAACGCAATTGGTGACACGTTAACCGAAAGAAAAATGGAAACTATGCCCGAACTTTCTGTACCCGCGAGACGTAAGGTTTTATTAGGTAAGGGCTACACTCCCCAGTTTGTCGGGACTCTTGATTTAAAGGGCATGTCTAAACAAGAGTTTAAAGCCTACTCAGATCTACAGAAGGGTAAAGTTGAGATGTTCTTACAGGACGGTAAACCTGTTGCTTACAGGGTAACTGACTCAGGCATGGTCGCTGTAGACGGAAAACTTGTTGACCCTAGCACACTTAATTTAACTGAGGCTCCCAATAGACAAGTCATTGAGAATGTAACTTCAGAAATGTCATCTGAATTAGTTAAACTAGGTGCATCCAAATTTGAAGAGCTTTGGGATCAAGCTACAAAATCAGCAGACAGTATACGAAGCATAGATAACATCATAGGTGACGTAGACACGATGTTTACTGGATCTCTGGCTAACGTAAACTTGCAAGTTAATAAGTTTTTAAAAGCAGTAGGATATCCTGTAGATAACGTACCTATAGAAAACACAGAGGCTTTTCTAGCCGAATCAGCAAAGCGTGTGGCAGACTACATTACAAACTTAGGTGCTGGTACAGGTCTTTCAGATAAAGATTTGGCGTTTACCACTAAAGTTGTTGCAGGGGACATAACCCTAGACGACACTACAATTAAGCGTATGTTAGAGGAGTATAGGCGAGAGGCGACCAGAAAGATAGAAGGCTACAATAAACTGAGGGCGCAGGCGGCTAACAATTTGGGCGAGAACGCAGAAATGACTTTGACCTTTTTACAGCCTATTCCTGTACCTACAAGTAACCGTTTTGAAGGCTTTGAGATAGTCACAGAGTCGGAGTAATATAATGCCAGAAACTAAAGTTAGAAACCCTGCAGGAGAAGTTGTAACAGTAAAACACCCTGAAGGAGCTTCAGAATCTGAGATACTAGAGTTTGCTCAAAAGCAGTACAAAGCGCAAACCGAAGCCCAACAAGAGCCTGCCGCACCAGAGCCGTCTTACGTTGAGGGTGTTATGGCTCCTATGGAAGAGTTTAAGCCTGAGTTTACTCGTAGGCTGGCTACTCAGGCTCTTCAGATTCCCGGAGTTCCCGGAACGGGGCAGATAGGTATCTCTGATGTGGCAGGTACTGCTATTTCACAAGCTGCTAGGACAGGCGGTGCTATGGCAATGGAGGCTTTTACTCCTCTAGTGCCCAACTACGTTAAAAACTTTTTTGACAGTGCTTTGACAGCAGCAGGACAAAAGTTTGAAGAGTTCGCACAAAACCCCGGCGTACAAGAAATGCTCTTGTCAATATCTTCTGGTTACGACTCATATAAAAACTGGGAGAAAAACAACAAAGCATTAGCAGAACAGGTAAAAGAAAACTTAGGGATTGGTGTTGATTTAGCGACACTCTTTTCACCCCGTCCTGATTTAGTTGACTTAGATCTACGACTGCCCGGAGAAATGCAGGCTAGGAAAGCAGGAGTTGCATCTAAGTTGGCGCGTGAAAAAGAAGCTCTAACTGGTATGCTAACGCCAGAAAGTTTTACTTCCCTAGATAGAGTAGAGCTACGTGGACCTCTCCAGACTAAAACATGGGTTCCTAACGAGTTTGATGAATCTGTTATTGATGTAGTTCAAACTATTCCGGGAATAAAACCTTACAGTTCTGTGAGCAAAAACTTCACCATTATACAAGACCACGTAAAAAAACAAGGAGAACGCTTACAATCCTACATCAAAACGCAAAACAAGAAAGTAGACATGGAAGCGCTTAATTTTGAGTTCTCAGAGTCTCTTAATGATTTTTTAAATAGTGATGTGTTTCAGCTTGCCACACCAGCGGCCCAAAAACAGTTCATAAAGTACACAGATCTTGCTCAGAGAATTATTAAAGAAGAAGGAGGTGATTTAAACGGACTTCTTGAAGCTAGAAAACGCTTTGATGCTGCTGTACACGCTTCTGGTCAAACACTCGACGCTGACGTAGATACCTATCAAGGCCTTGCGGCAAAACTTGTACGTAATGTAATGAACGATTACATGAAGGCTAATACTAAGGGGAACGATGTCCATAACTTGTTAGACCAGCAGTTTAGGTCATTAACCGCGCTGGATAAACTAGTAGGTAAAAGAAACAGAGAGGGTGACAATGCTCCCGCTAGGCTTATGCAAACAATTAGAGACAACACGGGCATAACTGTTCCTACTACAGCGTTATCAATTCTCGCAACAGGTGCTGCTTTTGTTTCTCCTGCTGCTGCGGGAGCGCTTGGTGTAGCCGCTGTTGGTACAGCGTTGTCTAAGCAAATTAAGAGACACGGAAAAGCAGCGGTACTAAAAGGATACGCAGAGCTTTTGTCTGCAGCTAATAAAGCCATAAAAACAATTAACGACCCTCTTCAGCTAGAGCGCATGGAGCTAGACCGTTTAGTACTAATTGATCTAATAGATGAAATTAGAAACTACGAGGAGACTGAAGAAAGTGAGTAGAGAAGACTTTTATTCAGTACGTAAAAGATACCGCCAAGAGTCTAGGCGTACGGAACTGGAGTACTCTAGGCAGGCTGTCAGAAAATCTACTGAAGCAGCTAAAGCTCTTCCTGAGAGCATAGCTAGAGACTTTAGCGCGGGCGGTGATAAAATGTCTATGGGTGTACAGCAGGGTGTTCAAGCCCGTGAGAATCTGCGTCAAGGAAACATTGGTGAGGCTGCGGCTGACTTTGGTACAGGCGCTTTGAATGTTGCTGGTGGTGCTGTTGGCTCTTTGTTGTCTCCTTTTACTGGTTTTGCTGAAGCTGTGACACCAGATTTAGGCGTGACTGAAGCTATAATGAACACACGAGCAGGTCAAGAGATAGCTAGACTCGCTCAAGAAAATCCTAGGACTGCTCAAAACCTAGGTAATATTGCTGAGATTGCTAGTGTTGTTCCCGGCATGGGTATGTTTGGTAAGGCTATGAACGCCGTGGCTGACAACACGCCTACAAAAGTAAAAGGATTTTACGATAGTCCTAGCCCAGTTTCAAAAGCGTACGCGACTGCAAAAGCAGTAGCTCCTAATTTAGGGTACACCGTAAACCAACTTTTTAACCCTGTGGCTCAAGCAGAAAAGCGTGTTA
>Ga0209631_10005585_pt1 | contig 13270 bp, 5 predicted proteins | sample COG_08_FD_184752 | JGI IMG/M metagenome (GOLD analysis project Ga0209631, IMG submission 184752) | Pelagic Microbial community sample from North Sea - COGITO 998_met_08 (SPAdes) (version 2) | ecosystem: Environmental > Aquatic > Marine > Neritic zone/Coastal water | place: Helgoland, sampling... | reverse complement strand
CCGTTCGGCTTCCAAGTACGCGCCGCGGGTGCTCACCGTGGTATCCCTCGGCACCTCCCCGGGTCGATTCCTGCACCAGAACTTGGTGGTGTTGTCGTTACTGCCGGAGCACAGTATGTGGCCCGCGGGGTGCCACGTCATGGACCACACCGCGGCTTCGTGCCCACCCTTGACCTGCGCCGCCGGGTCCTCGGAGCCGCGGCCCACGATCCAGTACATGATGGAACCGTCGTACCCGCCGCTGGTCAACAGCGTCTCGTGTTGCGGGTGCCAGACCACGGATGTGACGTCCCGCGTGTGCCCCCGAAAGTTCTCAATCTCGTTCATCGTGCGAATGTCGAACACCTTGATCGTCTGGTCCTTGCACCCGGTCGCCAGCCAGTTGCCGTTGGCGTTCCACTTCAGGCACGTCACCTGGTTCTTGTGCGCGTGGATATCCGCGCACTTCTTTCCCTCCCGCGCGTCCCACAAGATCGTCAGCGAGTCCTTCCCGCCCGAGGCGAGCAGGCCTTTGTGCGGGTGCCAGTCCACGCACTTGACGTCGCCGCCGTGGCCGCTCATGGTGTGCACCGGCGCGGCGCGGGCGAAATCGAAGACTCGCACCGTCGTGTCGTCGGAGCACGAACAAAATTTTAAATCCGTCGGCGCGAAGGACAAACCCCGCACTGGTTCGGTGTGCGCGTTGACCGATTTGAGGTTGTTCAGGTTGGTCTGCCAGTACTTGATCCGCCCCGCGTCGTCGCCCGTCAGGAGCCAGTTCTCGTTTTTGCTCCAGCACGCCGCCTGGATCGCGCAGTCGTGCGCTTGCAAGATTGTCTCAAAGTTGAAGCTCATCCCGTTCCACAGCGTAAACTCCCCGTTCTGCGAGCACGACAACAGGCGCCTGCCGTCGGGCATGAACGTCACCACCTTGACCGGGGTTCGGATCTTGTTCGTGGAGACGTGCACGAACTTGGTGGCGAAGGACGTGGCGGGGACGTGCGGGTAGGCGACGGGCGGGAGAAAGTCCAACATGGCGCCGGACGTCGCCTGGAGCATCTCGTTGTCCCACGGGTGCTTCTGGTACACGCGGTTCTGTGCGGGCGTGGGGGCGGGGGGGATGCGATCGTCAGCGCCGTGTGGATACATCGAGTCGATGTCGCGTGAATCGTGGGTCGCACTCGCGTGGATCCAGCCCCCGGGCGCGCCGAACGGGGCGTCGATCGATCAGTCTCGGGCGGGAGGCGAAAAGTAGGGTAAAAGTCGGGGGGCGATCGCGCACCTCGAGATGTCTCACGGTCGTGGCGGTGTAGTCGACGGTTCGACGCTGCACGGGCCTGCGCCCCTGCCGGTCGAACCCGTCCTGCCCATCGACGTACACGTAGGTCGACATGACAAACGCTCAGATCCGCCACCTGCGTGCGCTGATCTCTGCCGGGTTGTTGGATTTTGTTGCCAAAAAACACTCGGAAATAAAAAAGTGTTTGGCATCGAGCTCGGGTTTTTTTTAGTGCGACGCCGACGCCGACTCGACTCCGGATGGACGTGTCCGGGGATGGGGGCACGGCGAGTTGGCTAAAGATTCGGCGTGTTCAACTGCATCGTGTTCAATTGCGTTGTGTATTAAATCAAACGAAGGTTCGAGAGGCTGAACGAGCCGCTCCGTGAAGTCTCCGTGAAGTCTTCGAGAATAAACAAATCAATCACGCGGCGGTCGCTTTCTTCTCCTCCTCCTCCGCGACGACGTCGATGACATCCTCGCCCGCGACAGCCTCCGCGTTGGTCCTCATGAACGATATCATGCGGTTGAGCGCCGCCACGTAGGCCCTGGCGGAGGACACCACGATGTCGGAGTCCGCGCCGGTCGCCATGAACGTCCTCGCCTCCACGTTACCCGTCTGCACGTTGGCCTTCATCATGGCCCCCGGCATGTTCTGATCGCTCTTGGCGCGGATGCTCACGCGGGTCTGCGCCAGGGACTCGATCCCTTCCACGACCGCGTTCACGGTGTACTCGGTCAGGTCCACCTTGACGCGGCACAGGCCGTCGATCGCCTTGTACGCGGCGTCAACCGGGCCGGTGCCGACGGCGGAGTTGATCCTGGTCACCGCGTCGGGCCCCGTCATCTTGACGGTGGCGGTGGGCAGACCCATCGTGCCGCACACCACCTGCACGTCCTCGAGCTTCCACGACACCGACGTATCCTCCGTGTTTCCACTACCGCCGCACGTGACCAGCGCGATGATCTCCTCGTCGTCCACGCCGCCAGTCTTCTGCTCCGCGACGAGCTTGAAGCGGTCGAACATCTCGTTGAGCTCGTCACCCTCCAGCGGGAAACCGAGCTGCTTGAGCTTGGACTTCAGCGCGTGCCTCCCGCTGTGCTTGCCCATGACGACGCCCACGTCACCCTCACCGCGGAAGTATCCGATCGTCTCGGGCGCGATGATCTCGTACGTCTGCTTGTTCTTGAGCATGCCGTCTTGATGAATGCCGGACTCGTGCGCGAAGGCGTTGGCGCCCACGATAGCCTTGTGCGGCTGCACCGCCATCCCGGAGTACTCCCTCACCATCTTGGAGCACGGGTAGATGTACACCGGGTTGATCCCGGTCCGCGCGCCGAAGATCTTCTCCTGCCCGCGCATCCAGATGGACATGGCCACCTCCTCGAGGCTCGCGTTGCCCGCGCGTTCTCCGATGCCGTTGATGGTGCACTCAACCTGCCGCGCTCCGTTGGCGACGCCCGCGAGGGAGTTGGCGGTGGACAAGCCGAGGTCGTTCTGGCAGTGCGTGGATATGACGTACTGGCCCGGGACGTTGGCGTCGATCCCGGCGATGAGTTCGCCAAACTCCTCGGGGAGGCAGATGCCGACCGTGTCCGGGATGTTGAGCGTCGTCGCGCCCGCCTCCACGACGGCGGTGAGGATGCGGTACAGAAACTGCGGGTCCGACCGCCCGGCATCCTCGGGGGAGAACTCCACGTCCTCGCACCCTAACGACCTGGCGTACGTCACGCCTTCGACCGCGATCTGGACCACCTCGTCCGGGGTTTTGCGGAGCTTCGACTCCATGTGGATCTTCGACGTGGCGATGAAGGTGTGAATGCGGGGTCGCATGGCGTGCCTGACGCCTTCCCAGGCGGCGTCGATGTCCTTCTTGTTGGCTCGGGAGAGGCCGCAGATGACGGGGACGTAGCCGTCGGGGTAGACCTCGTTGCCGACGTTCTTGGCGATGTTGCGGACCGCCTCGAGGTCGTCTGGGGAGGCGATGGGGAAGCCGGCTTCGATGATGTCCACGCCGAGCTTGGCGAGGTTCCGTGCGATGTCGAGCTTTTCCTTGCTGGTGAGCGTGGCGCCTGGGGGCGGGGGGACGGTGGATTCGGGGTTGGTACGAATGTCAGCGAGTGATGCGGGGCGTCGTTCGGGGGATGCGGGGTTCTCGCGACGGGGTATCGTCCCGCGTGAAGGTCGCCGCCCTCCCGGTTGGTTTTTTTTCATTTGGGGTTTTAGGGTGAGACGCCTCTCGGATCGTCGTCGGGAGTTGCGTACGTACCGGGGGACTGCTCGCCGTCGCGGAGGGTGGTGTCGAAGACGCGGACGTAGTTCGGGTCGTCGATCTTGTTGGGGATGTACTCCGGGCGGGGCTCGCGGACGACGTCCTCGTCCTTGGGCGCGCCGGTCGCGCGAATCACGCCCCTGCCGCCCACGCGCCGAGCCCCATTGGAAGAGGTGGCGGAGCGGACGGGCCTGGCGCCCGCCGCCTTGAGCGCCTTCGCGGGGCGGGGCGCGCCGACCCTGGAGACCACCGCCGAGGCGGCACACTGCGCGGCCATGTCGACCTGCGACGAGACCGACTACGGAAAACGCCGTGCGATGCGAGCGCGGCGTGCGTAGAGGGAGGAAGAGGGCGACGAGGTCGGCGCTTATACTCGTGCTAAGTCGAGCGAGGGCCTCTTATTGATGGATTGAGGCTCATCTCGCCGGAGATCGCTAATTCGGTGGATGTGGGCGTATGGGCAGATGGTTGTTTTTGGCAACCCGACAAAGTTGGCCAAACCGTAAATGAAAAAAAGAGCACATGGCAATAGGTTACACTGTCAAACGCCTTCGTCAGCCCCTACCCAAAGTCAACCTTTTCTCCTCGGGATCGCTTTTGTTCTGGTTCGTGACTCGACACCTTATCCGTATATAAGCAGGAGGTCACGACGAGAAGCCGAATCGGAGAAAAATCTTCGTTCTGGAAAAAAAATCTTGCCTTCGCGGATTTCAAACCTCCTATTCGAACCTGTTTCCCGCCCTAAAAACGAGCGGCAAATTCGAAATACAAACCCAGTATTTGTCACCCACCTATTTATACTGTTTGCCCATACAGCCATACGTGTCGGCAAGTCCCATCAGATCAGGATATCCAAACCAGGGATGCGTCACATTCTTTTTTTATCGTTTTATGCGAAGCGACGCGGGGGACCACTGGCGAACGCACCGCCCCGGTCGCGTATATAAAAGGACGATAACGCGTTGACGTCTCGTACGGACCACCAGGTACCCGCACGACGCATCGGCACACTTTTATTCACGCACGCACGCTTCTCCGACCACCGAGAAGCTCGCCAACGGGTTTCAAAAAAACCCAAAGATAACACATTTGCCGCGGCAGATACGCATTGACCGAGTCCATGACGACGCTCGCGCCCGCACCGGTGATGGAGCCCGGCCTTTCCGCCGTTCACGCGACGGATCGCGTGGAAACTCCCGTGGAAACTCCCGCGGTTTCCGACGAGGAACGCGACGCGTCCGTGCGGATGCCCGCGGAGGAGGACACCCATGCCTCTGACGACAAGCTCGGGGAGAAGAGTGGCAAGAAGCAGTCGCAGCGCCAGAGGCTGTCGGAGGCGTGCATCGAGTCCTTGAGCGCGATGCACGGAGGCAAGCCCGAGGCTGTCGGCTTTTACAAGGACGACATCATCGCCGCGGTCAAGGCCAAACACGGCTACACCGACAAGCCGGAGATATACCAGATCGTCCTCGGGGACGCGAAGGTGTTCGCCAGGGAGGTTGGCACGCGGAAACAAGGAGTCAAGCAGGGGAGGTGAGTGGTCGCGCGCGATCCGTCCGTCACACCCGCTCGATGTTTTTTTTTGCAAAAAGCCCCGATCGCCGCATCGCGACGACTTCGAAAAAGAAGCGCGCACGCCGGCGCGGATGCGCCTCCGGAGTCGCCGGCACGCGCCCGTCCTTTCGCGCGGGTCGGTCGTGATCACGTTTATTCTTTTCCGGCCCGCCAAAAGAAATTCTTCCCACCACTCGGCTCCCCGTCTCCCATCTCCGCCGTACGCTGACCGATCCGTTCCCCGACGATTCTAAACCCAGGCCGAGGACGCTCTACTCGCTGGTGTCCCTCAAGGGCCCGCCCAGGCCCTCGTCCCCGTCGCCCACGCGCCAGAACATCAAGGATGCCTCCCCCGAGGCCGCCGTCGACGTCGAGGCGAAGAAGGAGCCCGCCGATGAACCCGCCGCGCCCGCGCCCGTGCCCGCTGTCGCCGCCGCCGCCGACGCCGACGCCGAGCAGGAAGGCCGCACGAACCGCCCGAGACGCGCCGCCGCCAACCGCGTGCAACAGAAAAAAGAACAGGAAGAAGAGGAGGCACGCATCGAGGAGGCTCTGAAGGAAGACGACAGGAGGAGAAGCGGCAAGAAGGCGCGCGGGCGGCCCCCCAAGGACAAGACCCACCCCGTCGCCAAGCGTCCCAAGGTGGCGCACCATCCGAGCAAATCCCCTGGACTCGCGGACGCCGCCGACATCCTCCTCGACCTCGCGAGCAACGAAAACTCACCAGCCGCGTCCGGCGAGCACGAGGGCATGATCCCCGCGTCGCCGCTCGGGTCTCCGATGCGAAGGCGACGAACCTCCGCGACGGACTCCGAGAACGAGGCGCACCTGCAGCAACGGCAGAACACCATGTCCCAGCCGATGGCCAGGCGCCCGCAGCAGGTGCGCTGGAGCGACGAGGATCTCCGCCCCGACGTTCACGCCGAGATGAACCTGAGCACCCCCAAGGGGCAGCACTTCGACTTCATGGCCGCCGCCGCCGCCGCGCGACACGTCGCGGGCGCCACGGGAACCTCGGACGGCCAGGACTACGTCGCCAAGGACGCCGCCGTCGCCATGATCATCGCCAACGACGCCAAGGGCGAGAAGCAGCTGAGGAAGGCGCTCGACGCGCAGAACCGGGCCATCACGGCGCTTTTGTCCGACAGAGAAGCGAGATCCGCGACGGTTTCTTCGCTGTGCGGGGCGGTGGAGAACATCGCGCAGATCGCCGCGTCGAGGCAGCAACAGGCGGCGAACGAAACCCGAAGGGCGGCGGCGGCGATCGCGGCGCCTACATTCATGGGGATGGATTGCATCAGGGATGCGAGGAGAGAGCTGGACCAGATGCGCTCGCGGATGATGCTCGAGCTCGAGAAGATCTCGGCGCGGTTAGACCAAGGGCTCAGGTGAGAACTTCCGTACATAACCGCCGGCGATCGCGAAGACGCCTTGTAATAACAGCACCACTCAACTAACAACACACGAACGAACGAACGAACGAACGAACGAACGAACACCTCAACATCGCAATCACGTCGGGGGCATGCTCATCCCCACGCCCTGTCGCCTGTTCTCCTCGGAGATGTTGCTCGGATCGTTCGACCCCGGCCCGCCGCCGAACCCCCCGCCGCCGCCCGGGGGACCCCCGCCGTTACGATCCGACCCGTCCCGCACCTCCTTGAGCACCTCCCGCGGGTCCCCGCCCTGCATGAGCTTCCTCAACCCGCTGAGCACCGCCGCCGCGCCCTGGCCGACGCCGACACCGTTCTTCGTCCGCTCCGCGCCGCTGAACAGGTCATCCACGGTCACAACCTCCCTGTCGTCCCTCGCCGCCAGGAGCACGCCCTCGTTCACGACGTTCGCCAGCTCGGCGCCGGTGAAACCGCCCGTGACCCTCGCGACGGCGTCGCACGTAGTCGCCAACGTCTCACTCGTCTCAACCCCTCTCAAGTGCACGGCGAGAATCTGCGTCCGGCCGGCGTAGTCCGGCGGACCCACGAACACTCTGCGAGTCAAACGACCGGGACGAAGCAGCGCGGGGTCCAGCGCCTCGGCGCGGTTCGTCGCCGCCAACACGAGAACCCCGCGCGGCTTGTTAAATCCGTCCATCTCCACGAGCATCTGGTTCAGCGTCTGGTCGCGTTCCTCGTTCAGCCCGGCGCCTCGCCTCGCGCCGATGGCGTCGAGCTCGTCGATGAAGATCACCGCCGGGGACGATTTACGAGCCTCGGCGAACAGCTCGCGGACGCGCGCGGCGCCGCGGCCGACGAAGAGCTCGACAAACTCGGACGCGGCGACGGAGAAGAAAGGAACCCCGGCTTCACCGGCCACCGCCTTGGCGAGCAGCGTCTTGCCTGTACCCGGGGGACCGACGAGGAGGCACCCGGTGGGCAGCCTGTTCTTGACCCCTTTGTACTTATCCGCGCTCTTGAGCATCTCCACGAGCTCGACGAGTTCCGCTTTGGCGGCGTCGACGCCCGCGACGTCGGCGAACGTCACCGGCTTTTCATCCGGAACTGTCCGGGCCTTCTTGGCGTTTCCGCCGCCGCCCTGCTTGTTGGCCATGTTTCGGAACATGAAGTACAGCGGTATGAGCGGGATCCACAGCGCCATCGCGGTGAGCGCACCCTTGGACAGGACGGACGTCGCGGGCGCCGCGACGGACCCGAACTCAACGCCCGCAGCTTCCAGTCGAGTCATGAGCCGCTCGTCGGGGATCCGTTTCGTCTGCAGCACCGAACCACGCTTGGGAGCCGCCGCCGCGGGAGTCGTCGAGGGAGTCGTTGAGGGGGCGATGTTGACCTTACCCTTCGTGGTGGGGGTGGGCTTGGGCGGCGCGGAGCTCACCGCGCCCTCCTTGAGCTCGTAGAGGATGCGCCCGGTGCCCTCTTCGAAGCGAACCGCGGTGACCTTCTTCGCGGTGAGATCCTTCACGAAGTGTGAGTACAGCACCGTGGGTGCGGCGCGTGGTTTAACCGCGGCTTTACGCATCTGTACCGCGCGTACGCCGAGCGCCGCGGATGTGGCGATGAAGATGCCGAAGAGCGCGGCGAAGAGTTTGTTGCGCATCATCACCGACAAGGTTTTTGAGAGCCACACCAAGGGCATGAGGGCGTAGAGCTTGAGCTTGAGGAAGAACCTTCCGAGCGGGCTCAGGGGCTCGCGTGGACGTTTCGGGGTCTCGGGCCCGGGCGCGTTGGTCGGGGCTGAGCCGTTCTTGCCGTTCCTGGCCTCGACGTCGCCTTGCGCGTTCAGGCCGCCATTGGGTAGATGCGACGACCCGTTCACGTCACCGCCGTTACCACCCGCCTGTCTCTCCAGCTGGCTCGCGTCGCCCTCCTTATCGCTGAACGCCGCGCGGGTGTGGACGACGCGCGCGGTGCGTCGGCCGGTCATCGCGCGGCGTCCGTTGACGAACCACGCGGCGGTCGGAGCGACGCGAAGGGAGGAAGCCCTCGGCGCGATAGACGCAACATTTCGTCTCGGCGATCGAGCCACGCCGACGCCGCGCCCGAGCTGGACGCGCGCGCCGACGGCGGCCGTCGTCGAGCCCATCGCCGTCATCGTCATCGTCACTCTCTCTACCGTATCCTCCCTTTTGAACTACTGTCGCGGAAAGCCGGCCGCGCAGGACCTCGCGCGCGCGAGGAGTGGTCGCGCGAACGGACGAGGGTTACTTTATCGACGTGGGCCTCTGGATCGGGTTGGCATTTTGTGCAAAGTTACCGACTGTTTGCTATGTGAAAGTACCCGAGCTGGCGAATACACGGTCATTCTTGAGTCAGCGAGTCACCCGCACCGCCTTTTCCCGAAGGGTCGCGCAGACTCATCCGTCACTACGCAAGCCCCGGTGATGCAACCCGGTCCGACCTCGTCACCCGAGCGAAGGATCGCGAACGTCTCCGAGTGTACACGCACCGACCAAACCGTCAGCACCCACGCGCGCCGCGTCGCAGGCTCCTCCGCACCCAGCGTCGAGGTGCGCTCCGAGGCCCACTCAACTCACGCCCCAATCGCATTCTTTCCCCGACAGCGCACCCCACTTCTCCCGGGAAGGAACCCTGCTCGTGCCTCTCTGACCCGCGACTCGTTCATCCGCGATCCACGACAGGACCTCCGCGTGCGTCAGCGTCGCCGTCGCCGTCACGCGCCGCGTTCCCGTCGAGCACACGCGCGCTCGAAGAACACAGCTGTGGACGCCGCAGCGTTCCCCGTGCTACCCGATCCCCCATCAGGGAAGGTTCTCAATCAAGAATCGGTCAGCCGGCTTCTTCCCGAGCGAGTCCGCCAGCTTCCCAAGCGCCGCCTCCTCGACGGCGTCACCTACGCGAACGCGTTAAGGATCGCCGCACCGCGCGTCAAGCTACTCGCGCCCAGGGTTCGCCAGCTCGTCTTCCTCGGACGCGCGCGCGGTTCGTTCTCCATCGTTGTTAACCGAGGGATCAATCTCTTCTCCACCCGCGGAGACTCTCGTCTGGTACCATGCGTCTATCGCCGAGGGAGATCGACAAGCTCGCGCTTCACGCCGCGGGTTCACTCGCGCAGAAGCGCCTCGCGCGCGGGCTCCGGCTCAACCACCCCGAAGCCGTCGCGCTCATCGCGTCCGTTCTACTCGAACTCATCCGAGACGGCCGCGACGGTGAAAACCTGGGAGTCGCCGCGCTCATGGACGCGGGGCGGCGCATGCTCGGCAAGCGACACGTGTTACCGTCCGTCGTCGGCATCCTCCACGAGGTGCAGGTGGAAGGCACGTTCATCGACGGCACCAAGCTCGTCACCGTGCACGACCCGATCGCGACGGACGACGGCGACCTCGCGCTCGCGCTCTACGGCTCTTTCCTACCCGTCCCGAAGAAGGACGCCTTCCCGTCCCTTCCCGGCGAGGACGACGCCGATGGGGCGAAGGGCACGAAGAAGCGCAAGAAGGCCGAAGGCGACGGCGATGGAGATAGACCCAAGACCAACGGGGAGATCGTGCGGGAGCAGTGGGCCGACGTGGCCGCAGCCGCTGGATGCGACGGCGCTCCCGGTGACGTTGTCGCTCACGACGACGCCGCGCTGGACGTCCCACTGAACGCCAGCCGCCCAGCCGTCTTACTCAAGGTGACCAACACCGGCGACCGGCCCATCCAGGTCGGATCGCACTACCACTTCATCGAGACGAACGGGTTGTTATCCTTCGATCGAGCCCAAAGTCTTGGTTTGCGACTCAACGTACCCGCCGGTACCGCCGTTCGATTCGAACCTGGCGAGAGCAAAGAGGTGCCGCTGGTGCCAATCGCGGGTAACCGCATCGTCCGCGGGGGTAACAACATCGTGGACGGGCCGGTGGACGCGCCGGACGCGCTTGACAAGGCCATGGCGCGCGTCGCCGCGGGGGGATTCCTCCACGTCGCCGCGGCTACACCGCTGCCCAAGGCGCCGCCCCTCTCCATCCCCCGCGCCAAGTACGCCGCCATGTACGGCCCGACTGTTGGGGACCAAGTTCGTCTGGGCGATACCAACCTGTGGATCGCGGTGGAGAAGGACCTGTGCGTGTACGGCGACGAGTGCAAGTTCGGAGGCGGTAAGACGTTGAGGGAGGGTATGGGTCAGCAGTGCGGCGTCGACGCGTCAGTCTCGCTCGACACCGTCATCACCAACGCGCTCATCGTCGACTACACCGGCATATACAAGGCGGACGTGGGGATCAAGGACGGTATGATCGCGGGCATAGGCAAGGCTGGTAACCCCGACGTCATGGAGGGCGTGACGCCCGGCATGGTGGTGGGCGTGAACACGGAGGCAATCGCGGGCGAGGGCAGCATCCTCACCGCCGGCGGCCTCGACACCCACATACACTTCATCTGCCCACAGATCGCCACCGAGGCTGTCGCCAGCGGTCTCACCACGCTGCTCGGCGGCGGGACCGGACCGGCGTCCGGAACCTGCGCCACGACGTGCACTCCGTCGCCCAACCACGTGAAGATGATGCTGCAAACTTCGGATACCCTGCCGCTCAATTTCGCGTTCACCGGCAAAGGGAACACCGCCAAACCCGAGGGTTTGCAGGACATCATCGACGCCGGCGCCGTCGGTATGAAGCTCCACGAGGACTGGGGTACCACCCCGGCCGCCATCGATAACTGCCTCTCCGTCGCCGAGGCCAACGACGTCGCGGTGACCATCCACACCGATACCCTCAACGAGTCCTGCTGCGTGGAGAAATCCGTCGAGGCTTTCAAGGGCCGGACCATTCACACCTACCACAGCGAGGGCGCCGGCGGCGGACACGCCCCGGACATCATCAAGATCTGCGGCGAGAAAGAGGTTCTCCCGTCCTCCACCAATCCGACCCGCCCGTACACCAAGAACACCGTGGACGAGCACCTCGACATGCTCATGGTGTGCCATCACCTCGACAAGTCAATCGCGGAGGACGTCGCGTTCGCCGAGTCGCGAATCCGCGCCGAGACCATCGCCGCCGAGGACATCCTGCACGACATGGGCGCCATCTCCATCATGTCCTCGGACTCGCAGGCGATGGGCCGCGTCGGCGAGGTGATCACCCGCACCTGGCAAACAGCCGCCAAGATGAAATCACAGCGCGGTATCATCAAACCCGACGGCACCTGCGATAACTTCCGCGTCAAGCGGTACATCGCCAAGTACACCATCAACCCCGCGGTGGCGCACGGCATCTCGCACGTCGTCGGAAGCATCGAGTGCGGCAAGCTCGCGGACCTCTGCCTTTGGAAACCCGCGTTTTTCGGGTCCAAGCCCGAGATTGTCATCAAGGGTGGACAGATCGCGTGGGCGCAGATGGGCGACCCCAACGCGTCCATTCCCACCCCGGAACCCGTCATCATGCGTCCCATGTGGGCGGCACATAGGCCGGGTACCACCTGCGTGGCGTTCGTGTCCAAGTCGTGCGTCGAGAAGGGTATCGCTCAGTCTTACGGACTCGCCAAGCGAATCGTCGCGGTTGAGAAGTGCCGAGGTTTGACCAAGCTGGACATGCGTCACAACGACGCGTTACCGGTGATCACGGTGGACCCGGAGACGTACCAGGTGACTGCCGACGGCGAGAAATTGGAGTGCGATCCCGCGACGTCCCTGCCCCTGACGCAGAATTACCAACTCTTCTAAACAAGGGGACGGGACAGACTCGGAACAGACTTGGGACACACACACACACACACACACACTGTTTTTGTATTACTTTAGGACCGGGACACACATCGGAAGCACAGAACATAGCAAAGCTGACACCAACGAGATAGAAACGAAAGACACGCACGTCGAGACACGGAAGATACGTACGCACGATGACTGACGACGACGTGAACGGAGGAGGCATGGACGACTGGGCGGTTTGGCAGCTGGTCGATCCGCTGTTACCCACCGGCGGGTTCGCTCACTCGCAGGGCCTCGAAGCCGCCGCGCACGCCAGGCTCGTCGCCGGGCTGGACGAGAGGGTGTTAGACCGAACGGGGTGGGACGTGGACGCGTTTTGCTTCGAGGCGGTGAGGAACGCGTCGAGCCTCGCGGTGCCCTTCGTGGAGGCGGCGCGATTCGCGCATCACCCGGCTACGGGCGGGCGCTCGTCCGGCGAAATATCCGCCGATTGGGAGTGGCTCGATCGACGTTTGGACGCCCACCTCGCGGGTAACCACGTCGCACACCGCGCGTCCGTCGCGATGGGCGCCGCGTTCATCCGCGCGGCGATCGCGGCGTACGGAGACGACGCGACGATCGGCGCTAAGCTCAAGGACGTCAAGCGGATTTCACGCGTGGAGAAGAGCGGCGGTCACCTCGCGACGACGTTCGGCGCCGTCGTCGGGTGCCTCGGGCTGTCCACGCGCCGCGCCGCGAGGTTGTTCGCGTACCTCACGTTACGCGACGTGCTGAGCGCGGCGACGCGGTTGAACCTGGTGGGTCCACTGGAAGCCGCGGCGTCGTTGCGGCGGTGCTCCGGGCGGTGCGACGAGATGGCCGCCGAGGCGGCGATTTCCGCGGCGGCTTTGCGGTCCGGCGCACCGAAGGAACACGCCGTCGCGGCGGCGGTATCCCGCGCGGCGAACACGTCGCCGCTGACGGACCTCATCCAGGGTGGACACGACGCTCTCTACTCCAGGCTATTCTCCAGCTGATCGAACTTACTTTTGACTAACTTTTGAATTCGGTTCGGGCGTATACGATGGCTGGCGCTCGACAGAAACGC
>Ga0209631_10005584_pt1 | contig 13271 bp, 9 predicted proteins | sample COG_08_FD_184752 | JGI IMG/M metagenome (GOLD analysis project Ga0209631, IMG submission 184752) | Pelagic Microbial community sample from North Sea - COGITO 998_met_08 (SPAdes) (version 2) | ecosystem: Environmental > Aquatic > Marine > Neritic zone/Coastal water | place: Helgoland, sampling... | reverse complement strand
CTTCGCCCTCTTCGCGTTCGCATCTTCGCCTTGCAAAAACTCGTTGTTTTCCACATCTTCCTCCGAACTCATAGTCTCCGCCCTTTCTCTCTTCGCCGACGACGCGCTCTTGGCGATGGATTTCAGCATGGATATCGCCGAGTTGATGATTCCGGATCCCGAAGACAACCGGCGCTGGATGTGACTCGCGTCTCTGTTTGGTCTGTTTATATTTACGTATATATTCACACGAGAAGAGAGAGCGTACGTTTTTTGTGGTCAGTGCTGCGTTACGAAACCTTCTCGTTGTTGTGTGTGTGTGTTGAACCTCGTCGTCGTCATCGCGCAGCGCGTATATTATTAAACTCTCGCGAAAGAAATTTTTCAGTGCAAAACGAAAGACCAAAGAAAGGGGTTCCAAACTTTTGCGCAAAATGAGAAAAAAAAAAAAACTCTCACACAACGCACGTCATCTGATTCGTATTCTCCTCGTTATTCTCCGCATTCGTCGCAGTATTCGTGGTGTTCGTGGTGTCGACGGGTACGGGAGCGGAAACGTTGTTATTCGCGACGCGTAAACTCATGCGCTGGTGGTGTTGGTGCGACATGCGTCTTGGTTTTTGCGCGCGTTATATATTATTCCAATTAATGTGTGCGCTTTCAATTGGTATTTCCCGTACAGTTTTGAATGGAAATGTGTGTTTGAATTGAACTTTGCTTTTGACGACGGACGACAAAAGTCTTATCTGTCCTCGACTTTAAAACTGTTTCGACAAATCCTCTCGTTTTTATCTGTCGTTTCCCGATGTGGATGAACCCTCGGCGTGCAAAAGGTGCGCGTGGTAAAAGCGTTCGCTCAACGAAGAAGTGTGTCTGTTTTGTATCTGATTCTAAAGTGAATTGAGGGTGCCTTTTATTCCCCTCCAGATTTAGGGTTTTAGATTTCAAGGTAAAGGCTCTGTTATTCTCACACCCCTAATAAAGAACGTTTTGGTCTCTATCGCGACACTCTGCGAGTATTCGAGGCTGTCACAGCTCGAGTAAAATACGTCTCTATATCTTTCGTCTCGATTTTTATCTTCTTCTTCATCGTCGTCTTCTTGGTCTTCTTGGTCTCGTTCTCGTTCTCGACGCCTAATAACGCGTCGTCGTCTTTTAACAACAACGTGTCTTTTTTCGCTTTTTCAGCGACACCACCTTCGTCGAACGGATGAGAAGGAGGTGATGGATGAGATTTCGCAGAGCGCTTTCGAATGTCGCCGCTCGATTCGTGTTTTCCTCGCTTCTCGGCAAAGGCGAAGACTTTTTGGACGCCGGTGGAGAAGACGCCTTTGTCTTCAAAGTCGGAACTGCGGAACCAAGAAGACGAGGAGGAGGTGGAAGACGAGGAAAGCGAGCTGTTCCTTCTTCCGTTCGTCGTCGTTTCTTTTTGTTCGTTCGATGCATTTTCTTTTACTTCTTCTTTCTTCGCTCGTCGTCGAGGTAAGGCGTCCACGGTGCCCAGATCTAAGGTGAAGACGTGCATAAAATGCTTCACGTGCGAAAATACGTGCGTGACAACCCCAGGTTCGTGTTTGAACGTCAGGGAGTCTTGACGACGGTCAGTTTGCTTCCTCTTTTCCGTTTTTTTAACTTCGCTCTTCTCTTCTCCTTCGTTATTAGTATCGCATGGAGGAGACGCGACCGAAGCGAACAACTCCGAGACGCCTCGCGCGTCCGATTCGCGAAAGAATTTTTGCGCGTCGCAGACGTCCGCGTCGCTCGGAACAGAACGCATCGCCAGTTCGCCTTCGCGCATGAATACGGATGGAAACTCCCACATGTCCGCTAATAATCCATTTTCTGGTCTTTTCGTTAAATAAAACCATTTCGTGTTCTCGAAGGTGCAACTCACTACCGCGACCGCGATCGCCTCTTGGCGCTTTTCCGCTTTCTTGGCGATTTCCGGATACGCCGTGACTGGCTCTTGCCCATCGGAAAGTAATTCGTGTTGGTACCCTTCACAAAACGCAGAGATTGGACACGCGTTACACGAGGGGTTTTTCGGTTTACACACCGTCGCGCCTAACTCCATCATCGCTTGATTGAAATCTCCCGGTCGATTTTTGCTCTTTGCGTCCTCCTTCTTTTCATCGTCATCTTCTTCTTCTTTTTCTTCTTCTTTCCCAATCAACTCCCAGGCGACGCGTTTTATCGCATCCACAGTCTTTTTCTCCTTCACAGGATCCCCTCGTATCCGTCTCACTCGCGTCAAAACTCTGTTCACGTTCCCATCAATCGCAGCTTCGCGTATCCCAAACGCGATCGATCCCACCGCGCTCGCCGTGTAAGGTCCAATCCCCGGAATTTTCAACAAACCAATAATATCTCTCGGGAATCTCCCTTTCAATTCTTCGCTGACATACTTCGCCCCTTTCAACAAAAACTGGCTCCTCCTGTAATACCCTAGCCCGGCCCACATCTCTCTTACCTCCTCTTCCGAAGCGTTCGCTAAATGCCTCACCGTCGGCCACTTCTTCACCCACCGCGACCAGTACTCCGCCACGCGTTCGATTTGCGTCTGTTGCGACATGATTTCCGACACCCACACCCCGTACGCGTACTGGTCGTCCGACATCACTCTTTTTTCTCGCCACTTTTCATCATCAGCAGCACTACTTTTGTTGATACTACTACCGTTGTTATTAGTATGACTCCCACCCGTCGGCGTCGGCGCGGAGGACGACGTTTCCTTTTCACGAGATGATGACGATGATGGTGACGATGCTAATCGTTGCCATCGCTCAAACGCTTTCGTCGCGTCTTCTTCTAGTTCTTCTTCTTCTTCTTTATCACCACCAAAATGTTCAAACTTTGACGCGTCGCTTTGTCCTCGTTTTCTCCAAGGTAAACTTCGCTTTTCGGCGTCGTACCAACGCAACAGATTTCCCCGAAATGTAACCGCCGACGACTCAAACCTGTTGGCGTCGTCCTCATTCTCGCGATTACCATCACCTTTCATCGTCGTTGGTACTCTTTGTGCTCCCAAAACTTTTGTTTCTTTCGTTCCTCGTCGGCTCTTTAACTTCTTCGTCTCGGACGATATCGAAATCTTTTCTCCTTTCGCGAATCGATTTTGTTGATGATGATGACGATGATGAGGAGGAAGAAGAAGACAAACCGTCGTCGCCCGATTCGTCGGACGCAAAAAAAAACGAGAAGCAGCAGCAGCAGGCAAAGAGAACGAGGAGGCGCGAGAGTAAAAGGAGTCGCGAGAACAACACCCTTTTCCAAAGCTTTCGATGCGACTCAAGCGCATGTAATTTGTATGTCCTTTTTGAATTTTTTTCCCTTCAGCGCTTCTCCCTTTCGTTAACATTTAGGGTGTACAACCCTAATTCTTCTCGTGGAAAGGAGAGCTTGGGGACTTTTTCCGCACACGAAGCGCTTGACTTTCACACTAGAGAAGAAGAAGAAGAGATTTGCTCTGCTCTGCTTCTTCGATTGATATACTCTCGAGGATATACTATTCTTCTCTCTGAGAGGTGTTCTTCTCGCGCGCTCTCGAAGAGTTACTCTTTTGTCCGTCAGTAAACACAAGTTTACGACGAATAGATTTCACGTAGTAGTTTTACACGCAGAACGGGTTCTTTGACACATCACCGAAATCAAATCTCATTAAAAAATGTCAACCCCGGCTCGGAAACGCCTCGTCCGTGACTTCAAACGCCTGCAATCGGACCCACCGACTGGAATTTCCGGCGCCCCGACGGAATCGAACATCATGCTCTGGCACGCGGTAATGTTCGGCCCAGAGGATACGCCCTGGGAAGGCGGGACGTTTAAACTGACGTTACAGTTTACCGAGGAGTATCCGAACAAAGCGCCGACGGTGAAGTTCGTGACGAAGATGTTCCATCCGAACATTTACGCGGACGGGTCGATATGTTTGGATATTTTACAGAATCAGTGGTCGCCGATATACGACGTCGCCGCGGTGTTGACGTCGATACAGAGTTTGTTGTGCGATCCGAATCCGAACTCGCCGGCGAATAGCGAAGCGGCGACGTTGTTTCGAGATTCGGTGAGGGAGTATAATAAGAGGGTACAGTTGGTCGTGGAGAATTCGTGGATGGAATGATGATGATGAATGATTGCGAGGAGATACAGTAGGGAGAGATTAGAGATACAACTAGAAACTTAAATTGCTAAACTGTAATATATAATAATAATTCTAAACATTATTCATCGCGGAGGAGGAGGAGGAGGAGGCGGGATCCCGATCCCGCCCATAATCGGCGGCGGCGGCGGGATACCGCCCATCGGCATCATTCCACCTGGTACAGTACCACCACCACCACTATTACCACCCGCGTTACTACTGTTGCTGTTCTCGAAAAATACCTGGCACGCGTACGTCTGACTTCCTTCCTCCCACGCGGCTTGACACCCGCTAAATCCTCTCGAAGCGCCTCCTCCTCCTCTCGTCGCAATCTCTACGTTTGGAATCTTAAACGCGATCGTCTCGTACGGATCGCACGCAAAAACCACGTATTGATACTTCTTATCCCACGGTTCTATTTTTTGTTCGTACGAGCTCATAAACCTGTGCGTCGGTTTCGCGTTCGTCTCGCGTTCCGGATATTCGATTTGAAACAACAAAGACCTCTTCCGCGAGCGCGCGTCGAACTGTTTCGTCACGCGGTACCCCGGTCTTCCTATCGTCGTCACCCGTTTCCTCGGCACGACTTTATTCCTCTGTTGCGGTAAAACTTTCGTCTCTTGCGCTTCACGCGCGGCGCGTTTCGCCAGGTTTTGTTGATGTCGTTTCCCTTGCGTGTGCGCTAAATAGTTCCCTTCGTTCCCGTGGATGGTGAGACACAATTTGCACTCGTACGAACCTAAATGGTTGCGCATGAAATACGGGTCTTTGCTTAAATCGATCGTCTCGAGCGCGAGTTTGCGTAAACGTTCGCGTCTGTCCACGGCGGTTTGCGACGCCGAGGCTAACCCGGCGGAGCCGACTTTCGAGCCGCCTCGGCCTTCGAACGACATTCTTTTCTTCTTCTTCTTCTTTCCCGGGAAAGCTCTGATTCAGAATTGAATCGATGATGATGATGTTTTGACTTTGTGCTTTCTCTCTCTCTCTCTCTCTCTCTCTCTCTTTCAACACAAAGAAGAACAAAAAGAACAACACGCTCACACTCGCAGAAGTGACTCTCTCTCTCGCGGATGCACTCACGACTTTGTGTAATCTCTCTCCTGCTCCTCAAAAGAGGATTGATTTTGACGAATTCAAGAAAGAAGAGAAAAGGCGAGAGAAAAAAAGAGTTTTGGGTATCTAGGGTTGAGAGAGAGACCCTCTCAAAAGGGAAAAGAGTTCGACAGAAAAATCAGACCAAAAACATCATGGCGACGAGTTCTACCTTTACGAACGGTGCGAAAGGCGCCTCCTTTTGCGCCTCGTCGTTCTCACGCGGAGGAGGGAAAAGAGACAATGGGGTTTTCATTGGGACGGTAAAAAACGGCGAGAAGTCGTTTGTGAAAGGTTTTGGTCGAGGAAACGCGAGCGCAAAAGTTCGCGGGAAAAAAACGAACGTTGATGAATCATCGTCGAAAGGAAAAGAAGGGAAGAAACAGAAGAAGATGCCGGGAGACGAAGAGGAGGAGGAAGACGAGGAGGAGTTTGAGTACGAGGAAGTCGAGGTGGACGAAGATGGAAACGAAATAATAGCGACTGAAGGTTCTTCTGAAGGAGAAGAAGAGGAGGATTTAGGTGCATCCGATCTGGCGCCGACAAAAAGGAGCAGCACTAAAGAAAAGAAAGGCGTCCAACAAACGGTGACGAAATCCATCCAAAAAGCCTACGAGAACGAAGGCATTCGCAACTTATCCTACGTGGTTGGCGTCTTTCTCGCCGGGACGTTAGGGTGGAGCATATATAAAGTCTACCGAAGATCCACGTCGCGAAGGGCGGTGAGGAAGAAGACGGTGAACAAAAACGTACTCGTGATTGAACGTTTGAAACCGTTCTTTCCGAACGAGCGAGAATCGATGACCCGAAACGTCGCGAAAGGAATCGCCCGCTCCACTGGGTTTACCACGCAGGAGGTGTTTAGGAAATATCTGAGGTATAAAATGGTCGAAGAACCGTTCACGGGAGCGTTTGTCGAGGACATTTTAGCGCTGAAGAACGCGTGCGAGTTAACGCCGAAACAAATGTCCGAGATCCTGTCCGAAAGCGCGGCGAGAATGGTGAAAAAGTACGGGACGTTGATTTTAGACGTCTCGGAGCTGACCAAGAGCGGCGCGGAGCGTAAAATGATCGCCGCGCAGATGTTTTCAAAGTTGTGTTATTTAGCCGATTTGCCGGCGTTGGTGGAGGACCAAGAGGTTGCCGCGGAAACCGGTCAAAAGTTGAAAGAGTTGTTCGGAGCCACGGACGAGGATTACGCGAGATTAAGAGTCGATTCCTTGTCGGAGAGTTCAGACGTCTCCGTCCTCGAAAAAATGAGCGGCTTTGACAAAGCGAAAGGAGGCGGGTCCGGCGGGAGTAGTAGCGAAGATGAGAATAAAGACGAATCGTCGGAAGCCGGCGGCGTATGATTATTTAAAAACAGTAATCACGAGAGAAAGAGAGAGAAAGAAAGAAAGAAAGAAAAGAACAAGAGTTAATATATACTATACAGTTTTAAAACGCGTGTGATGATAAAATGACATTGTTACGACGCGTTAAACATACCATTCGTCCTTCTCCCTAAATTCACCACAATTCAAACACACACTTAATTTGCACGAGAAACATGTCCAACGAGGACAATTCCCCACCTCCGGTTGTCCTAGACAACGGCACCGGGTACGTCAAGTGCGGATTCGCATCTGCGGAGGAATCACCTCCGATCGTGTTCCCATCCTGCGTCGGGAGAAGAGTCGTCCGGTTCGAGGAAGCGCTTGATAATTCTTCCCAAAACAGCAGCCTCACGGTCGTCGGTCAAGAGTGCATCGACAACCGCCAAAATTACGAGGTGTCGTACCCGATAAAAAACGGCATCGTCACTTCTTGGCAAGATATGATTTTAGTTTGGGAGCACGCGATTTACGACGAGTTGAAGTTGACGCGAGAGGAGATTGGCGAGCGAACGATTTTGCTCACCGAGGCGCCTCAAAATCCGATAAAAAATCGAGAGAAAATGGTGGAGATTATGTTTACACATTTCGGGTTTAAAGGCGTGTTCGTGCACGTGCAAGCGGTGCTGACGTTGTACTCGCAAGGGTTAATGACCGGGTTAGTGCTCGATAGCGGAGATGGGGTGTCGCACGTCGTTCCGGTTATCGACGGATTTACGAAGAGACAAGCGACGAAACGGTTGGACATCGCCGGCCGGACGGTAACGGAGAGGTTAATAGAGCTTTTAGGGAGAAGAGGATACGCGGTTGGACGCACGAACGACGTGGATTCGATTCGGGAGATGAAAGAGAGCGTGTGTTTTGTCGCGAAGGAGAGGAAAAGATGGTTGCGTTTGGCGAGGGAGACGACGGCGTGCGCCGAGTCGTACGAGTTGCCCGACGGGAGGAGGATTAAAGTAGAGAGCGAACGGTTCATGGCGCCGGAAATCATGTTTGAACCGAGTCTAGTGGGCGTGGAAAGCGTAGGGGTGAGCGAGTTGGTTTTCGAGTGCGTGCAAGAGTGCGATATGGACTCTCGAATGACGATGTACGAAAACATCGTCTTGAGCGGCGGGTCGACCACGTTTCCTGGATTCGGCGAACGGTTAAAGAAGGATTTAATAGACTTGTATAAAGAACGAATATTGAAAAGCGACCCGAACGCGAACGTAGAAAAGTTTGTGAATCGAGTAAACGTGGAAACGCCGGCGGATAGAAAGTATAGCGTGTTCGTCGGCGGCTCGGTGTTGGCGAACATTATGAAAGACAACGATAAGTTTTGGGTGACCAGACAAGAGTACGAAAAATTAGGAATAACGAAAGCGCTGAGAAAGTGCGAAGGAACGTTTCACGAATAGATGATAGAGAAGAAATGTGTATATATAGCAGCGACGCGCATAAATCGTACAAGAAAATCTAACAACAAGAAGAACAATACTTTTACGCGAAGACGCTAAACATGGCATCATCCTCTCGATCTTGCGCCAAAACAGCTTTCGACGTCAATTTTTCGATCGCGCGTTCTAAACAGTTCATCTCGGACTGTCTGCATATCCGCGCGAGTTCCACGCGTTCTCTTTTTAGTGACGCGGCGTTTTCTCGGGTATTCTTTATATCTCCTCCTCCTGACAATAAGTACGCCTCGCAAGCGCGTTCAAATTCTTTTTGACTCGGGTACAGTTTCAGTCGATGTAAAAATACCGAGCGAAGAATATCCTCTCGTCCAGGCGGCAATAAGCGAGTGGTCTCCTCAATGGTATGCGTTTCCTCGTCTTCTCTGAACGCATCCGGTAACTTACTTGTTTTTGCCATCATCAAGAACCGTTGGCGAACGCTCAAACCGGTAATCCTCGGTGCCGTCGCCGCAACGTCGAGCGCGTTTTTATCGCAAAAACCATACGAGTTCAATAAATCAGTGTTTGATAACACTCCGTAGGTATTAAATAATTCCTCTCCTTTTTGCGCGCCACTTTGTTTCACGACAGATACGGCAACCGTCTCCGTCGTCTCGTCGTCTCCCTCGCACACGGCGACGTCGTTCCCTACCGACTTGTGATTGAACAAATCCGCCAACGGCATCAATCCAACCAATCCGGGAGCAATCTGAAACGCGCGCGAACTACACACCGACCTCGAACCCCGGTATCTCGCCAACGTAAAGTACTCCGCAAAACTATTTTCTTCTTCATCGTCTTCTTCTTCTTCCCCTTCTTCAAAGTCCCGGGGCAAAAGCGCCGCGCGAAACGATTCGTACTCGCGCCTCGCCGCTTCCCTTTCATCCCGAACGTAATCCATCCCAACATCCGTGCCTCGCAAGAGCATCTCTTTCTCTCCCTCCTCCCAATTACACATCGCGTGTCGTTCGCATTCGTTCAAAGTTTTCAAATACGGCTCGAATCTGCTTTTCATCGTCTCATTTATCTTCTTTATCTTCTTCTCCGCGTTTTGAGAAGAAGCGCGTTGTTGTTGTTGTTGTTGTTGTAACTGTTTCCTCTCGCTTTGAGAAATGCAAAACCGTTCAAAGCACAGCGCCAACGCCAACGCGCTCAACCAATCCAAAACTATCGACGATTGTTTAGTACGCTTCTTCAAGACACGTTCTAGGCGCTTTTTCCATCTTCTTTTGCTCGCTTTTTCATTCATCCTCGCGAAAAGCAAAGACGTTTCAAAGGTGAAACACGCTTGGAAAGGGATTCGAATTACGATTTTTTCCCGGTGATGTATCCGTCTTTTCCCGAGGACTTTCGTCGTCGCGTTAGGAGTAGTCGCATTCGAAACGACGAATTCGATGGCAGTCGCATCGTAAATGACGTTTTGGTCGAGCAACCATCGCTCGAACGACACGGACGACATTGATATATATTCACCGCATGTGGTCAAATGTTTTAGGGGAAATGAAGCAAGTTTCCCCTCACTTTTAACACATCTCTCTCTGGATGATATTCACGCTTTGACGATGATGACGGGAAAGGAGGAGGAAGCATTTGTCCCCGCGCGGCAACAAGAGCGGCAGAGTAAAGCTTTCGATCCGTTTTTGACGACGACGGCGGCGAGAATGGAAACATCAACGACATCAACGACGCGCTTAGGAGTCTTCGCGGGAACGACTTTGAGAGATGATGAAAAGAAGAACGATTCAGACGAGGAGATGCGACGGCAACGAGAGAGGCGTTCCTCGGGGTCCGACAACAACCACCTCGTCATCAGCTTGGAACAGATCGAAAATTTGGATTGCGCGCATAACGAGAAAGTACTCGTCACGGCGAGAGTGTCCGACAGGTTCGGGAATTTGAAAGGGAAACGGTGCATGTTTAGCTCCAGGAAGCGAGCGGAAAACAGCAACACGAACATCGAGAGTAGTAGTAGTAGTAATAGAAAGAAAGATGCGACGACGGTGAATAACGACACCAACAACGCGATCGAGTGGGGAGGCGAAACGAGGGATTTGCTCTGTCGCGTAGGATTGCGGAGGGACGACCGGTTGGTCGTCGAGGCGAGCGTGAGCAACGAGGGAACGTTTTCGGGAGGGTTGTCGAAGATGATGGGTGGTGGTGCGAGTGGGAAGGAGAAGGATAAATCGTGCACGCAGAGAGTTATCGGGTACGGGACGTGCGGTTTGTGCTGCGATCGTTTAGAAGAAGAAGAAGGAAATGGTGGTGGTTTTGGTGACGGTGGATTTGACGACGACGACGACAACTTTCCTAGCGGTAGTAAAACAAGCGTGACTTTGATCGTACCGCTTCGAATAGGATTGTCGAATACGAAGAACGCGAGCAGGAAGTGTCAAGCGGTCGTGCGAGTGTTGTTTGATGTAGTGCCAGCGATGAAAAAACGCATTTATTTATTCAGGCACGGAGAGAGCGCGTGGAATGAAGCCCAACGAAACGTGAACGTTCGAAACATGATGGCGTACGACCATCCGTTGACGGAAGCCGGCGTCGCCCAGTGCGTGAGAACGGCTGTTCTCGCAAAAAAACCACCAACTCCGACGATTTCGACGATTTCGTCGTCGTCGGGCAATGACGATTGGGAAGAGGTCTATGCGAACACCTATCACGTAATCGTGTCGCCTTTGACCAGAGCGGTACAAACGGCGATGATTTTATTAGCCAAACATCCCGCGACGATCAAACGGAACGCGGACGTGCAAAAAAGAAACGCGGCGGTAAAGATGGCGTCGTCGTCGTCATCATTTGCAACAGCGACGACACATTCCGATTTACCGCCGCTGATTGATATCGAAGGCATGAATATTAGTGGAAGTCCAAGCGTAAAAACTCAAACGAGGCGAGAAAGAGAAGAAGAAGACGCCCAAATGTGGCCGAGAGTTGATTTTCGATTCTCGAGAGCGTGTCGAGAAATTAAATCAGTCGGCGGCCTCGATTCCGTCGGCATCGAATGCGGAGGAACGAGAATATTCAAAAGAGCGTCCGAGAAACTGAACTTGCTCAACCTAGCCGAAACGCAAACGATCGTAGACATCTTTAGCGAACGCAAGTGCGCGGAGTACTTTGACGTGGATTCGCGCGACGTGAGAGATAAATGGTGGACCGCTGGGGACGAGAGCGACACGTCTTCTTCTTTAGTCAACGAACGCACGAAGGAGTTCTGGGAAGAGTTGAAGAATTCGTCGCATAGCTCCGTCTCAGTCGTCTCGCACTCCGATTTCATTCGCAAGCTGTTGAGACAGACGACGGATGACGCGTGCAACACGCGCTCGGCGAAAGAAACTTTGAAAAAAGTTCGCGAGCATAAAATATGCAACGCGGGTTGTATTGGTTTAGACGTGATGTTTAATCCTCGCACGGGGAACATCGAGGTTCTCGAGTGCGAATTGTTGTTTGGAACAACCTTCCAAGATTAAGTACTATTATTCATTTTTTTAAAACCGAAAGAACAACTCCTTCAAGCAGACGGCGAAAATCACGTTCGCACCGACGATGGCGACGCCCATCCCTTTCGCGATCGCCATCGCTTTCGTATTCCCAGATTCACCCTTTAACAACGCGTCTACGTTTCGAAACAAACTCGCGCTCGAAACCGCGCACGCCGTCATGACTGCCACCCACCGCAACGTTTCCACAGGAAAAATGCACAATATCGACGCGGGGATGTACGACATGATAGAATAGCCGTACAAGCACACTAACGCGGTGTAACTCGCGCTCCGAACGCCCGCGTAACATCTTTTTACTAAATACAATGAAAGAGGAAAGAGAAAGACGTACGCGTACGTCATCGCCGCGCACTGCGAGACTTTCGTCACGTCGAATTGCCACGGCTCTTTCGCGCTCACCACCGAAGTCGTCGCAGGAGGAGGAGAATACGGCGCCGGCGGCGGCAAAACGTTTTCTTCCTCTTCTTGCAACAACTTCCGCATCATCAGCATCCTCTTCCTATTGCTACTCGTCGTCGACGACGACGACATGCTCTCCAAATACTCCGCAAAGTTCCCGCCCATCGCCACGACAAACACGAGCGTCGCGCACCCCCAAAACGCCCCGTACAAGTCCGGTTTCTCCTTCACGTCGTCCAAAAACAACGCCCCGCCTAACGCGCCGTACGTTCCTTTCTTGATCCTCCTGAGGACGTCCGCGGTGTCCACGTCGAAGTATTTCTGGTAGTATTTGAAGCTGAAAATCCAAAATCCACCACCACCACCAGTAGTCGTAGTATGCGTCGTCGTCGTACTATTACTCCCACTGCTTCTCGTCGTCATCCTCGGCGCGGACGGTAACGGCGGCACGCTCTCCCTACTGCTCTTATTCGCAAACACCGAAGAAGAAGAAGTAGAAGAAGAAGTAGTCTTCATCGGGTGTGATGCCTCTCCCTCTCCTCCTCCGTACATCATTTCAGGGGAAGAGGACGAAATGTTGGAACCACCAAAACCCATCACGTTCGCGCGCGCGGCAGCCGTTCGTAACAGGTTTTCTTCCTCTCGATCGTCATCGTCGTCGTCTGATTCGACCAGGAATGGATTGTGGCCAGACATTATTATTCGTAGTATTCTCTTTGAGAAGAAGTGTGTGGGTGTTTGTCTCGGACAAAAGTGAAGTCAAAACTCCCCTATAAAAAAAGACCAACGAACAACGCCTTTTCGTTTTAGGGCAAAAGTGAAAGAAAAAAAGACGAGCACAGATCAGGAAAAAATACTATAAACAGTATAGAGTATATCTGTCTTTGTACTCACGAAACAACGCATATAATACTCGCACTTCACCTCGTCTTTCGCGAGAACAACACGCAGCGCCGCGTGTATGCTTCCGCGTGTTATTCTTACTCAAAGTTAAAACGTGCGCGTTTCGCCTCCTGGGTGTGCTCCTGATGTCGTTAAAACTCCCCTACTCGTAAGACACGACCAAATGCCTTTTTAAAAAAGGGGGAGCACGAGGGGAAAGTTTTTCACGTGCCTCGGAGACACAAAAAAAGAGCTTCATTTACGCGCGCGCGTGTGTTCCTCTCTTTCTCTGCTTGCGTTTACGATAAAACCACACGCGCTTTAAAGTTGCTTTATACACGTCTCGTTTGAAGCTTTGATACGTAGTTTAGTAGTATGGTGAAACTGACGATGATTGCGCGCGTCCTGGACGGCCTCCCTCTCGCGGAAGGATTGGACACCGACGCCTCGCTCGATTTAGAATACTACA
>Ga0209631_10005581_pt1 | contig 13273 bp, 14 predicted proteins | sample COG_08_FD_184752 | JGI IMG/M metagenome (GOLD analysis project Ga0209631, IMG submission 184752) | Pelagic Microbial community sample from North Sea - COGITO 998_met_08 (SPAdes) (version 2) | ecosystem: Environmental > Aquatic > Marine > Neritic zone/Coastal water | place: Helgoland, sampling... | reverse complement strand
TCTATTGCGCTACCATCTGGATAACGTGCTGGATTATCATATGAATTTTTTATTGCTTTTAGAGCTTTAGAAGATGTACCTAAAGGCGTTTCATTTGATGATAATTTAATAACTGCTTTTGTCCCTTTAATTCCAGATTTACCTGGAACATAAGGAGCAATATTTAATACTGATTTTTTAGGGTTAATTGAAATATTTTATCTCCATAAATTTATTTAATTATCTCTTTTATTGCTTCATATAAAACATTACTAGTTTCACCTTTAAAACCTTGAATCACATAAGGTGTTAACGTAGCAATTGCATTGACTTTATTTTCCTTTTCAAAATTATGCTCTGAACAATATAGTAAATTGCAATTTAGTTTTTTTATATTATTCATTATATTTTCATCAAAAATATTAATTAAATTTACTAAAATTATTAAATCAGTATCTTTTGATGCTTCTAAGACTTCTTCAGATAATCCATTATTGTCTCTTACTAAAATATTAATTATATTTAAGTTGGAAAATTCTTTATTTTTATTTAAAGAAAAGGAATCTGATATTACATGTACTGTTTTATTTTTCATAATTTTTCCATATAAAAAGAATTTGCTTCTCCTAATTCAGGAGCATTTGCAAGTATTTTTTTTGGCCTCCATGTAGGAGCTAAAGGCGTTGGCATAGGAAAAATCTCTGTATTTCCTAGTTTCATTTTTGCAGATAATAATTCTCTTTCTATAATTTGAGAATCTTGCATAGCTTCTTCTAATGAATTTACAATAGAACAACATATATTTTGTTCATTAGCTAAAATATCTTTCCATTCTTTTGTATTCTTATTTTTAATTATTTTTACTATTGTTTCTTTTGTTTCATTAGGATTAATATTATCATTTATCAATTTATTTGGTAAGTTTATGACTTCACAAAACCTTATCCAGAATTTTTCTTCTAATGCCCCTAAAGCTATATAGCCTTTATCCAAAGTTTCATATATACCGTAACGTGGACTAGCGCCAGTCAATTGTAAATCTCCACCTTTAGAATAGAATTTATTAGCAGTTAAGCCTAATGCCATCCACATGAAAGGAAAAAGATTATCTGTCATAGAGATATCTAGGAATTTTCCTTTTCCGGTTTTTTCAACTTCTCTCAATGCTAAAAGTATATTAATTACGGCAGGGTAACTTCCTCCTGCAATATCAGCTATTTGCGTATTAGGCATTGCCGGAGAGCCATCTTTTTCTTTTGCTAGAGATAGTAATCCAGATTCAGCCATATAATTTAAATCATGTGCAGCAACTAATTTTTTAGGACCGTTTTGACCGTACCCTGTTATAGAACAATGAATAATATTAGGATTAATTTCTATTAAACTCTTAAAATCAAGGCCTAAGCGTTCCATAACTCCTGGCCTAAACTGATCAACAACAATATCAGCTGATTTAATTAACTTGGTAATTTTTTCATAGCCTTCCTTAGATTTTATATTTAATTCTATAGAACGTTTTCCTCGATTAAGAATTGCAAAGAGAATACTCTCTCCATCTATGAATGGTGGAGATCTTCTCATATCTTCCCCTCCCATTCTTTCAACCTTTATTACTTCAGCTCCTGCTTCTGCTAGAATTAAAGTAGCTAAGGGCCCAGGTAGTAGGGTAGACAGGTCTATTACTTTAATTCCATCAAGCGGTTTCATTTAAATCTCCATATATATCATATAATAATTTAAAAAATATTTTTAACAATTTAATATTATATTTTAGTTTTTACTCTCGTTAGAATTTTAATAATGCTATTATTTAATAATAGTTATTTATTCTTTATAATCATATATTGGTTTATTCAAACAATATTCTATATAATAATTTAAGATATTGTTAATTATATTTGAGAAATTAGATGTATTTAAGAACATTAATTATAATAATAACAAATATATATTTTTTAGTGAGTTATGTTAACGCAAATGAGGATTTGATATCATACAATATAATTGATTATTCCATTCCTTATTCATTGACTAATATAGAAGGTAATATAAAAAATGGACGTGAGGTAGCGCTTTCAAGGCAAGGAAATTGCTTAGCATGTCATAAAGTTCCTATGTACGATGATATATTTCAAGGAAATATAGGGCCAAGTTTGGCAGGTATTGGAAATCGTTATACAATTGCAGAACTAAGGCTTAGATTAGTAAACCCTTATGTATTAAACCCAGATACTATAATGCCAGCTTTTTATAAAGTAAGAGGATTAAAAAGAGTAGATAAAAAATATACAGAAAAATCAATTTTATCGGCTCAAGAAATAGAAGATGTAATTAGTTGGTTAGCCACGCTTAAAGATTGATTAATATAAGGTTAGATATGAATATAAATAATAAAAATTATAGTAGAAGAAAGGTTTTTTCTTTTTTGTCAGGTATTTTTATTGCTTTATGTAATAAGTCAGCAATAGCTGAATTTAAAGCAGGTCAGCCTTTTAGAGATCGTTTTCAAACATATCGTCAAACTTTCAGAATAGAACCTGACCCTGAAGAGGCTCAAAGAATAGTTAAAAATATTATTAAAGGCAGAGAAATAAGAGATAATTTAATAAATTTAAAAGCACCTGATATAGCTGAAAATGGAAATACAGTGCCAATAAGTTTTTCTGTAAATTGTTCTATGAATAATAATGATTTTCCTAAAACTGTTCATATATTAGTTTTGGATAATCCTTTTCCTGAAATTGCTAAATTTTATTTTACACCTTTTTCTGGAGAAGCAAGTGTATCTATTAGAATTAGAATGCGAACTAGTTCTAATATAGTTGCTATTGCTGAGATGGCTGATGGCACGGTAGGAGAAACAAAGTCTTATGTGGATGTAACTATTGGGGCTTGTAGTTAATGGCAAATGAAGAAAGAAAAAATTGGAGAAGACGTTTAAAAGTTCCTAAAAGTGCCAATAAAGGAGAAATTATAATAATTAAAACTATGGCAGAGCATGTTATGGAACCTGGAGTAAGAAGAGACCCCGAAACTGGTGTTATATATCCTAAAAAAATTATAGATACCGTGATTTGTCGTTTTAACGGAATGCAAATTTTTAAAAGTCAGTGGTATTCTGGTGTTTCTGCCAATCCTTTTATGTCCTTTAAAATGAAGGCTATTACTTCTGGACTGGTAGAAGTAGAATGGGTTGATGACTATGGGCAATCTAGCTATAAAAAAGCGGTCCTGATCGTTTATGATAGTGATGGTAAAGAAATACTGCCTATAAAAATAGATAGCATAAATCCTAGTAAAGATATTATGTAAATGTCTTATGTAATTAAATATTTTTTTGCTTTAATATTATTTTCTTCTTTAGATTTAGCAGCTGAAGAAGAGTATAATTATAAAAACTCTGAAAAGCCTTATAAAAAAAGTGAATTAAAATCTGGTAGCTATTTTTCAAGAGAAGAAACAAGAGCTATAGAGTTAGACGAGTTTGAAAACCCTGGAATGATTTGGGTTGAAAGAGGAAGTGAGCTGTTTAACATACAAATGGGGAATAATAATATTGCTTGTTCTAATTGCCATAATCAAAATAATAACTCATTGATTGGTGCAGCAACTACTTATCCAAAAATTTATGAAAATAAATTAATTAATTTAGAACAAAAAATAAATATTTGTGTAGACAATAATATGAATGCAGAACCCTATTTATTAGAAAGTAATAATTTATTATCTTTGTCTAGTTTTATAACTTATATTTCTAAAGGCCTGCCAATGAATGTTAGTATTGAAGCAGAGGCTCAAAAGTATTTTAATAGAGGAAAAGAAATTTATTTTGAGAGAGTAGGACAAATGAATTTAGCTTGTAATCAGTGTCATGATAATTTAGCAGGAAGTTATTTGAGAGCTGAAAAAATTAGTCAGGGGCATATTAATGGTTTTCCGTCTTATTTAATGAGATGGGAAAATATTGCTTCAGTTCATAGAAGGTTTCAATTTTGTAATAATCAAGCAAGAGCTGAACCTTTAAAAATTGGACATGATGACTATAATGCATTACAGCTTTATATTGCATGGAGAGGGAACGGACTTCTTTTAGAAAGTCCTTCTGTAAGAAGATAATAAAAATCAAAATAAATAGGAATTATTATGGGCATACAACAGCCAACTAACTCAGTCTTAGACTTGATAGGAAATACTCCTTTGTTAGAGGTCATGAATATAGATACTGGATTATGTAAATTATTTTTAAAATTAGAGTCTCAAAATCCAGGTGGTTCAATTAAAGATCGTCCGGCAAAGTATATGATTGAGAAAGCTGAAAATAATGGCAGCTTAAAAAAAGGAGGTTTAATTATTGAAGCTACGGCAGGTAATACCGGAATTGGACTTGCTTTGATAGCATTACTAAGAGGTTATAAGTGCCTTATAGTGGTGCCAGATAAAATGGCAAAAGAAAAGATAATTCATTTAGAAGCACTTGGGGCTGAAGTAGTAATTACCCGTTCAGATGTAGAAAAGGGTCATCCTGAATATTATGCAGATTTAGCAGAGTCCATTGCTAGTAAACATGAGGGATCATTATATATTAATCAATTTGGAAATCATGCTAATTTACAAGCACATTATGAGTGGACTGGACCAGAAATATTAGACCAATTATCTAATAAAGTTGATGCTTTTTGTGCTGGTGTAGGAACAGGGGGTACCATTACTGGAGTAGGTAAGGCATTAAGAGATGTAAATAAGAATTGTGATATTGTGTTAGCAGATCCTGTAGGCTCAATTTTAGAACCAAAATTTAAAACTGGTACTATACCAGATAATGTTGGAAGTTGGTTAGTTGAAGGAATAGGTGAAGACTACATTCCTCCTTTACTTGATTTTCCAATTATTACGCATGCTTATGCAATATCCGATAAAGAGGCTTTAGATACATGTAATTTAGTTTTAAAGAAAGAGGGCGTTTTATCTGGAAGTTCAAGTGGAACATTAATTGCTGCTGCTATAAAGTATTGTAAAGAACAAACTAAACCTAAAAATGTTGTTACATTAGTATGTGATACTGGTAATAAATATTTAAAAATATATGATAAAAAATGGTTAGCTGATAATAACTATAATTAATAAAAATTTATTAAAGGAATATTTAAATGGTTTCTAATCTTCCAAAATCAAAGTTTGCTACAAGAACTATTCATGCAGGTCAATCTCCTGATCCATCCACTGGGGCAATTATGACTCCAATTTATGCATCTTCAACTTTTGTGCAGGATAGTCCAGGAGTTCATAAGGGTTATGAATATGCTCGAACAGGTAATCCTACTCGTAAAGCATATGAAATGTGTATGGCTGATTTAGAGGGAGGTAAAAGTGCTTTTGCATTTGCTTCAGGATTAGCTGCAGCTGATACTGTTCTATCTTTACTTGATTCTGGTGATGAAGTTTTAGCAATGGATGATTTATATGGTGGGTCGCGAAGATTATTTGAAAATGTTAGAAAAAGAACTTCAAATTTACAATTTAATTTTGGCGATTTATCTATTAATTCAAATTTAGAAAAATTAATAACCAAAAATACTAAAATGATATGGGTAGAAACTCCTACTAATCCGATGTTAAAAATTGTTGATTTAGAATTTATAGCAAAGGTAGCAAAGAAATATAATATTATTACTGTAGCTGATAATACTTTTTGTAGCCCATATATTCAAAGACCAATAGAACATGGGTTTGATATAGTTGTTCATTCAGCTACAAAATTTTTAAATGGACATTCTGATATGGTTGGTGGAATTGTAGTATGTTCATTAGAAGAGCAAGCTGAGAAAATTGCTTATTTACAAAATTCAGTAGGAGCAGTTCAAGGACCTTTTGACGCATTTTTTGCATTAAGAGGATTAAAAACGCTCTCTTTAAGAATGGAACGTCATTGTAGTAATGCACTGCAAATAGCTGAATATTTATCTGAAAAAAGTATTATTAATAAAGTATATTACCCTGGTTTAGAAAATCATGAAGGATATAAAACTGCAAAAAATCAAATGAATGGATTTGGAGGCATAGTAACTTGCGTTTTATCTGGAGGCTTAGATAAAGCTAAACGGTTTTTGGAAACATGTCAGATTTTTCAATTAGCTGAATCATTAGGTGGAGTTGAAAGTTTGATAGAACATCCTGCAATTATGACTCATGCGGCAGTACCTAAAAATGTAAGAAAAGATCTAGGAATTGAAGATGGGCTAATTAGGTTATCAGTTGGAGTAGAGCATATTGATGATTTAATAAATGATTTAGAGAGAGCTATATTAGCTGTTAAGGATATATGAAATACTTATATATCATTCGTCATGCAAAAGCAGAGTTATCATCTCGTGAGGTTGAAGACCATGATAGAAAGTTAATAAATAAAGGTATAAAAAGAGCTAATAATTTGAATAAATGGTTAAAAAGTAAAAACCAAAATTTAGAAGCTTTATTCTGTTCTTCTTCACTCAGAACTCTTCAAACTATGGATATAATATCACATGATTTAAATTATTCTGTAAATAAAATAGTTGATAAAAAACTTTATGGAGCATCTGATGAAATGCTGATTGATTATATATCATTTTTAGATGATAAATTAAATAATGTAGGTATAATTGGTCATCAACCAGGTTTACAGGAATTAGCCTTCACATTGGTTAGTAGTTACGCTGTAGGTCAAGATAAAGTTTTAAATGGTAATTTTTCTACATCTAATGCAATTCTTATTTTACTCAATATTAAAAGATGGGATCAAATTTCTCCAAGAGTAGGAATTTTAGCTGATTATTTTGATTCAAAAAATTATTAAATTTAATTTTTAATTATTATTCTTTAATATATATTTTGCTATTTCTTCTAAGTCATTAGGGCTCAAATATTTGGTGCCATTTTCAATTATTATAGACATATCCTCTTCAGCAAAATCTCCATTTGGCTTAATTCCTGTTTGAAGAAAAAATATTAAATCAGAATTTGACCATAAACCTATACCATTATTTATATCATTAGAAATATTTGGAATGCCGTCATTTAATATTTTTGAGCTTTCCTTTTGTCCGGAAAGATTATTATAGTCTTTTATTATTGATAGAAAAGTTCTTGGAGAATGGCATGCTCCGCAATGCGCAACCGAATTTACTAAATACTCTCCTCTATTATTTTTTTTATTATTATCTACATATTTTTTATTACTAACTATTTTTTCTGTAAATTTCCAAAACCATAATAATTCTCTTATATTATAAGGAAATTTTAAATTATGATTAGTTACTTTATTACTAATTGCGGGCAAACTATATATATATTCATAGATATCTAAAATATCATTTTCACTCATATTAATATACCAATTGTATGGAAATGCAGGATAATATGGTTTATTATTAGGACTTATTCCTTTTTTTACAGCTTTTATAAAATCTTCCTTATTCCAAGTGCCTATTCCATTTATGCTATCTTTACTTATATTAGGTGAAATAAAAACTCCAAACTTTGTTTTAATTTTATAACCGCCACCAAAAGGTTGTTCGGCATTACTTGTATGGCAACCATAGCAACCGGCAACAAAAGAAAGTATCTTTCCGTTTTCAGTACTAAAAGCATCATTTTTATTTAATATTATAAAAATGAATAAGAGTATTATTACTTTTTTAATTTTTCTTTTTTCTAAATTTATTATGACAGGAGCCACATGTTTTTCCTAAAGCACCCAAACTTTTAGCAATATTTTGTCTGTCACCTGACTCAGAAGATAAAACTAAATCTTTAGCTTTTTCAACGGAATCTTTCATAGCAATACTAAATAGATCTTTTTCTGACCAAATATTTTCTAGAGACTTGGTTGTGGAAGAATGATTTGGACCCGAATTCTCCGGGAAAGTTTTAGCAATATTTATTGAGGAAAGTGTTAATAGAATAGATTGAGAGTGCGGAAGAATATCTTCATTTATGGATACTTTGCCTTTTATATTTGCTGCAATAATTGATATATGATTTCCTATAGCTTTCATTATGTTTTTTCGGTATTTAATAATATCTTCTGTGTTTTCTGCATAACTAATTTGAGTAAAAAAAGAAGATAATAATAGTATAAAAACAAAAATAACTTTAATCAATTTGCGTACCCCCTAAATTGAATATTATTACTAGACTTAATATCTTATAATCATATTATATTTAAACTATTTTTATGTACAGTTTTTGGAGTAATTAATGTTAAATCTTTCAGCCACTTTAGAGTATAGTGCTAAGACTAACCCTGATAATCCAGCAATTTATTTTTCTAATAAAATGTTTACTTATAAAGATGTAAATATAATGTCTAATAAAATAGCAAATGGTTTAATAAAATCAGGAATTAAAAAAGGTAATAAGATTGCTCTATGTTGTCCAAATATTCCACAATTTATTTTTTCTTATTTTGCTATTCTGAAAGCTGGATGTGTTGTTTTACCTTTTAATGTTTTATTAAAAAATAATGAAATTGAGTTTATTTTAAATAATTCAGAAGCTAGTGGGATCATATGTTTTGAAGGAACCTCTGAATTGGCTATTGCGGAAGAGGTAATGCAAGCGGTTGAAAAATCTGTCTCTTGTAAAAAAATGTGGGTCATAAAGTCTTCAGAAAATTTTAATATTAATAATAAAAATATTTTTGACTTTTCTTCTTTAGTTGAAGACAGTAAAGGTGATTTTGATACAGTTCAGAGTTCTTCTGAAGAGACGGCTATTATTTTATATACTTCAGGAACTACTGGAAAACCTAAAGGTGCTGAACTGACACACTCAAATGTTTTATTAAATTCTTTTATTGGTAAGGACTTAGCTCAATTAATCAAGTCTGATAAAGTTATAATGTCATTACCTTTATTTCACGTTTATGGCCAAGTCGTAATGATGTTAAGTTCTATTTTAAGTGGCGCAAGTTTAATATTATTGCCTCGTTTTGATCCAGTAGAAGTTTTAAAAGCTATGGAGTCATATAAAGCTACTGTTTTTGGAGGAGTTCCTACAATGTATTGGGCCTTATTAAACAGTTTAGATGAATCAAAAGTAGATATAAATATTATTTCTAAAAATTTAAGAGTCTGCTCTGCAGGTGGTTCCTCTTTACCTTTAGAAGTTTTGAAAAATTTTGAAGAGAGATTTAAAGTTCCAATTCTTGAAGGTTATGGACTGTCCGAAACATCTCCAGGTATAACTTTTAATCATTTAGATAGAGAAAGAAAACCTGGGTCTGTCGGACAACCTGTATGGGGTATAGAAATAAAAATATTTGATGAAAATGATAAAGAGGTAAAGACTAAAGATACAGGTGAAATAGTTGTAAGAGGGCATGCAGTTATGAAAGGTTATTATAATAATATGGAAGGTACTAAAAATGCTCTAAGAGGTGGTTGGTTTCATACAGGAGATATTGGATATTATGATGAAGACGGTTATCTTTATATTGTTGATAGGGTAAAAGATATGATTATAAGAGGAGGATACAATGTGTATCCAAGAGAATTAGAAGAAGTTCTTATGGGACATAATGATATATCTTTAGTAGCCGTAATTGGTGTTCCTCACGATGAATGGGGCGAAGAAATAAAGGCATGTATAGTTTTAAAAGAGAAAGCAAATTGTTCCAAGGAAGATATTATAAATTTTGCAAAATCTAATATTGCCGCCTATAAATATCCGAGAATAGTAGAGTTCTATGATTCACTTCCTTTAAATGCTACGGGAAAAATTTTAAAAACAGAATTGAGAAATTTAAAGTAAAAATAATGAAGCGTATAATTTTAGCTCAACCTAGAGGTTTCTGTGCCGGAGTTCAACGAGCAGTAGATATTGTTGAAAAATCTATTGATAAATTTGGATCTCCAGTATTTGTTAGACATGAGATTGTACATAATAAACATGTAGTTGATAGTTTAACAAAAAAGGGTGCTATTTTTGTAGATGAAATATCAGATATTCCAGATAATTCAAATACCATCTTTAGTGCTCATGGAGTCTCCGATAAAGTAGAGAATGATGCCAAAATTAAATCATTATCTATTGTCGATGCTACCTGTCCACTAGTTAAGAAGGTACATATAGAGGCACTAAGATATTATGAACAAGGATATAAAGTAATATTGGTTGGACACAAAGGCCATCCAGAAGTAGAAGGCACAGCAGGCAGAGTACCTGGTGGAGTAAAAGTTATTGAGACTGTTGATCATGTAAGCAAGTTAAAATTTTCAAATAAGGACCGTTTAGCTTATGTTACACAAACTACATTATCTGTAGATGATACAAAAAAAATAATTGATGCTTTGAAAGTGAAGTATCCTTCCATTAAAGGGCCAGATACTAGAGATATATGCTATGCAACTCAAAATAGACAGAAGGCAGTTAGAGACTTAGCAAAATTTTGTGATGTTGTTTTAGTTTTAGGAAATAAAAATAGCTCAAATAGCGTTAGGTTAGCAGAAATTTCAAGTTTAACTGGAATTCCAACTTATAGAATATCAGATCATACTGAACTTAATATAGAATTAATTAAAAACTATAATATAATTGGAATAACTGCTGGTGCGTCAACTCCTGAGATTTTAGTAACAGATCTTATAAAGTATTTAAAAGGAGGCTTTGGAAATCATATAGATATTGAGATTCTCGATGGAGAAGAAGAAAAGGTAAGTTTTAAATTACCAGAAACAGTTAGATAAATTTTACTATACGTTTAACTATAGATAAAGCATCCATATTAGCACTTTTATACATTTCCTCTGGTTTTGCATGGTCTATGAACTTATCAGGAAAAACTATTGTTTGGATATTGGAATTAATTTTAAGAAGGTTATTATCTGTTAAATATTGCATAACATGAGATCCAAAACCTCCTACAACTCCTTCTTCAATAGTAATTAATATATCATGATTCGATATTAATTTTTTTATTAATTTTGTATCAAGCGGTTTGCAGAATCTTGCATCTGCTACTGAGGTGCTATATCCTTTACTATCAAGAATTTCAGCTGCTTTTAAAGATTCATATAATCTAGCACCAAAAGATAAAATAGCTACTTTGTTACCCTTTTTTATTATACGCCCTTTTCCAATAGTTAGTGGCTCAGTTTTATTAGTCGATGCTATCCCAATACTTTCCCCCCTGGGATATCTAAAGGCAGAAGGTCTATCATTAATATTAGCGGCCGTTAGAACCATTCTTTTTAATTCACTCTCATCGGCAGCAGCCATTAATACCATTTTAGGGATATTAGCTAAATAAGCTATATCAAATGATCCGGCATGAGTAGGGCCGTCTGCTCCCACTAATCCTGCTCTATCTATTGCAAACCTTACTGGCAATTCTTGAATAGCTACATCATGAATTATTTGATCATATGCTCTTTGTAAAAAAGTAGAGTATATAGTAGCAAATGGTTTCATACCTTCAGCTGCTAAACCAGCAGCAAATGTTACAGCATGTTGCTCAGCTATACCTACGTCAAAAAATCTTTCAGGAAATTCTTCTGCAAATTTGTCTAATCCTGTTCCAGATGGCATTGCAGCTGTAATAGCAACAATTTTTTTATCTTTTTTTGCTACCTTTATAAGTTCTTTAGAAAAAACTGATGTATAACTGGGAGGTCCATTATTTGATTTATTTTGAGTTCCTGTTTTAATATTAAATTTAGACACACCGTGAAATTTATCGGAACTTTGTTCTGCAGGAGTGTAGCCATATCCTTTTTGAGTGACTACATGAACTAGAATAGGCCCTTGTTCTCTTTTATCTCTAATATTTTTAAGAACAGGAATTAAATGTTGAATATTATGTCCATCGATAGGCCCAATATAATAAAAACCTAATTCTTCAAATAAAGTGCCGCCTGTTACTATTCCTCTTGCGTATTCTTCTGCTTTTTTAGCAGTGTTTGCTATTGGTCTTGGAAGCCTTTTTGCTACTTGGCTAGCAACTTCTCTTAAACTTCTATATGAAGAAGATGAAATTAATTTTGATAAATATGCACTCATTGCTCCTACTGGAGGTGCAATTGACATATCATTATCATTTAAAATAACAATTAAAGGTAGTTTCATGGAACCTGCATTATTCATAGCTTCATAAGCCATTCCAGCCGTCATGGCTCCATCACCAATCACAGCAATTGCTCTTCTATCTTGATTATTTAAATCTGCAGAAACTGCCATTCCTAATGCAGCAGATATTGAGGTTGAAGCATGTGCAGCTCCAAAAGGGTCATATTCACTTTCAGCTCTTTTAGTAAAACCTGATAAACCTCTTTCCTGCCTTAAAGTTTTCATTTTTTTTCTTCTACCTGTCAATATTTTATGTGGATAGCTCTGATGTCCTACATCAAAAACTAAACGATCATATGGAGTATTAAAAACGTAATGTAAAGCCACCGTAAGTTCTACTACTCCAAGGCCCGCTCCAAGATGTCCACCAGTTTCAGATACTGATTCTATCATTTCCTGACGAACTTGATCAGACAGAGCAGCAAGATCCTTTTCAGTAAGCTGCCGAATATCAGATGTAGAATTTATTTTATCAAGTAAGGGTTTTTCAGATATATTTTCAGTCATGATTTTAAACCAAATTAAAAAAATTAATAAACATTAAGTAAGCAATAATATTAGGTTAAATTATAATATATTAATTATTTTGAATTGCTCTTTCTAGAAAATCTATACGGTCTTGTCCCCAAAAAAGTTCATTATTATATATAAACGTAGGACTTCCCCATACATTTTTACTGAGAGCTTCTTGAGTATTACTCTTGTATTCATTAATTATTTCTTCTGAATTAGCATCTTCTATAATAGAATTAGAGTTAAAATTATTTGTTTTGCAAATTTCTATAATAATATTTTCATCTGAAATATTTTTTTCATCTGCCCATACAGCCTTTTGAAATGAAAAAATTAAATTTTCAACATTTATATTATTTTTTTGAGCTAAAATTATAGTTCTATGAGATAACGTTGGATCAACAGGAAAAAACTTTGGTTGTATTGTTAGAGGTATACCTAAAAATTTACCCCATCTTTTTAATTCAGTAAGTCTATTCAATTGAACTGGTTTAGGGCGATCTTTTACGTTAGCTACCCCATGAATAGCAAAAATTTCCATTAGGTCAGAAGGCTTCCAATTTATTTTTAAATCATATTTCTTTTGTAATTCTATTACTCTTGGTGTAGCCAAATATGCCCAAGGTGAAGGAGTGGCAAAATAATAATCAAGTGTATTAGTCATAATTCTATCCTTATA
>Ga0209631_10005579_pt1 | contig 13274 bp, 10 predicted proteins | sample COG_08_FD_184752 | JGI IMG/M metagenome (GOLD analysis project Ga0209631, IMG submission 184752) | Pelagic Microbial community sample from North Sea - COGITO 998_met_08 (SPAdes) (version 2) | ecosystem: Environmental > Aquatic > Marine > Neritic zone/Coastal water | place: Helgoland, sampling... | reverse complement strand
TGGGCCCAACACAATACATACTAGAAAACTCAGCTGAAACTTTAGTTTTTTATCTAACTCAATATTCAAACCTGAGTTTAGCAACTGGGACTGAAATTAGTCTTGATTGGACTGTTTTTTACTGGGCATGGTGGTTTGCCCTTGCTCCCATGGTTGGTACATTCTTAGTTAATATTTCTAATCAAAAAACTATAAGAGAAATTATATTCGGAACAATATTTATTGGTAGCTTTGGTTGCATGTTATGCATGCTAATATTATCCAATCTATCGATATCACTTTTTGAAGAAAATATGATAAATGCGCCACTTGTCGTTGAAGAAAATCTCTTGTCTCGCGAAGATATAGTTGTAAACACTATAGCAAGTTTAGATTTTGGTTATTTTCTTTTAATTGCCTTTGCAATAATATTAATTATATTCTTATGCACTACCTACGACTCAGCGTCATATGTGCTAGCCTCGGCATCAATGAATAAATCCAATATATCTAGCTCAAAATCTTTAAGGTTAATTTTTGCATTGCTGCTTGTAGTTCAGCCTACACTGCTAATGTATCTTAATGGAGTCGATTCATTTAAGTGGATAATGGTAATATTTTCTATACCATTGCTACTTATTAATATCTTATTATTACTATCAATACTTAAAAATGTTCATTCAGCTAAAAGATCATAAAGCACACGTATTTGTAAAAGCAGATATAGATAAAAATAAAAAAACTATATTCTTTATACCCGGAGCAGGAATGGATCATAGGGTTGTTACTATGATGCATTTAGATAAAATTTTAAATGATTACAATCTACTTAGTATTGATCTTCCTGGTCATGGTTATACCACAGGCCCTATTCATAAAGATGTTGAAAGTCATTCTTTGTTTTGTATAGAGCTTATCAAAAAACTAGAATTAGATCAGATAATTTTTATAGGTCATAGCTGGGGAGGACTTATAGCCCTTAATTTATCGACAAAATATCAAAATATCATGACAGTTTGTATGAACACAGGTTATCCATTTCTAGTTGGTGATATGTTGCTTGATCATGCTAAGGGTAATTTAGATCAAGCTGTTGAATTTCTTACTAAATATGGTGTTTATAAAATGCCAGAGATTGAAATTAAGACTCAGGGATTTGGAATAAAGGGTTCAGGTTTTTATGGAAGAAGTAAAGGCCAGATTAAATCACCTTATGGTACCAAGGTTGTTGAATCAGATCCTGATAGAGAAATTAAATTATATCCATTGAAAAGATTATTCAATCAAACGCAAAAAGAAATTAGTTCTATTGATTTGAAATCATGTACAAGCTTTAGAATAGATGAAAAAAATATTCAAGTATTAAACAATATTAAATACATATTTTCTGATAAAGATAAGCTGGCTAAATATAATGAGAATAACCCACTACTTGAAGGCTTAATAATTGACAAAGATATACATATACTGGAAGAGACAGGTCATTTTCCATTTTTTGAAGACCCTGCTCAATTAGAAACAGTATTAATGAAGATTTTATCTAATAATTAATACTTATATCTCAATCTAATTCCAATTACTTTTGGCTTACTACCAGTTCTTCTAACTCCAAAACCTGAGTATCCAGAATCGCCTATAGCAGAGAAATCGTCGTATCTAGATAAGTAAGCATCCTCATCTGTTAAGTTGCTTATATAGAGTTCTATGGAAGTATTATCACTACTATCAAAACCAGCTCTAATATTGGCTATAGCATAATCTGGAAGTTTGATTGCTCCATTTTCATATGAGGTAAATCTTTCACCTGTATATGAGTAGTCTGCAATAAGATATGCTGGTCTATTCATAAAAATCATATCCTTGTCAAAGGAAACATAATACGAAGTTCTGGGTGTGGATGCTAGTCTATTACCTGCATTAGCTGCCAATTGACCATCTACATAATAATAATCTTCAGATAGAGCTGGATCATTTTTATTTATATAAAAGGTGATATTGGAAGAGTCATTTAATGCATAGTTTGCATTAATTTCATAACCATTGATCTCAGCATTACCAACATTTTCTGTGTAAGCAACTGCAGTTATATCTGTATTAAATGTAGAGGTTTGGTAGTCTCTCCAATCCATTTTGTATATGGCGCCATTTAATGTGAGTTTGCCATCCATTAATATAGATTTTATCCCTACCTCTAAACTATCTAAATAGTCAGGATCGTAAGTTTCAGGAACGCTTAAGCCACTAGCGTTAGGTCTTGGCCTATTAACACCTGACGGCCGGTATCCTTCGGTATAGGAACCATAGACCATGACATCATCTGATATATCAACTTGTAAAGCTAATTTTGGTATTGTACCTTCTTCTTTAGAAGTAAAGTTACCTTCAGAAAGCCCATATTGTAAATTACCATAATATCCATCACTAGCAATTAAGTTCATGGTTTGTTCATACTTTCTAAAACCGACGGTTAGAGAAGCTTTATCAGTAATATCATAGTAAAGTTCACCAAAGACAGCATCTATCTCCCCTTTTCTGTCTAAGTCAGCCTCCCACCAAGTACCACTTAAGCCATTACTATATGTTCCACCAGGTTGAAGATAATCAACATCAGTTAATTTTTCATTTGTCTCCTGGAAGGCTCCCAGAACCCAATTAAAACCTGAATCGTTATTAGATTGAATCCTAATTTCAGTTGATTCTCTTTCGATATCATTTGATTGTGCATAAGTCATTCTTGGATCTCTACAGTCAGTTGAATCTGCATAATAATATCCATTGTAGTAATACAAATTACAGGTGTAATAAGCATATCCTGCATAATAGTAGTATTCGACATAACTGGCATAGTCATAGGTGTAGGCCGTATCTCGTTCAAATATAGAGGTGTTTAGCACAAAATCTATATTATCGGTTAGATTACCACTAATAGTTGCTGAAATTTGTTCAAACTCATCATCATATCTTTCTTGAGAAAAACGAGTGTTTGTCCTAGGGTCCATTTGTGAAGATTGGTCATCAGTTAATACGTCAGTCTCATATGAGCCATTGTAATAAGACTCTTGAGATAAGAATGAAATATCTAGATTGAAGTTATCAAAATTAGTAGCAAGCCTTATTCTAGAGCCTTCTTTTTTTGAATCGTTATAGTCATCTTTAGCAACATCATATGGAGCTGTAAAGTTATCTATCGTATAACCCCTTGCATTTTGATATGAATATGATGCTTTTTTATTATCTATCCATCCACCATCCTCAACATTATATGCACTTACTCTTGCTGCAAGATTAGAACCTAAAGGTAAATTTATAAATGCTTCTAATGAGGTATCAACATCTCCATCTGTAATAGAACCATATTCGATATCGGCACCAGCATCAAACCCAGACGGATCTGGTTTTTTTGTAATAATTTTTATATTTCCTGATGTTGAACTTGAGCCATATAGTGTTCCTTGGGGGCCCATAAGAACCTCAACCCTCTCAATATCATAAATATGTAAGTCAGGAGTTAAACTAGCTGCTGTGAGTGGTTGCTCATCAAGATACAATGCTGTAGTTGATTCTGGAGAAGCATAACTATTCATGATGGCTCCATCAGAAACACCTCTTATATAAAAGTTTGATTTGCCAGGACCAACATTATTAAATGTAACTGCTGGTGAAATGCTTGATATGTCTTCTAAACTTTTAATGTTTTTCTTTTCTAGTTCTGATGCGCCTATAGCTTGGACACTCATGGCTACATCTTGTATGTTTTGTTCTTTTTTAGATGCTGTAACAATAATCTCTTCTACATCATCATCAGCTATTAAATTATTTGATTGTGATATGCCCAACCCGAGAGATAAGGTACCTAAGACTGATAATGCATAATTATTATCTTTGAAAATATCTCTAATTATAGAATTAACTGGATCTTCTTCCTTCTTATGAAAAAGTGGTTTTAATTGAATTGACATAAATTTCCCCAAGACATTTAATTTATATAACCTTATTTATAATGTAAATAGTTTACGAAAACAAGCTTAAAGCATTAGATATATATATACAAATTGCAGCTATAAATTAAAAAGCATGTCCAATATAAACTCATTTCCCCAATCGTTATCTGTTGAGAATTTACAAATGGAATAATTCATATCGGATTGATCTTCGGTATGACAAAACCCAGCACTTCTTTTTATTCCTGGCCAATAATGCCCTCTATCATGATTTAAAAGGCTGATAACCTGTACATTATTATCACAAATTTCAGCAACTTGCTTAGTAAAACGATCATTGAATTGAAAATCAATAATTGAATTACTTTTGCAGTTAAATTTTGATGACCAGTCATTATAGGTATTGCTCATTGGTTCATAAAAGTATCCATCAGATGATTTAATCTTAACTGGTGGAACAGTTGTATCTTTTGCTCCTCCATAAATAATAAAATTAATTGGCTCGCTTGGAATACAACTTAAGCCTTTATGCTGCATGCCAACAATATTAACGACACCTTTTAATAGATTGGGATATTCGCATGCAAGAGCTTGGGCCATCATCCCGCCATTACTCATACCAAGAACATATATATTGTTAATTTTATATTTATTTTTTGTTAGCTCGATGATTCTTTTTATAAAACCTAAATCATTATTGCAACTTGACCATGAACATCTACCACCATTCTTACAATTTGGGTATTGGGGATAAATATCTGCATCAACTGCACAAATCTCTCCATTTGAAGTATTGGTTTTTGAGCCAGCCAAATCATTCCATGATGAAACATATGTACTAGCATCGTTTTGTATTGAATTAAAATAAAGGCCTTGAGGGTATACAGCAATAAAACCATATCTATCAGCTGATTTACTAAAACCTCCAGTAGTTTGGCTTTCAAAACCCGATGCGGTACCAGTATAACCATGGAGACCAATTACCAAGTCAGTCTCTTCTTTCTCATTAATGTTTTCAGGAACATATAACAAGTAAGATCTATTGAGATCTTCATATATTAATTCAACTTCTTGATGTAATGATGAATAAACATTAAGACTAAGTATTAAAAAAATAATTAATAATTTCATTTATTGGAAAGAAATAATAAAAGATTATTGTAAGAGTAATTTTTATTTAATTCAGAAAAAATTTCATGCCTAGCATTTTTAATAACTTTAAAAGTAACATTATTAAATATTGAATTTAAGAAATTATATAAATGTAATGATAATTTAGAATTTTGTGTTGCTTGATCATGCTCACCAGTCATTAACAAAATTGGAATGTTTTTATTATTTTTGGTGTAGTAATTTCTCTTAAATATTTTAAGCAATCCATAAGATAAATCTCTCCATAGTCCATTGGTTACTTTAAAACCACATAATGGATCATTGGTATAATCATCTACACTAATGGAATCAGACGTTAACCAATCATTGTTAGTTCTACTGGGTTTAAAGGCATTATTAAATTTTCTAAAAGTAATATTATCAATTACTTTGCTAACACCTCTATAACCTTTTAAAAGTATTTCTATTTCTACTATTAACAATTGTGAATAAATAAGTATTGTAGGTATTTTAGATGATCCACTAAGTATCATTCCATCTATATTTGAATCCTTATTTAATAAAGAAAGCGCTATCCAAGATCCCATGCTGTGACCTAAGACAAAAGTAGGCAAATTAGGAAATTTTTTTTGAGCATAATAAACGGTTCTATCAAGATCATTTATAACAGAATCCCATCCACCAGATACATTAAAAAAACCTGCAATAGCACCCTCATTAATATGTTCACCATGGCCTAAATGATCTCTAGCGATCACATGAAAACCATCATGATTTAATTTATTTATGATCCAGCTATATCTTCCAATATGCTCAGCCATACCATGACTAATTACTATTATGCCTTTAGGAGTTTTTATCTTAGATAAAGACTCGTGATATTTAATATTAGTTATATTCATATCAATAATTTATAATAGATTGATACAATTATAAACTATATATTATGAGTGATATTCATATTGCAGGAACTGGTATTTGGTATCCAGAAGACAAAATTTCTAATACAGAACTTGTGGGGTCGTATAACAATTACGTTAGAAGATTTAATATTGATAATAGTAAAAAAATTGATAGTGGCGACATTGTTCGAATGGAAGAATCATCTGTTGAGTTTATTGTAAAAGCATCTGGTATAGAATCTAGGCATGTCATTGATAAGGATGGTATTTTAGATATTGATAGAATGATGCCTAAAGTTGTTAATGAAGATCATGACAAATTATCAATTCATGCTCAGGCTGGAATTAAAGCTGCTATCAAAGCTATGAATGAGGCTGACGTCACCCCAGAACAGATTGATGCTGTAATTGTAGGAACTTCGCACTCAGTTAGAAACTATCCAGCTGTAGCCATAGAGATCCAAAATGAGCTTGATATAAAAGGTTATGCATATGACATGTTAGTTGGGTGTTCTTCTACTACCTTTGCGATTAACAATGCCTATAGTGATATAGCTTCAGGATTAGCAAGAACTATACTTGTTATAAATCCAGAAATATCAACACCTTTTGTTAATTTTACACATCGAGATAAGCACTTTATTTTTGGCGATGGTTGCGTGGCAACAATTGTTCAAGAAAATAGCAGCTCAGCAAAAAGCTTTAAGATTCTTGATAGAAAGCTTCATACTCAATTTTCAAATAATATTAGAAGTAACTATGGTTATTTAAATAGAGCGGCTATTGATAATAAAGATGATAATGAATTACTATTTCATCAAAATGGAAGAGGTGTATTTAAAGATGTGTGTCCTTTAGTTTCATCTTTAATATCTGATCAACTTAAAGAAAATAACATACCTGCTAATGAAATAGCTAAATTCTGGTTACATCAAGCAAATGGCAAAATGATAAGACTCATAACATCTAAAATATTAGGAACTGATGATTTTGATCCAGATATTACGCCTATGCCTATAAAAGAATTTGGAAACTTAGCATCAGTAGGATCTATGTTTGCATTTAATTTAAATAATGACCTGAATAAAGGTAAAAAAGGTGTTATATGTTCTTTTGGAGCAGGTTACTCAATATGCTCAATTATTGTAGAAAAAACATAAATTAACCAACATAACAAAAAATAAAACTATTATAATAAGTGTATGGGTGAATATGACGCAGTTTGGGTATTTCTATTTAGTGCAATATTTGTAGGTTTTTACATATTTATTGAAGCTAGGCCAAAAGGTTCTACTTTTATAAAAAATATAACAAACACAGTCACTCGTTTCTTTAGAAAAAGATAACTATTGTTTATTAATAATAAAATTTCAGTTTTCTTTTTTGTGTTCCTTGCCCTTGCTCTAGGTGGTTTATCATCTGCAGACACTGCTAATGATGTTTGGTATCAAACTCTTAATAAATCTTCTCTTAACCCACCTGGATTTGTGTTTGGAATAGTTTGGCCTATTTTATATTTTTTAATGTCTGTATCAGCATATAGAACCTTTCCACACACAAGAAATTTGTTTTTATTTCAATTATTTTTTAATGCGATTTGGTCGTGGATGTTTTTTGCTTTTCATTTACCTTTATTGGCTCTATTAAATATTTGGCTTTTAATTGGGGTTAATATCAAACTAAATATAAACTTTTATAGACTGGATAAGCTATCCGGAATACTTTTCATTCCATATATTATTTGGTTATTTTTTGCATCGTATTTAAATTTATTTATAGTCATAAATAATTAAATAAAACATCCCACTACTAAACCTGTCATGCATGATGCAAGTGTGGCTGCAACCAATGCTTTAAAAGATACATTTATTAAATCATCTTTTCTTTCAGGAGCCATAGCACCTATGCCGGATATCAAAATACCAACTGATGAAAAATTAGCAAACCCGCATAAGCTATAAAAAGTAATAAGCTTAGATCTATCAGATAAAAGACCTTCTTCAAGACTAGCAAGAGCAGGATATGCAACAAATTCATTTAATGTAGTTTTAATTCCAAGCAATTCACCTGCTACAATAGCCTCATTCCACGGTATTCCCATTAACCAAGTAATTGGTGCAAAAAAATAGCCAAGCAACATCTCTATTGATAGCCCTATACCAAATAAACCACCAATGAAGCCTAGTAATGAATTTACTATATAAACCAGAGCAATCACGGCAATCAAAATAGTACCAACACTTACAGCAATACCAGTACCTTGTGCTGTTCCACTGGTTATTGCATCCATTGTGCTTTTATAAACTTTGTCTGTATGTGTATTATCAGAATCAGTAGTTGTATCAGATGGAATCATAATATTCGCATACATAATAGCTGCAGGAATTGAAAGTATTGATGCTGTTAGGAAATGTTGAATTAAATTTTCATTTGGAAACTGCACTTCTAAGATTGATATTAATGCGACCATAACAGACCCTGCAACAGTTGCCATTCCCGCTGTCATTAAAATTAACAACTCTTTATTAGATAGTTTATTTACAAAGGGTTTAATCAGTAACGGTGCCTCGACCTGACCTATAAAGACATTAGCTGCTGCACCCAGTCCAACAGGCCCACCTATGTTAAAAAGTTTTTGACATGCACGAGAGATAATTTTGACAATAAAAGGTAAGACACCCCAATACCATAATATCGCAGATATACATGACATAACAATAATATAAGGCAATACTCCGAATGCAAAAGTTTCCAATAATGACCTATACACAAAGGAGCTGTCTGAGGGAGGAAAACCAAAAACAAAACTTGCACCTTCAATTGTGGCATTCTGGAGAACAGTTACTCCATTCCCAAGGAATTCAAAAAAACTAATTACAAATGGAAGCTTAAGCAATACTGCAGCCAATATTAATTGAGAGCCTATGCCATAAAAAATATATTTATACTTAATGTTTCTATAATTAACGGAAAATGGAAATGCTAATAAAATTAGACCAACAAATCCTATCAAAATATGAAAAAAATTTAAGTAACTCATTAGACTAGTATAACTTAATAGCTTTTAATCTTTCATCAAGAAAATCATGAGCCAACACACCTTTGTCGTCTTTATTATAAATAGATTTCAGCAATGTATCTGGTGAGGGATGTAAAAAGAAAGGAATACTAAATCTAGATTTGGGCTTATCTTTGAGATATTTAATTACTCTATGCGGTGTACTTTTCAGTCTACCATCTGTAATTAGTTGCAACATATCACCAATATTACAAACAATATCATCTTGGTCAGCTTCAACTTCTATCCATGTATTATTCTTATCTTTTATTTCCAAGCCTTTCTCATTGGCTCCTATCAAAAGTGTAATCAAATTTATATCAGAATGTTCTCTAGCCCTATAAATATTTGAATTATTTGAGGGTGGATAGTGAATCATGCGTAATAATGAGTTGCCTTTATTTACCCAGGAATCAAAATAGTTATTGTCTAAACCAATAATGGGAGCTATTGATGATAACAAGTCAATGCCTAATCTATTCAAATTATTAAATAGCTCATCAAATATTAAATTAAATTTATCTAATTCATTTATAGTTATATTCTTAGGAATTCTAGAGTCATAAGAAGTATCTATAACTGGACCATGATGCCAAAACTCTTTTAGGTCTGGGACATCTTCACCAAGTGCAGTTTCTTTTCCAAAAGGAGTGTAACCCCTTGCACCTGCCATGTTAGGAAATGCATAAGCACATTTTTTGTCCTCAGGAAGAGAGAAAAAATCTTTTGATTGACTGTAACAGTTTCTAATAAGATCCTTATCTATAGGATGATCACATATTGAAAAAAATCCATGTTCGTTAAGCGCATCTGAAAGACTAGAGGTTGCCAGATCATTACTATTTTTTAAATCGTTAAAGGATATTCTAGGTATTAGTTCCATTAAATAATTCTAACAAAAAAAAGGGCAGATATAACTGCCCTTTTTTAACAACTGCTTGTTAATAGGAATATTTAAAACCAAGTTTAATATTCCATATAGAAGCTGAGCCTATAACCTGATTAACATTAGGAGTTGAATAGTCTGTATAAGTTACAGTTCCATCTGCAGCCCAATTTGAAGTAGCCACTCCATTAGCAGATGCAGATCTTTTATATGCACCCCACTCATTACTAATTAAGTTACCTAAGTTCTTAACTACCATGTAAAGATCAAGGTTGTCCATTGGACTATGTGTAACTTTCAGATCAATTCTTGAAGACCAGTCTGAAGTGAATTCATTTCTTCCATAGAGTCCTGGATCCATTGCTGTTAAGCCTGTAGCTGTCTCATCATATGTTGCATTTTCACCAATATATAAAGGGACAGAAGGAAAATCAGCGGTTCTCCATACAGGAGCAAGCCCTAAAACTTCAGAAGCTGGCGCCGATCTTGATTTATCTGCATAAGCTGATAATGAATAAGGATTACCACTAGCTAGCTGATAAAAAACAGAAACGTTTGTTTTGTTATTTACCATCCAATTTACAGTACTTACAAATCTATGTTCTATTTCCCAATTGGATCTAGCTGGAGAAGGATCATTTGGATTTAAAGTAACTAAATTTTCATTAGCATTCGTGTATGCAACACTTGAAGACATTGGATGAACATCTTGAGCATCAGTATTTGTATAACCAAATGTTACATCAACATCATTATCAAATGATCTACTAGCATTTACTGAGAAAACTACATTTTTTGGAGTACTACCTGAATTTGCAAGCGTATAATCGCCTTCACCACCCCAACTAATAGTATCGAATAATGCATGACCTGTTGGGCCATACTCTCTAAATGTATTAGCTAAGTTGTAAACATAAAATGGGTTCTTATTTCTAGTGTACATTAAGTCAACACTCACATCATACTCACCCATTTGTCTTTTCATTCCAAGTGAAAGCTTTTTGAATGTTGGCATTTCTAAATCTGGATCAAATGAATTTGTATCTCCATTAGCAGATCCACTTTGAACCTGAGCAATTGCATAACAAGGAACTGCATAACCTGGACCTTCCGATGATGCTGATCCATCAACATTACAAAATGTTGTAGGAGTCAGAACTTCGTTTTCATCTTCATCCTCATCCACATGAACCGCTCCACCTGTTGCAAATAAATCATAATCACCGTCACCATCTTGAATGGTTATACCATTATTAGAGTAGTTGTTAGAGAACCAGACAGATGGGTTACCACCTGAAAATACTCCATAACCACCATAGTATTCTGTACCATTAACTCTATAACTAAATGAAATTCTAGGCATAATTACCTCAGCACCATCAAATGTAGCTGCATTAGAATAACCATATCTTCCAACAAATTCTGGATTTTCTAGCGGTCCTTCACCAACACCATATTGTTCATATCTAACACCATAAGAGATATCTAAATTATCAGAGATTGCAACCTCATTTTGAACAAATAACGTTGTTACATCATAAGTCCACTCTTTCGATGCATCATTTGGATTTAAAGTTGCAGTATTTTGAAAGTCTAGTGCAACTATTCCATTTTCTAGATTGTCAATACCATAAAAGTCCCACTCACCACCGATTGATTCTTGCATAAATAAGTTAAAGATAGTGTTTTCTTGTAACTCATATCCAAATGATAAAACACTGTTATTCATTTGATAATCACCGATGAAGGCAATTGTCGTAGCATCAGTATTCATTTTATTATTTTGTCTTGAATCATCAGTACCACCAAAATAAACCTTACCACCATTCACACCAGATATCTGAAAGTCACCAAATGAACCACCAAGACCTACTTGAGTATTATTTAATTCAGTTGAACTATATTTAAATTCAGTATTTACATTACCAATTGATGAGAAAACTTTAAGCATATATGACTCTAAATCATTTCCTCTTTTATAAAAGTGGTTAGCAAATTCGAACTCAGTTGGTGACGCGTCAGAAGGTTGATTTGTAAATCCTTCACTAGAATTATAGGTAAATACAGCACGTGTATTATCGTTTAGGTAATAGTCTATCTTCAATAATAACTTTTCACTCTCAGAATCAAGAGCAGAAGGGAGTCCACCTGGGTCAAAACCATAAACATTGTTAGCAATATCTACTATTCTATTATAGTCAGCTTCTGATAACCAAGCTAACTCACTTGGCATACCTGAGCCAGCATATCCATATTCACCAAGATCTTGATCATCATATTTTTCATATGATGCAAAGAAATACATATCACCAGTGATAAGTGAATTCTGAAGAACTGGACCACCAACAGTGAAACCATACTTAGCTTCATCATAAGATGGTATTGTTAACTCTGAAGTTTCTGTTTCATCTCCAGTAAGACTATCGTTAGTCATTTCATAGAAAAAACTACCTGTAAGTTCGCTGGTTCCAGACTTAGTTACAGCATTAATAACACAAGCTGAAAAACCACCGTATTGAACATCGTAAGGTGCAAACTCTACTGCAACTTGATCGATAGCATCGTATGAGAAAGGCATTCTTTCAGCAGGATAGCCATTTGAATTAAGACCAAAGGTATCATTAAGTGCTATACCGTCAACTGTTAAGCCATTAAATCTACTGTTATTACCTGCACATTGCATAGACTTATTATCTGCATCATTAATATATATTGATGGATGCTGAGCTAAAACTTCTTTAATATCTCTGTCGTAAGCAGCTGTATTAGCAAGATCAGCACTGGTAAATACATAACTAGGGCCAGAAGTTGTATCAATAACGTTTAGTTTTGATGCTGTTACAACAACATCTTCGATAGATGCTGAAGAGGAAAGGGTTAATTTTACATTTGCAGTCTTACCGATGGAAAGAAAAACATCTGAAAGCTTTGAGTTACCAGCAGCAATCGTGTATGGACCTCCAGCTTTTAAATTTGCAGCATAGAAATCTCCATTCTCATCAGTTGAAACAGTTTTAACAGAATTTGTAGCATCATAAGTCACAGTAATTGCAACACCTGAAAGTGCATTACCATTTTCATCAACTAAATTTCCTTTTACATCAGAAGTGGTTGTAACTGCAAAAGCAGACGATGAGAAAATAAGAAAAATAGACAATGATAATTGTTTAAATTTATTCATAATAAAATATACCCTCTTTAAAGTATTAGATTTAATAAAAAATATTATACAGATAAAAATAACATTACGTCTAACAAAAACACGTTTTTTTTTTAAATTAACAAAGTATTACAAGAATGTGACTTGAATAATACATTCAATGCGTTAATCAACAAAAATCTTATCGCAACCTAAAAATGGTTGGAGTGAAATTGGAATAGTTATTGATCTATCA
>Ga0209631_10005575_pt1 | contig 13280 bp, 11 predicted proteins | sample COG_08_FD_184752 | JGI IMG/M metagenome (GOLD analysis project Ga0209631, IMG submission 184752) | Pelagic Microbial community sample from North Sea - COGITO 998_met_08 (SPAdes) (version 2) | ecosystem: Environmental > Aquatic > Marine > Neritic zone/Coastal water | place: Helgoland, sampling... | reverse complement strand
AACGGTCAACTCGATCGAGCTCTTCGTTTTCCGGCACTTGATTTTGGATCTCCCACCGAAGCAAAGCCTCAACACACACCGCGACGACCAAGATGGCGGTGAAGATGCTGAGGCGCATCACGCAGGAGACCTTCGACGAGTGTGTCCAGGGCAACATCGACGACTTCGAGATGGAGCCCGACGAGGCGGTCGAGGAGGCGGTGAAGGAGTTCGAGCTCCAGGGCGTGGACATCTCCCAGATCGACAAGAGTTACGCGGGGCCCGACGGCAGGGGCGAGCACCCGGCGGCGTCGGCGGCGAAGGAACACGCCACCGCGGTGGAGTCGAACGCGGCGAACATCGACGAGACCGCGAAGAAGCTGCGCGAGTGCATCTCGGGCGAGGGCGCCGTCCCGGGGTGGGGATCCGCGTGCGTCAACGCGGGTGCCGTGCAGGCGTGCTGGCGACGATGCGAACAAACGGTGACCGGCCCGGACGTCTCCACCGACGTCGTGACCGACGCGATGACGACGCTCGCGGCGGTGCTGGGATGCGACGAAGCGCGAGACACATTCGTGGGACTCCGCCATCCCATGAAGTTCGTCACCGAGCACTGGCCCGCATGCGTTCAATCGCATCCAACATCCGTCGCGTCCATGTGCCAAGTCGTAGCCGCCGCGGCGACCAAGAACGAGGCGGCCAAGGGTGCATTCATCAAAGCCGGCGTGGAGGTTCCCCTCGTCGCCGTGTTCCAGACGCCCGAATCAAACGGTGAGGTCCTACGGGCCGCGTGCGCCGCGGTCAAGGCGTTGACCACCGGGGACGATCCGAGGGAACCGGCGAGCGGCGCGTTTACGCACTCGAGAGCCTTCGCTAAAGCCGGCGCGGCGTCCGCTCTGTGCGCGTCGCTCAAGCGCGTGGACGCCAAGGAGGACGCGCACCTGTGCGCCTCCCTCGCCTCCGCGCTCAAGCACACCGCGGTGAACGACGACATCTGTAAAGAGACGGCGGAGCACGGCGGCGTCGCCCGGGCGCTGGAACTTTTATCCACCGACGCCATCGCCGCCGGCGACGCGAGGCTCGCCAAGGCGTGCGCGGCGTGCCTGCGCCAGCTCGCCGGGTCCGACAGCAACAAGTCGCGTATCGTCAACGCCGGCGGGCTCGCCGTGCTCGTACACGTCGTCAACGTCTTCGGCGCGAGAGCGTCGGATTCGAGCTGCGCCGAGCTCGACGTCGCCAAGTACAGGTCGGTGCAAGAGCAGTGCGTGGGTTGCCTCGCCGCCTTGCTCTTGAAGAACCCGGAAGGCGCCGCGCGGTGCGGCGCGGAGGGCGTGTTCGAGCCGGTCGTCGACGCCATGTCCAAGGCGAGGACGCACGCGGGCGTGCAGCGCCAGTGCGCCATGTTCCTTCGCAACGCGGTGGTCCGCAACCCCGAGAACGTGCCGCTCGTGTTGCTCAACACCGACGCGGAGGCGCTGTTGCGGCTCAGTAAGAAGAACCACCCGCGGGAGTGCGTCGACGTGGCGTCCGCGGCGATGAGGGACCTCGGGTGCGAGAACTACAACGAGGGATGGACGCCCACGACCGCGGTCATGGGAGCCGACGGGGTGGTGCGGACACCAGAGGAGCTCGGGGACGAACCGGAAGGGTGCGTCAACGGCCCAATCCCGGAGTGATCGGTCTTCATGTAGCGTTCAAAAGTGATGCCGAGTCCGTAGTGTTCAGGGTTATCTAAATCTTTTTTGATATCAACTCAATGTTTCCCGGGACACTTAACCTCACCCACTAAGTCAGCCTTCACGCCGCCCGTCGCGTTAAAGGAAGTAGTCCGGGAGCTTGTGCTGCGCCCTTCGCACATCCGGGTTGACCGCCCTGCGAAACTGATCGAACTGGAGGAAATCCCTGTTCATGCCCTCGTCAACCTCCATGATCGCCGCCTGGTTCCCGCACCTGTAGCAGTAGTTCGGCGCGCTAAACACCGTCACCACCGCCTGATCGTGCGCCCACTCGTAACCGTCCTGCACCAGCTGGTGCGCCCTGGCGATCATCTTCAAACCGTTGCTGTGGTTGAACTGCTCGGAGATGTCCTGACCAAACGTGTAACCCGCGCCCCTGGGCGAGATACCCCAGCCGCACCGGTCGTCAGGGTCGGACCACAGCAAGTCACACATCGGTCCCTCGTGCGGCACCTCCTGCGTCCGCGAGAGCTCCCGAATGTGCTCCAGCGTGTCCAGCGAAGGACTCAGGCCCCCGTGCGGGCAGAAGATCTCATTCTCGACGACAGCCGCGAGGGGCAGATGGTCGAACATGTCCGTGATGTACTTCCACACGTTCGCGTTGCCGTACTTGCGCAGGCACTCGTCGTAGAAGCCGTACACCTGCGTGATCTGCCGGCTCTCGTGGTTACCGCGGAGAAGCGTGACGCGGTCGGGCCATCGCGCCTTCATCGCGATGACGGTGCAGACAGTCTCCACGGAGTCGTACCCTCGATCGACGTAGTCGCCTAGGAAGAGGTAGTTGGTCTCCGGTGCCCTGCCGCCAATCTGGAACAGCTCCACCAGGTCCGCGAACTGCCCGTGGATGTCTCCAACCTGTTGACGTAGATGACGCGTGGGTGATCGGTCAGAGTCGGGGGTTGAAAGGACAGATGGACGGGAAATGAAATGCGCGTGTGAATTGATTAGGTTCTCGGGCACGCACCACGGTGACCGGGGCGCGTACGGGCACGACGTTCTCCTCCTTGCTCAGCACCTCCTTCGTCTTCTCGCAGATCTCCCTCACCTCATCCTCCGGGATGATCACTCCACTCAGCAGCTGCTCGATCTGTGGTGAACGGGGACGTGGGGGGGCGGGTCAGCGGGTCGGCCGGGGCGCACGTGAGCTGGCGAAAAGATGACTGCTCGGCCGTGTGCGACGTGAGACGTTGAAGGGTCGGGTGGCCACGGCGCGGTGGGTTGGGCGCATTGAGGCGCGTGTCGGTGCGTGATGAACGCACCTGGGAGTCCAGCTGTGAGTACGGGTTATTCAGAAGCCCCGCCATGGCTGTGAGTGTGGATGCCGTCCCACCACCCGCGACGCCCCGCGGTCTCCACCCTCGTCAACGGGCTTCTTTCCTCCAAGGCTGGTCGAACACCACCCTCCGCGGCGGTACTCTCCGGTCGAGTCGCGGGCACTACCTCGCGCCGCCGCCGGTCGGTATGAGTCGCGTCGGCTCGTTCGCCTCGCGCTCGGTCCTTTCCGCTGGTTCCGCCCGAACCCGCGCGCGTGCACGTGTGAGATCGCGGCTCCCCCCGGCGACCGTCCAGAGCTCTCGTGTCTAACCACTGTCTCGCGGCAGTCTGGCCGAAACTTCACTCACGTCTCAAGTCGGGCGTCAACTTTTTGTTTTCGAGTGGCGGAATCGCGCCCGGAGACGACGCGCGCCGGCTCCCTCGACGCCCACAGAGCCCCGCGCGGCACACCGGACGTTCCTTTACCGACTAAAGAAGGCATCGAGTCATGATCCCCACGGTCAGCACGCTCGTGAAGTACGATGCGGCTCAGTCGGTGCGTGCACCCATCGAACCGGCAAATCCACTCCCTGCGCCTGCACCTCTTCGCAGATGCCGGATTGCCACCCGGCCCTCCGGTCCCCGCGCCCCTTCACGCCACGCGATCGATCGCTGACGCGTCACCCCGATCCCCCGACCGCAGATCACCACCACGAACGACAAGCGCGCGACCATGAGCATGGGAACGATGAAGGTGCGTCTCGCGTCGCCCCTGGACCCGCGCCGAGGGGCGGAGGTCGCCTAAATTTGGCTCATTTCGCCCACCCCCGAATCGCCACCCGCGACCCGCGCGTCACCGCCCCGCGTCTCGAACGCTGACCGATTTCCCTCCGCCTCCGCTCACCGACGTAACAACAGAAGGGCACGCTCGCACCCATCGAGGGCGCCAAGACGGGCGGCTCCCAGACCGAGGACATCCTCAACTCCATCCTGCCCCCGCGCTCGCACGAAGCCGACGGCACGCTCTGGGTCCAGAACGTCTCCCCGACGCCCGCCACGCGCCTGGACGTCATCAACCTCCAGGAGAAACTCGACGCCCAGCTGCAGGCGAGGCAGGCGAGGGAGACGGGCATCTGCCCCGTGCGCGAGGAGCTCTACGCGCAGTGCTTCGACGAGCTCATCCGCCAGGTGACCATCAACTGCGCCGAACGCGGGTTGCTCCTACTTCGCGTCAGGGACGAGGCTCGCATGTCCATCGCCGCGTACCAGACCCTGTACGAGTCGTCCGTCGCGTTCGGCATGCGTAAAGCGTTGGGCGGGGAGCAAGGGAAGAGCGACGCGGAGGCGCGGATCGAACACCTGGAGGGGCGGGAAACGGATCTCGAGCGGCAGGTGGCTGAGCTCAAGGCTCGGTGCGACTCCATCGAGACGAGGGAGGCGGAGCGACGGGAGGAGGAGGAGAAGAGGCACGCGGAGGAGGTTGGGTTCATGCAGAAGAGCAACAAGCAGCTCAAACAGCAGCTGGAGAAGTTCCTCAGCGCCGAGAAGAACGCCAAGTGAGGAGCGCGCTAGTCAGTCGTGAGGTGAGGCGCGAATCGAATCAGCCCTAGTCGTGATCAGCCCCCGCGGGTGGGTGGGTGGGTTTTGTATTAAAGACAGCCGTCGAGAACGCCTTCGAGAACTGTTCGTCGATGTAATAACTCTCTCACGATGCGGATGAACATCAAGACGATCAGACGGTGAGTCCGGTCTGCTTCTCGATGTCCACGTCGCCCATGGTCTCGTCCTCCGAGTCCGAATCCGAGTTTTCCTCCCTCGCCTTCTGCAGCTTCTCCATCTTCTCCGCGAGGAGACGGTCGTCGCGCTCGGACACCGCGCGCGCAGCCTCCTTGACGACGATCTTCCCGTCGCGCTTCGCGATCGCCGCCGCGCACGCCTCCACCGCCTGATCCACCAGCTTCACGCCGAAGTCCTTGTCCAAAGTCTGCGCCGATACGACGTAGAGCGGCGACGCGACGAGGGAAATCTTAACCTTGCACTCCTCCGTGGACACCGCCTCCGCCGCGCGCATCGCCTCCTTGATGTGCAGCACCCCGTCGTACGCGAAGCACGTCAGCTCCACGTCGGCGCGGATCTTAAGCGGCTGCGGGGTCATGCGCCGGCGAATGTCCTTCACCAGAGCGTTCTTGACCGTGGCGTCAACCGCGGGGGTCCCGTCGGGCTTCTTCAGCTCGTCCAACACTTTGTCGGGGTCGCCGACCATGTGCTTGAACGCCTCGAAACAGTGCCCGTACTTGGCGGCCAGGGGCCATGCCATGTGCTCGTAGAGGTCACCGAGCGTCGCGGGTGTGGTCTCCGCGGTGTGGCGCACGATGGAGTGGACCATCTTGGACTTGTTGTACTTCTCTTCGCACGCGGCGACGTCTTCTGGGGAGACGCGGCGCTTGGAGAGGTCGATGTATCCCTTCTCCTTGTCCACGCGGAGGACCATGACTGGTTCGATGCGGCCCACTTTGATGAGCTTGGACACGGACCTGATGCGTCGGCGGGTCAGTTCGGAGAGCAAGATCATCCCTTCGATGTTGTTGTATTCCAGCAGTTGGACGTACGCGCCCATCTCCGCGATGGACTTGACCTGGACCATGACGACCTGGTCCACCTCGGGGAACTTCGCCTCGTACATGCGGCTCTCCTTACTCGACGAATCCTGGATTGGTGGTAATTTTGGGCGAGGCGAAGGTCAGCGCGGGTGATCGCGGCGGTGATCTGGCTCGTGCGTCGGGTGTTTAGCCCTACGCCCTCAAGATTCGGGTTTTGAAGTGCGCGCGCGCGGGAGACGGCGGCGGGGGACTCGGCGTCGGGCGTCGCGGATCCGCGCGATCACGTTGAGAAACGCGCCGCGCCGTCGACGCCGAGTTTCCCGCGCGTCCGTCCAATCGGGGTTCAGCGAGGGCACGCACCATGTCGGCCGATGTGTGTTTTTCCTTCCTACTTCAGGCCGCCGTGTGAGTGGACGGGCCTTTTGCGACGACGCAGACGCCGGCGTGTCTCGAAACAGCGAGGGTGTCTCGCCTGAACCCTCGAACCGGGTTGCGCGTGACCTTTGGCGTGGGGTGCGAAGCCTCCGACGCGGGTCCGTTTGTGCGCGAAGGCGGCCGGCCTCCTCGGGGCAACCTCATCATCACACAGACTGCTTTGGATTTCAACCTCGCCCAAACGCCGGCGGCGCCAATTCGTATGGGCAAAGAGACTCAGAGTGCACATTACAGGTTTTGCAACTCAAGAACCAGGGTCTAATAGCGTTGTTGAGTCTCAAGTCCATCGTGGAACCTTTTTTCTCGCCTGTTGTCGGAGCATTCAGTCGAACGCGCGCGCGTCTAACCGTCGCCGCGTCGCACACCCTCGGAGTCCTCCCCGACCGGACTTCGTTCAACCCGCGCTCGTCTCCGAGTGAAGGTCTCGCTTTAAACACGCAAGATGCGTCCGCCCATGGGGGGCAGAGGCGGAGGACGTGGATTCGGCGGTCGCTCCCCCGGTGGCAGGGGCGGTTTCGGCGGCAGAGGCGGCCGAGGCGGCCGCGGCGGCTTCGATGAGGGCCCTCCCGACACCGTCACCGGTGCGTTCACATCCCCACGCGTTGTTTCCATCAGTCCGCGACGGGTCCATTCGAACCCGCGACCCGCACGCCGAGGCCAAAGCCCGATACCCTCGCCACCAATTATTGGGTTTTCACACGCAAATAGCGGCGGGCGCCCGGCGAACCCTCGTTGAAAATAAATTATCACCTCCCCCCGCTGACCTCGCCACCCCATGATCATCCGAAATCTACAGAGGTTGGCGAGTTCATCCACGCGTGCGAGGGTGAGGCCGTGTGCAAGCTCACGAACCCCAAGGTTCCTTACTTCAACGGCCCAATCTTCCTGGAGAACAAGACCCAGGTTGGCAAGGTTGAAGAGATCTTCGGCCCCATCAACGCGTCCATGTTCACGATCAAGATGGCCGAGGGCGTCGTGGCTTCGAGCTACTCCAAGGGCGACAAGTTCCACATCTCGCCGGATAAGCTGCTCCCCATGGAGCGCTTCCTCCCGCAGAAGGGCGGCGGCGGCGGCAGGGGCGGCGGCAGAGGCGGCAGAGGCGGGCGAGGCGGCGGCAGGGGCGGCGGCCGCGGCGGCGGTCGTTTCGGGGGCGGCGGCCGCGGGGGTCGCTCCCCGTTCGGTGGCGGCGGCAGGGGCGGGGGTCGCTCGTTCGGCGGCGGCGGGCGTGGACGCGGACGCGGACGCGGATAAGACGCACGCGTACAGAGTCGCCCACGCGCCGGGGATGAGCTCGCGACTCGCGACGGAGGTTGTTTGGCGGTTGTTTGGCTTTTTCGGCATTCGTCGATCGACGCCTAACGGCTCCACCCCGCGACGCGAGCGATTTCCCAACGAGGGATCGCATCACACACACATCCCTTACCATCGATCATCCTTGTAATCAATCACGTCACAGTCTGAGTCGTCCGTCGCGTGCGTTGAAGAGTTGCCCTCGAAAAGTTGGTTGGAAGCGTGACGACCGACCGGCCAACTCGGTCGGACACTCGCGAAAACGTAAAGCCGGATATATGGACGCCCCGGCGGAGTGCGTCGGTCTCCCTCTTCGAACGCGCGTTCACGCCGCACGACGTCGTGCCGGCATAACACAGAGTCTTCCGACAACGGGAAGCTCGCAACCTTAGATCTAAAGAGGTTTCTCAGGTGCGTCGCGTCGCCAAAACCCTGAACAAATCATCAAATCGCAGCCCAGTCACCGTGTTGGACGGGCGCACGCCCGTCGCCGGAGAACGCGCCATCGGGGCCGTCGCGACCGACGAAATCGCACCGAACGGACGCTGACCGAGTCCCACCCTCCTTCGCACGTAACAGGTAGTCAACATGGACGTCGAGAGGCTCAAGAAGCTCGCGGGCTCCGTCCGCACCGGTGGCAAGGGTACCATGCGCAGGTGAGAAAACTCGCCCGTCTGGGTTCTAGGTCGAGGGATGGATAGATTCGACGCGACGGAAACGCGCGCGCGGCGCACCGACGCGGCCGCGATCGGACGCTTCGACCCCTCGAGTATCTCCCCGACGATGTGATGTCGTGGGAACGAGGGGCTCGTCGTGTGTAATCGCGTCGCGTCCGTCCGCCGCGCGCGCTCCACGGGGTCCTCCCTCCCTCGCAAAACTCGGTGCCGCCGCCCGGTGTCACTGCGAGTCAGTCTGAGAAAATTGATAGATCGGCGTGACACCAACGAGACACACCCGCTGACCATCACCCCCCTCGTTTCGTTTAACCCACACAGGAAGAAGAAGGCTCTGCACAAGACCACCTCCACCGACGACAAGCGCCTCACGAACACCCTCAAGCGCCTGGGCGTCAACGTCATCCCCGGCATCGAGGAGGTGAACATCTTCAAAGACGACGACGTGGTCCACTTCACCAACCCCAAGGTGCAGGCGTCCATCGCCGCCAACACCTACGTCGTGTCCGGCCCGTCCCAGACCAAGAAGCTCCAGGATATGCTCCCCGGCATCATCAACCAGCTCGGGCCCGACAACCTCGCGCACCTCAAGAAGATTGCGCAGGCGTACCAGGCGGGTGGCGACGACGTCCCCGCGGTGGAGAACTTCGAGGCTGGCAAGTGAAGGAGTTGATGTTTTAGTGTCGGGGGTGTTACGACTGAAACGGGGGCGGCGACGAGGCCGAGTGGACGGGACCTAGTGTATGTGAAACGTTCGTGTAATCGAAGCCGCCATTTTCATTCACGTCGCGCGCGTAGTCGTAAGATTAGTTGCAGTCTCGGATGCTCATGATGGATAAAAGTTACTCCCTTCAGTCGATGTGGGTGAGGAACGGAGGCGATGCTCTTCGTTACAAGCGTATTAGACTAGTGATACATCATGGCGCCCACCGACCGACTTTCCGCCCGCTCAGTTCTCCGCGGGCGTCGGACACGCCGAAGGGTCCGCCGCGCACGCCTCCGCCTCCTCCTGCTCCCGTAGGAGCCGCCGACGCTCCTTCTCTTTCCTGGCGAGCTCGCGCTGCTCTGTTTGCTCGCGCTTGATCATATCGCGCTGCGCGTCCCTCGCCTTCTGGTTGATGTCGTAGCCGGGGATACCGCTGCCGAACGCGAACGCCGCGTCGGGCGTGGCGGCGACCGCGGCGACCGCGGCGGCGAGCGTCGCCGCGGCGAACGATCGCCTGCCGGTGAACATCACCCTCGCGGCCACGTCGCTATCCTCGCGCGCGGCCGCCCTGGTCGCCGCGACGGGCGCGCGGGACTTGGAAGCCCTGGACGCCTTGGCGACGGTCGGGACGGTGGCCACGCGGTGGGATACGGTGGATACGGCGAACATCGCGATCGAACTTCGACACTCCGGGGCGCGCGAGTGAGTGGATAGAACGGATGGATAGCGACGTTTTCATTGCAAGTCTAGCTTCATCGCCTCCCCTTTTTCTTCTTGCCCTTACCGCCGCCAGCCACGCTCAACACCTTCTCCTTGATCGCCTCAGCCTCCTTCTTCGCGTCCGTACCGCCCGAGAACTCCGTCTTCCCCAGCTGGTCGATGGCCTTGGCGCTCGACGCACCCTGCGCGCCGCGGATGTTCACCTTCTTCCGCTTACCCTTCCACGTCGAACGCTCGCGAAGCGGAAGCCACCGCTCGGGATCCGGAGCCGACCCCGGGTTGCTCGGATCGAAACCCTTGGGTAAGATCACCTTCTTCTTCCGCTTCTTCCGCGCCTTGGGCTTGTCAGTGGACCCGTCGCCGTCGCCGCGGGACTTGGCACCGCGCTTGCCGCGCATGCGCTTCTCCATCTCGGCGGCTCGGACGAGCACAGACGCCGGGAGGGTATCCTCGAGCGAATCCGCGTCGGTCGCCCCGCCCGCCGCGGACGCCACGCGCTCGAACAACGCCGCCGCGTCAGCCTCGGCGCCGTCCACGTCACCGACCTGTGCCTTCGCGAACGCGATGCCCGCGGACGCCGCGAGTTTGTCATCCTCGTCCGCGGCGGGGTCGGCGGCGACGGATTCGAACATCGCCATCGCCTCACCGGCGGCGCCGCGAGTGAGCTTGCGCTCAGCCGCCCTGAGCGCAACCTCCGGCGGCGCACCTCCCGCGGATGCGCCGCCGGACGACGCGTCGAGGACGGCATCCGCGCCGGACGCGTCGCCCGCGAGCTCGTGCAGCGCCACCAACGTCGCCGCGCCAGCCGCGGTTCCCTCCAGTTCCGACACCCCCCGCAGCGCGTCGATGGCGTTCGCGTAGTCACCCGCGGAGGCGTGGATCTGCGCGAGCGCGAGCCGAGCGTCCCGCACCGTCCCAACGTCACCGCCCTTCGCGACGACGTCGCCGAGAAGTTTGACCGCCTTTTCCGGTTTACGCTCTCGCATGAAGAGAGCGGCTTCGAGCATCACCGCCTCCTTCGCGCCGGCGTCGCCGTCGAGCTTACGGAGGGTACCTAGCGCGTCCCTGCACCGGTCCAGGTGGTTCGAATGCAGCAGCGCCTTCGCGCGGTTCACCACCAGCGTCCGGCGCTGCCGCTCGGACAGCTTGCCGACGAGGACGTCGTTCAACTTCCCGTCCTTGTCGCAGTTTCGCTGCGTCCGCCGCATGGCATCCGCGCCGCCCTCGCCCCGGGATCCCACGAGCGCCGCGAGGTTATTCGCGACGATCGCGCGCGTCGCGGCGTCGTTGGACTCGATCGCGAGCGCCGCCCTGTACCCTTCCGCGGCTTCGTCCTTACGCCCGAGCATCTCCGCGACGAACGCTCTTTGAGCGTCGATAGACATGAGCTCATCCGCGACGGCGTCCTCGTCCAAGTCCTCGTCCATCAACGTCTCCGCGCCTTGGTTCTTCGCCAACGTTAGGTAGTCAGCCGCGTCGGTTAGGTTACCGCACTCCACCAGCGCGCATGCGAAATTGAACGCGAGCTCGAATGAGTCCTTGGGCGAGATCTTCAGGCGCTTGAGCGCGGCGGGTAGATCGGCGCCTCGCCCCGCGGCGACCATCGCGGCGGCGAGGTTCACGGCTGTGTTTGGTGACTCGCCGACCTCGTCCGCGTGATCGCGGAAGAGCGTCTCGTACATCGTCGCGGCTTCTTCGTGCCTGCCCGCGCGGTACATGAGCTGCGCCTCGAGTTGCACGGCGCGCGTCGATTCGCGCTCATCCTCTGAGGTTTCCGTCTGGAGCACGCGGAGTGCGTCGTCGGTTTTGCCGCACTTGTAGAGCGCGTACGCGCGCTCGAACGCGAGCTCCTTCCGCAGCTCGGCGTCCTTGACGTCCTTCTCGATCGTCTCCGCGCAGTCCGCGAACCGCTGAAGCTCGATGAGCGCGGTCACCCTGCACCGGACGGCGTCGGCATCGCCCGGGGAGATCTTGAGCACGTCGTCGGCGCACTTCAGGACGCGCTTGTGGGAGCCCTGCTCGGCGCACTCGGAGAGCTTGGTGAAGAGTTCCTCGAGCTGGGCGTCCACGCTGGGCTCGCCGCCGCCGGTCGAGGCGCCACGCCACGACATCGTCTGGGAACGGAGAGGCGCGCGCGTCGTCTGGCGAGCGCGATCGCGCGTCGTTATTAGGGTTGATGGTTGTCAGCCGGTTGGCGCGTGTAGCGCTCTAGAAATCGCGGTCGCACCTGACTCGACGTCAACTTTCACGAGCGTGGCCCATCGCCCCCACCTTCCCCGAGGCGCAGGGCGACATGCCCCCGTCAGCGTCCGCGCAGGCCGCGGACGAACCACCGCGTGTTCGACCCAAACCCCGGCACGGCGGTGTGGATTCCTTCGACGATGCCGCGCTGCTCGCCGAGCTGGGAGACGAGGGTGCCGACGACGGAGAGGAGACGCACGAGGAGCTTGAGAGGCGGTTAAGGCGCGAGATCGCCGCCATGCCCGATACGATGGCACTGGAGGAGGCTGCGCTGATGCGGGATCTGGCGTCGATGAAGGAGGAACCGGACGAAGGCGACGTGCTCATGGCGCAGCTGATGGCGGAAGAGGAAGCCGAACGTCGCGCCCGGGAGGCCAGGAAAGCATCGGCGTCGGCGTCGGCATCGTCGGCATCCTCCGCCCCAACCGCGGTGATCCCCGACGCGGCGGAGATCGCCGCGATGCGCGACGCGTGCCTCCAGGAGAAGCGCGAGGCCGTCCGGCTCAAGCGCGCGGGGGACATCGACGGCGCGAAGGAGGCGCTACGCAGAGCAAAGGCCATCTCGGCGCGAGCCGACGAAGCCGAAGCGTCAGCCGCGAACGCGCCAGCCAGGGAGATCGCGGGAGACGCGGGAGACGCGGATGACTCATCCGTGGAGACGCTCACGCGCGCGGTGGACGCGGCGAGACGCGAGGCGGTGGCGCATAAACGCGCGGGGGACATGGTCTCCGCGAGGGCGGCGCTGACGAAATCGAAAGAGCTACGCGTTCGACTGGACGCCGCGGTGGCCGCTCTAGAAGCTTCCAGAAACACCGAGAGAGACACCGAACACGCGAAGGACACGCCGAAGGCTGACGATGTGGATACCATGATCGCCGAGGCCATCGGCACGGTGGTCAAGATAATCTCCGACGATCCCGACTCGAAGGTCACCGCTCGACGCAAAAAGCCGCAGAAAGACGAGGGCGATTCCGAGCCCGGCGGTGATCACGACGACGACGACGACGACGACGACGACGACGCGTTGCTGAGACGGGAGCTCGGCGATGACTACGAGGCCCAGCGCGAGCACTGGGGCGGGGACTATCACGAGCCGGAGCCGGAGAGCGAGACTGAGCTCGTGGCGGCGAGGGTCGCGGAACTCGAAAATTTGGTCGACGTCGAGAAGAGAACCGCGCTCGCGAGGAAGCGGGCCGGGGATCACGAAGGCGCGAGGAGCGCGCTTCGGGCGATGAAGGCGGCGCAGGCGGAGTTGGCGGACGCGAGCGCGATGCTCGCGGCGCTCGAGGATTAGTTTAGCGACGGGTGTGGTCTTGACTCTTCTGCGTATTATCGAGTCGAACGCTACGTGTTATCATCAAGTCAGAGCCGATCGCCCGGGGATCCCGCGGCGACGACCTCGGACCTCGGCTGGACCCTCGGCTGCGGCGGCGGCTCCTCGGCGCTCTCCCCGGATCCACCGCTCGCGCCCGGCGTGCTCCCGTCCGGCGGGGTCATCACGGTCTGCGGCGAATCCCGCCCGGCGCCGCCCTTTGAAACCTCGGCTGATTCCTCGGCGGCGGCGACGAGGTCGTCGACGGAATCGTCGAAGGAGTCAAACAGCGGGATGCCCATGCTGCCCCGCTTGGCGTGCTTACCCCCGTGG
>Ga0209631_10005573_pt1 | contig 13289 bp, 22 predicted proteins | sample COG_08_FD_184752 | JGI IMG/M metagenome (GOLD analysis project Ga0209631, IMG submission 184752) | Pelagic Microbial community sample from North Sea - COGITO 998_met_08 (SPAdes) (version 2) | ecosystem: Environmental > Aquatic > Marine > Neritic zone/Coastal water | place: Helgoland, sampling... | reverse complement strand
TCAGTAATAATAAGTTTTGATTTATCACCACCATCTCTCCAAATGTTTTGACCAAACAAAGTAATCTTGTCTGTATCACCAAGCCATGTAAATTTTTTATCTTGAAATCTTAATTTCTGTGCAACGATATTATAATCTTTGTCATAGTAATTAGCGATATGAACTGGTTTACCATTGTATACACCTGTTTGATAATTAAACTTATTACAAGTTTCACTATCTATTTTTCTACTTGGTAATGCTTCTACTTTTCCATCAATCATATTTTTAAATTCTGTTCTCTCTTTTGCTTTTGGTAGTTCACCATTTAATGTGTTGTACTGTTGGCAACCGAAACAATATGTATGGTCTTCATAGACCGCTAGATTGTCTCGGCTACCACAGTTCTCACAAGGACTATGATGGAGAAACTTATTCTCTTGGTTCATCTTCCAATTCCGCTAAATCAGCTTCATCAGTCAAACCATCTTGAAATTTGTAATTTTTAATATCTTCGTTTAATAAATATTCTCTTATATTAATATTAGGACAAGTCTTCTTCTCATCTAATTCATAATGTCCAACTATTCTTGCTTCAGGATATTTAATAACTAATTCTTCTAAAACTTTTTTTAAACTTTCAAATTGTTCACTTGTGAAATTGTCTTCTCCAACTTTCCAATCTTCTTCTGTTGCACCACCTACTAAACAAAGTCCATAAGCTGTATGGTTATAACCTGCTACGTGAGCCTGTACTGCATCATCTTCTCTACCTTGTTCTACAGTTCCATCTCTTTTAATTACTTTTCCATAACCAATCTTTAACCAACCAAATTCTCTATGTACTCTATCTATCTCTTTAGCACCCCAATCTTGTGAAGGTCTAGTCTGAGAACAATGAATAACTATATATTTAGTTTCTTGTCTTGCCATTTTGTTTTTCCTTAATTTCTTTTAACCATTCTTGTGGGAAGGTTTGTTGTGTTGAATAAATACAATGATAAGGAAAGTTATTAAGTTCACACCACTTGCCATAAGTAGTTAAACTTTTCTTTCCAATCTTTGTCTTTGCGTTTGAAAATATAAACCTAATATCTAATTTAGGATTTTGCTTCTTAACTAGCTTCATCTTTTTCCTATCGGCACTATTAAAAGCACCTTTAGTTTCTATGATAAATGAACCCTTAATTGGAAAATCAGGTGTATATGTCTTTTTAGTTTCAGGTTGGAAGTAAGTGACTTTTAAACTTTCATATTTAAAAGTGCATTTAGCATTAGTTAAATAATGATAAACAACTTCTTCCAATCCTGATTTTAATGTGACGTCTTTAGAAATCTGTACTCGTTTGAACTTCTGTCTGTGGTACATTATTCATCTCCTCTGGTGACGTCTTGTTTTCATAGCCATCTTCTTTAGCAAATAAATCCATTTGCTTACCTTCGACTAATTCTATGATTTGAACTGCTTTCAGTTGTGCTGTCACTCCTGCACCTAATGCAGGTGAGTAATAGCTTCTCAACACGTAAGCAATTTTCATCTTAGAACCACCCCAGATATTACAAGATGATGGGTTAAGAGGATTTTTCTTGGCGTCAAATAAAGCAGGTCTTTGACTAAATGGTTCTTTAGTCTTCCTGTTTATTCCAGTTGCTTTCATTTTATATTTAAAAACTGCAAAGCCATCTGCAACTGAATATGGTTTAGGTGCTAACTTCACCTTCTTACCATTTAACTTTTGTTCAGCTTCAGAAATACTACTTTGTATAGCTTTCTCATATAAAGCAATCATACCTTTTGCATCTGCTTCAGGTATTTTTAGGTTTACTTTGTATTCACCATTTTCGTTAAACTTAACGTCAGGTCTGTTTAAGTGTGGGTAAAGTGCTTCACCCAATTCACTTATATTTGTGGCATCGTTCATAATTATACTCCTTTGGTTAATTGTTCGGTTAGCCATAGGTGGTACTTAATCGACAGATGTGTCGATGACGACTGTTTAAAAAAACTATACACAAAAAAACACAGAACTTTTCACAAGGTCTAAGTCCAAACTACCTTTTGCAGGTATAGGTGGAAATTTCTTTTGATTTTTTTCTGATAACATTTGCTTCATTTCCATAGCCCAGTTAGCTAATACATCTTGACTATAAATATCACAAAATGCTTCACGTAATGCTAAGGACATATTATTAGCGTCAGGTGAAAGAACTCCAAAGCTGTCATGGATTAAACTAAAATTATCTATTCCAAGTTCAGAACCTTTAACTACAGATAAACTTAATACCGATGAGTCGAGTTGATGAATTAGATTTGGACATATAGATTGCTGTACTTTACGTCTATCTATTTCTTCTGTCTCACTACTTACAGAAAGTTTTATTATACTATCACCCATCTTAGTCTTAACTCTTTTACTTTCTTTTTTATAAGAACTCATAAAGATTGGTAAGCCTAATGGTGAAGTCCAAGCTACAGGTAAGTTCTCACTAGCAACTAATTTAGCTACATCTTTTAAGAACTTCATAATATCTTTAGCACCAACGATAACTTCATTAATACTTTTCCATACTATGCCTGTTAACCAATGGGTTGATTTAAATAGGTCATCACCAAACTCATGTTGTTTATTGCGGTCTACTAACTCTTTTTCAACATGGTCTTGAATGTATTGCCTACAGGAATATTGAGTTAAACTATAAGGTAAACACATGACAGGCTTCTTACATATCTTCCTGTCTATTCCATAATCTAACCATTTCTTAGCTAGTGGATTAGTATTTACTTTTAGTTTCTCAATAACTTTTTCAGCAACAATACCATAGACATCATTAGGTTTATTAGATGGTACTAGGTTTGTAGCCTTACCCCCTACTTCATCTCTCATCATAGCTGAGTAATGTTGTAGGCCTGAATTAGAACAATCAGAATGTATTGGTAATGTAGTTATAAACTTTGGGTCAAAGTCTGACAAAGCAAAGTCTCTATACTCAATGCACCATGCTAAGAAACTAAATGGTTTATCAGCTTCACACCAGAATGTATCAGTCAATGGATTGTTAGCAGTACTAATTATTTTATCTGCATTATCAATTACCCATTGTCTTCTTATAGATAATTCTTCTTTATCAGTTTCACCAAATAGACCTGCACCTGCTACAGCAAAGTTATTAAATGCTTCTTCAGTTGCCATTGGTTTACCAAACTTAAATTTAAGTAATGCTCTTGCATAGTCTGCACTCTGTGGAGATAGCATAGGACTTTTAGGATATATTCTACCTCTAAAATCTAATTGGTATGGATACCAGAAACCTATATCTAAAAATAATTTAGCTTCTTCTTGTATCTGTCTAACTTGAATAAATTTAGACTTGGCTTTTGCTCTCTCCTTATAGACATTTGATGCTTCTCTTTTCCATTTAGTCTTAGCTTCTTTGTTAGTTGCTATATCAAATGGTTTAGGTGGTAATGGTATATCATCAGGATTAATTGGTAGTTTACCTAAGGCAAAGCTATTCTTTACACAGGCATCTAATACATCAAATACAGGCCTATTAATTACCCATTCAGTTCTTTGCATTATATTGACTGCATTGCTGACTACAGGAAACTCATGCCACCTGTTGTTTAGTTCTTCTAAATATCTTTTATTTGTTTGCTTGATAAAGTTGTAATGCACGTTCAATCTCCTCTGGTTTATTTTCTTTGTTAAATCTTTTTCCATAATATCCGCCTGTAAAAGGTGAAGTCCAATCACGTGGTGGTGCAACCATCATTAAGAATTTAGGAAACAACAATTCATTTCTGATATTGAAGTTTCTAATTTCCTCTATGATTTGGGGTGTTGCTTCTACATAGGTAATAGTCTTATCTTTCCTATGCTTTCTATTTTGATGTTTAACTAAACCTAATGTTTCAAGGTAGCTTAACATCTTTACACCTAGATGTAATTTTTCTACGTTAGTCCAATCGTCAAACCTAAGTTCATTTCGGTTCATCATATATGTCCAAACTCTAGACTTATATTGATACCTTCTGATACCCTGAGGTATGTTCTTACCTGCTAGTTTCCTTGCAGTCTTATTGTAGCTATCTTTATTCTGCTCTTTGAATTGAGTAATTCTAGCTTCCTGCATTAATCCAGTAGCTATTTGTATAGATAATTTATTAATAGTTATTTCATCAGAAATACCATCAATTACATTCTTCAATATAATCAAAGAACAAGTATCCCATATACTTGGCCTGTCATCTAAAAAGACGCCTTTATCAAATGCTGTAGATGGAAGACATTGACATATTAGTTTGAGAGCAGTTTGGTGGTTTCCTGCCTGACCTGAGGTCATTAACCTAATATCATCATTAATCTTCTTGGATACTTCAGTTATGTATTTCTGCTGTAATACTAGGCCATACAAGGTTGTACTTTCCTGCTGTTTGGCTTTGGCATCATTTACAGTCTTAATGTATCTATCTGCCCCACCTCTAAGCATAGCTTCTTCATGGTCTAGTTCTTTTTGGATTACTTCTATGTAATCTTTTTTATCTTTGTATTTACCACCTACGCCAACTCTAACTAATTCCTCTAGTTGTAGCTGTAATGGTGTCTTGTGAGTTTCTGCGGACATTGTGAGAACATCTCCTTGTGTGATACCAACACAGGTGTACGTCTACGAGGTGTTTTCTTGTATCGTCTACAAGACCACCACAGATGTGTTGATGAGGTTAAATTGAAAAAACACCTAGTGCTTAAAGAATTTTTTGCACAAGTGTCGTTGAGATGAAAAGTGTGGTTCTTCCTAAGTCTACCGCCTTGTCTACTTTGTAATAACCACACTCCATCTTGTTTTTGTTTCGTAGACAAAAGTGACATATCGTTGACGTTGTCGTAGTCATTATTGTCTGCGTTCTTACTTACTTTTCTGGTAGGGCGAAAAGGACTCGAACCTTCACTTCCGAAAAAATTGGTTCCTAAGACCAACGCGTCTACCAATTCCGCCATCGCCCCACTTAAAACTGGTGAAGTAATAACAGAATACATTTCTATTTCAAAGCCTTTTTTGAATTATGACCAATCATAGAGTCCTTATTTTCTTTAACTATACTATCATTCTTAGCATCAACATAACCATTCGAAATCTTTAACATAGCATTATGTAAAAGTTTTGACGAAGACTTAGTGTAATAAGTCATGGTTGTTTCAATACAAGAGTGACCTGCTAGTTCCATAACAACTTTCATATTTACATCTTCTTCTGCAAGACGCGTAATGTAAGTGTGTCTTGTAGTGTATGGTGTAAAGTTTTTATTAAAATTACACATACGAATGTATTTATCCCAGTTGCTACGTCTGCTACCTGCTGTACTTGGAAACACTTTTCTGTCATTTCTTAACTGTGCTTCTTTTCTTCTACGACCAAGTATCTCAGACATTCTTGGTGTTAACACCATTTCAACAGACCAAGATTTAGTCTTTGGTCTCCAAAATGTTATTGTCTTTCTACTGAAGTCAACATTATCAATAGTGAAACCATCTAGTTCACCATCATGTCTCATACCAGTATCAAAACACCAAGCCCACATATCCCAGTCTTTTTGAACACCACTCTTAGCAATAACTGCTAGTAATGTTTCTTGTTCAGCAAAAGTAAATGCAGGTTTTCTTTTTGACTCACCTCTTGGTAAATCAACTATACCCATATTCTTTACTCTAGCGTCAGGATTAATTAATTGGTCATTAGCAAGTAGACGTTTAGATAACGCATACTTCATAATGCTTCTTAATACTCCTAGTCTTTTATTTATTGAGTTATGTGAAACTGTACCTGTCATATTTTTAGGTCGTTCCATTATCTTCTTAGCAACCCAGTCTTTAAAGTTATCTATGTCTTCTTCCATAAATTCAGACAACCTTTTATCTGCACCAAAAAATTCTTCTAAATCTTTGAAGAAGGATTTAACTTGGTCTTGTTGCTTACTTGTGCATTGACCCCACTCTTTAGTGAACATCGTTGCATAGACACTTCCCATAGTTCCAACACCTTTAGCTTTTGGTGTATGAAAAGATGTAAAGTTAGGGTTTTCAATTTGTGCTTTGAACTGTCTTTTAGTAGTTAAAGCTAATTGTAAAGTTGTCTCAAAAGCTGACTTCATATCAGCTACAGACATACTAGTATCTAACCCCATATTGATTGTTTGATTAAGGTTTTTTTCTTTACCATTAATCATCTTACTTACTTTAACATAAAGACCTTTACGATTTTTAGTTAGAGTAATGCCTTGTGGACATTGCTGTTTAATGTAAGCAAGTACTTCTGATTTTAAACTAATCATATATACCCCCTGTCATTGCTGTTTTAACAGTTCTATCTAATTGCAATCTTGGCTTATCTTTCCAATCACTTGCAGAACCCATAAATAGTTTCTGTAGTTTACGACCTGCTGTTGTTAATTTAATCCAAGTATATTTCCATGATTTTCCATGTGGATTATCAACTACATCAAGTAGTCCATACTCACTTAATCTACTCATATTTCTTACTGTAGATGTAGTGGATATGTTGACACCAAATAATTTAAAATACCATTCGGCAATTACTCTGGTGTTTATTTCTTCATCTGGCAAACAACAGATTGTTTTAAAAACTAAAACAGTCTGGTTTGGTATACCATTAGTGAAGTTAGTAGTATCCTTGCCCACACTTTTTGACGCCTTCTTAATGGCGTCATTAAAAGCGTAGTCAAATTGTATATTACTTACTGTGCAACTTAACGACATTCTTTCCCTCTCTTTTAAAGTTCAAAACTCTCAAAGATTTAGGTTCGTTATGTCGTATTTGTGTTTGTGTGATTAAGTCACGTATCATTGGAACTCTTGGGTCACCAAATAGATGTTCGATGTTTTCATCTTTTTTATCTATTTGCTTAACCTCTTTGTTAAACTGATACCTGATATTGCAGTCACCAAGTTTTATAGATGATACCTTTTCAAAATCATCATCTACTTCATTGGTCTTACAATAGAATGGAAGTACTCCAACTGCATCTCTATAAACAAGATTATTTGGGTACTGGCTTCGTAAGTCTGTAATGTGGTAATCAAAATCACTCACTCCATTATACTTACTTCTTCCATACTTCCATACTTTACACACTAACTCAGCTACTATCATAGTCACCTTTGTTGAGAGTTTTGTAGTTAGTTTATTACTCATATTGTCTTTATCCTTATATTATTTAAGTTATGAATACAAGTGTCATCGACACATCTATTCGTATTTATAATGAGTCTAAATTGCAAAAAATAGATATTCATTACTTATTTCTAACTACACTTTTTATATTAATTACCAATAGAACATTCACAGTACTGGATAACTTTGTATAAATTGAGTCGTTATGACTCACTCCATGAGTGTGTAGCTTTTCGCCTTGTACTTTTACTTTAGTAAGTTGCATCATACTCCCTACTCTAAATCGTCTTCAGGTGTTTGATATATGATTACTTCCGCAGGTTGCTTTGGCGTTAAGTTTTCTTCAGCATTTTCTAATGCTAAAGCTAACACACCTTTTTCAACTTTGGGAACTAGATGCCCCCATTCGAAAGTATCTACTATACGTATTTGCATATACTTATCCTTTGTTGAGTGTCTTAGAAGACACCTCATTATTATTGGAAACTAACATTGGAAATTTATGACCTTCAAACTTCCTCTCATTAGCCCATCTTGTTAAAGCAATCTCAACAACCTGAGACCTACTTAATAAAGCATTAGGTACTACTACCTTTGCTAGTTCTGTTGCTAATTGCCACGAAGTAATCTTCATGGATACTGACTTATATTTCTTTGGGTTCATATCTATCCTACTAGTTGAACTGTTAATAAAAGAACTCTGGCTCAACAGGGAGAAAGAATAAGCCCTGCAACTTTCGTATTAATTAGATGTTGCACCTAAAAAATAGAACCAAAGTTCTGATTTAGGATTTAGACACTATTTATTTTATTACAATTTCTTAGGATTGTGGTGTGACTGCAACTGCACTTAAAGTTGTGGTCTGACTGCAACTCTAGTTTTTAAGATATTTAACTAATACTTTCCAATGGTCACCTCTTTTAACTACAGTAGTATTTGTTTCACCTCTTTTAACTGCACGTTCTTTTACGTAGTCACCTAAGTATTTATCTATTTCTTCTTCAGTAAATTCTTTTTGTTTACGTTCATTAGTCCTCTTGTTTATAAACATACAAACAAACTTCATTAATTATTGTGATGTACTTTTAGCTTTTTTATAAGCGTAAACATGATGTTTCATTTTCTTAAACCATCTAGAAAATTCTGAATAACTTCCTCTATCTACACCATACTCTATGAATAATGCTTTGGTATAGTTGTCCTGCCATAAGGCCTTAACTGTATATACTATCAGTTTCTTTTTCTGTGAGTTAACTACTTGTTCTTCAAAGTATTCAACTAGATTAATTACTGATTGAGAACCTCTCCAATACTCTTTGTTTAATCTATGCTCTTTCCATCTAGTGTTAGTACTTGTCATACCTTCACATATATAAAGTAATGCTTCTTCTACAGTCACATTCATTTGTTCACATAGAAACCTAAGGTTATTAAAGCCTGATACCTTATAGTCTTTACCTGCTTTAGTTTTAAATACCTTTGCAAAATCTACTGGGTTCTTCATCTTATGTCTGTCCATATATGAAGTTAAACCTGTACCAGTAATTGCAGGTCTAGCTGAACCTGTTGGTTTAACTCTAGGTATCTTAACTGGTGTTGGACTTAATAAACCACCACCAAGAATTGTTTTGTTTTTATTTGAGAAGGCAAAAGGATTAAACGATTTGTATTCTATTGGATTACCATACTCATCAAAGTCATCTATAATTTTAGTTCGACCTTGCTTATCTTTTATCTTTAATTGTTGTCTACTCTTTTTATGTATTGCATTAATATTTTCAGTTAAGTTTTTATAAAGTAATAACTGTTGTTCTCTTTGTGATTTAGTTATTGCTTCTATGTTTTGTTTAGTCTTTAAGAATACTTCATTAGACTTTTGAATTTTAGCAGTCATCTCAGCAATAGGTTTTAATGCTTCCATAGACTTATCTCTCATTGCTCTTATTCTATTAGCAACAGCAGTTGGTGACATATCAATCCACTTGCCTTCTTGAAGTTTCATATATGGATTGTTTGGTTGTGGGTTCTTAGGTTCTAACTTCTTCTTCTTTATATACTCAGCTATATCTTTACGTGCCTTTGAACCTTTACCTTGTTTATAAGCATTGTAGGCCACTTCAAATCCTTTACCAAATTGTTTATGTAATGCTTTATAGTTAGCTGTAATTTTGGCAAAGATTATGTCATCAATAAGTTGTGTGCTTAATCCTAATTTCTCAGGTTCTTGGTAAGCAGGTGTGTCTCTACGTATACCTGCAAAGATAAGTGGTAGTACTTCTTCAGCACTAACCTTCTTATCGTAAGCAAGTAGTTTACTCTTAACTCTTACCTTTGTTTTCTTTTTAGGTTTAGACATAGATTATTTTTAATACAGATAATGAGAAAGATAAACGAGAATATTTTTAAAGCAAAAAATTCTACAAATTTCTCAAAATAATAATGCAGTAGTCTCTAAGACCACCGCTATTTGTTGGTACTGCTATGTAATCATAATTATATTTAGTAGTTGTCTACGATTTAGTTATTTTACTAGGATAGTAGGTACACCCCTTGCGTAAATTTGTGCGTAGGCCTATGGGGAATTTTGTAAAATGTACCCTACGATAAGGTTGTCAGATTTTTATACCAAATTATTTTCGGTAGTACTCATCTATCTTTTCATTCATTGAATAATCAACAGCATAGTTAAGAAAATCTTCAGTATGCTTTAAGATAAACTCTTTGCTACTTACAGGCTTCTGTGATTTAGCTTTAGGATTAAACCCATTAGCTTTTACTATTGCTTCATCAATAAGTTTTATAGCCTTCTTGTTAGGCTTATTCTTATTAAATAAAGAGTTAAGGTATATTACTTTACTCATATTAAGGTTATCCTTAGGTTAAACCTTCATTATTAAATATAGGAAGGTCATAATGATGTATTAACTATAGTTTTACATCTTCATTGTTCTTATTTTCCTTATTTCAAGCCTAATACTAAGATTTCATAAGTAAAACATAAGATATATTTATAGTTCTATCTCCTGTAGTGGCACTTAATTAAAAAGCCTTATAATAGGCTATTTTCTTCTTCTCTTTATATATGTGTGTTTTTATATCTTAAACCAAGTTTGAGGTGTGGTTTCACCAAAGTATTTCTCTACTTCTACTCTAAATTGTTCCTCTTTTCTGTCTCTAAAAGCCATATCTTGGTCTTTGGCTAATTGCTGTATCCAATAATAACAAGACATTTGCAAAGCATCTATTCTGTCATCATGTGTAAGAATATTAGCACCTTTTTGCATACGACTTATTTGATAAAACAACTGGTATCTTAAAGCTGTCTCAGCAGGGTACATAGCGTTTGTTTCTTCATAGTCCTTCTTAATAACAGTTGGGCATACAATGAGTCTGTGTTGGGCTATTATAGGCTCTAACGTGTCTAATATACGTCTATGTTTGTTTGACTGCTGTCTAATTTCTTCTGTAGTACAAGGATATTCTTTTATTAAATAAGGTTTAAGTAATTCAGTAAACATACCTTGACCGAAGTTAGACTCAATCAATATCTTTTTAACTTTATGTTTCTTAGCTACTTTAACCAAGTTGTATAAAGTGTGTTCACTATAACCACTATTGAAGCCCCCAATATCAACAAGAAAAATATTTCCATTTAAGAACTTTGTAATTGCATAAGCTGTTTCATCTTTACCTTTACCTGAAGGGTCGATTGACATTACACAACCTGTATAATCCAACCAAGTACCTTGTGTTTGCATTGGTCTAAAATAACCATCACCTTGCATACCTACGCAGGGTAAATCGTTATGTTGTAATTCTGGTGAACTTGCCCAGATAACTTTTTCTGGTGCGTTATCAGGATTTAAAGTCATTACACTTAAATCAGATAATTTTAATGGGTATCTATTTAAGTCAGACAATGAACTGTCTAACATAAATTGCATATTAAAACCTATTCGACCATAACTAGCTTCTCTATCTAATAAATCTTTTACATCAAATCTACTAGGGTCTGTAGGTTGACCTACATTTTCTTCTTTCCAAGTATTAGAAATAACAGGTGCTAGATTATTACCATAAGATACTATTTGTTTTTCACTTGGGTATCTTGCAGTCCAATATCTGCACTTATAACCTCTCTCTTGAAGTTTATTATAAATATTTTGTTCTGATTGCGGTGTACCTAAAAATACAATTCTACTGTCTTCTTTAGGTTTAATGATTGCTTCAAATTCTTTAATAGCTTCACCTAACTTGTCTCTCATAAATTGAGTTTGAGTATTGCCTGAAGTTTCAACATCGTCTGCAATAACAATATCAGCACGTGAACCTGTAAGCTGACTTGTTATTCCTAATGACTTAACACTAGGTTGTTGTGATGCTAAAGCTGTGGCCACATCAAAACTAATTTTTGATTGTCTCTGGTCTCCTCTTGGATAGAGATGTTTTAAAATAGGCATCTCAGACATAAGTCTTAAACAAAAAGTACTAAAGTCATCTGCTCTATTCTTTGATGCTGATACGACTAGAATATTTAAGTCATTATCTAATAGCAACCGCCACAATATATAACTTGCGGTTATCCAACTCTTTCCTACCCCTCTAAAAGCACTAATAATACACCTTGTTGAACCATTAGCTAAATAATCAGCTATATCGTACTGTATTGGTGTTGGTTCAGGTAATCTTAAATGCTTCCAAGTTAGGTATAAAAAATTTCTAAAATCGTTAATTTTTGACGACTTGTTTATCTTTTGCATCAAATGGAAGTTCCTCTATTAATTTTCTTAATGGACTGTCTTCAACTGGAACAGCATCTATATTATTATCTTTAAGAAACTGTCTAGCTACGTTTAAATCTGCTGACTTTGCATCAGGGTCTTTAACTCTCTTTAGTAATTCAGTTGCTAGAACTTCATGTAATTCTTTTAATTTTTCACTCATCTATAATTCTCAATATTTTTTTAGCACCCATATAAATCTCTGTTTCTGCTTTTACTTGTTTACAAACAAATCTTACATTCGCTGGGTTAACTTCTTTTTTTGCAATACGAGCTGATTTCATACAGCTTGATAATTTGTCTTTGTAAGTATGTTCAACTATTTCTCCTTTTAGGATTAATATTAATGCAAATACACTTTCAATCATTAATGGTCTCCATTAGAAAATTGTCGTTGTTTATCTTTTAATTTTTCAACATCTGTTTGTAATTTTTCAATAATACCTTGTTGAAATTCAATAAGGATATTTTGTTCTTGGTCATTTGCAGACATACCCATTTCACCTCTTGGATATTTAATAGAAAACTCAACTACATTTTCTAAATCTTTTTCAATCATCATTAGTTTTGTTGAATGATTATTTAATTTTTCTGTGACACCAAAATAAGCCCATACGCCAATAGCAACTGCACCAATAATACTTATTAAGTTTTTCATTGGCATACTAATTGAAGTATTTTCTGAAACTCTCATTATAAAACTTTTCCTTTGTTGATGCCTTTTTTAATTACATATTTTTGTGTGCCATTAGCACCTATCTCAACTTCTTTTCTTAAATTTTTAAATATGTTTTTTTCTTTTAATTCTTTCTCTATTCGTTTTTTGAAAGACTCCAATAATTTGGTGTCTCTCATTAACTTTTAAAATATTTATTATTTTTGTTTGCTTTCTTTTTCTTTTTAGGACAATCGTGTTTTTCACAATGAGAAAAATCCATAGTAAAACAATCTTCAACTTTTGCTATTACATCGTCAAAAAATCCGAAGAATTTTAATAAAAATTTATCAATCATATTTGTTTTCCTACTTGTCTACATTCAAACTTAATTACTATTTTTTGTTCCTCAAAATCAGGAATATCCCACTCAGGTAATTCTTTTAAATTTCTAAAAGTTGTTTGTGCAATCGCATAACCTGCGTTAGTGCAATCATAGTGTGAGTTAAATTGATAACCTGAAATAGAACTAGATGGGCATTGTCCAGTAGTAATACTGCACATATACAACACTAGAAGATATTTCACTTAAACTGAAATATACCTATTACTGTTGCTACTATTGTTCCTAAAAATACAAGAACTTGAACCATTCCTTTACCTTTAGAAACATCTTGTCTTA
>Ga0209631_10005568_pt1 | contig 13296 bp, 23 predicted proteins | sample COG_08_FD_184752 | JGI IMG/M metagenome (GOLD analysis project Ga0209631, IMG submission 184752) | Pelagic Microbial community sample from North Sea - COGITO 998_met_08 (SPAdes) (version 2) | ecosystem: Environmental > Aquatic > Marine > Neritic zone/Coastal water | place: Helgoland, sampling... | reverse complement strand
GTTAAAGCATATGGGGTGTCTTTCGTAGTATTTGAATTTTGTTTTTGACCAACCCTCATGATTAAAATGGCATCATTTTTACCACTATTTGTTGGTCCTAATACGGTTGTTCCAGTGTTTTCATTAACAATTGTATTTTGATTAAATGCGTCCTGCATTTGTGAAGAACCAAGTCGTATTGTAGACCCATAACGATTTTGAATTAGTATATCACCATCAAAACTTTTTAAATTCTTTACATTTAATTTTGGAACATAATTGTCATTAGTTAAATTTTCTTCAGGCACACCACCATCTGTTTGATTTAAAGAACCTTCTCTAGCTTGTTGTGATTGAACTGTTTTATTCTGTTGTGTTCTTGCAGCTTTAGAACGATTTACAATATTAGGAAATCCATTTAACTGCAATGTCTTATTTATATTAACTCTTCTTGAATAGAAATGAACACCCTGTATTTTTTGGACCATGACGGTTTCACCAATCAAGGGATATTCCATCACACCAACTTCTATCGGATATGCATAAAAAGAATTTTGTGGGGTAGTTGAGTGGCCACCATAATCAAGATATTTAAAACGAACCCTACCAACTTCAAATCCGTCTATTCCATAGTCGGAATGTTCTTCATTTATTACTACATCTATTACAGTAGCACTATTTGCATACAATCCAAATGATTTTAAATTTCCCGATACTGAGGGGTTCCAGAACAAATTACTCATACTAAGTTCTCAAATTAGATAATTCTTCTTCGACCTGTTTTGCCTCTTCTTGTAATTCATCAATTTCTATACTAATGTTGCTTAGTAGTTGACTTTTTTCTGCCTCAGTTAATAACATATCAGAACTGGATGCTTTGGCTCCTATGGACATAGCACGTTGTGCTATCTGTGCAACACGAACAATGTGTTCATCGTTCTTAACATTGACCTCCATAAAATCTTTAATGATTGGGGAGATGACAGCAGCATCCTCTGGAGTTCTTATCATCTGTACAAGTTTGGTTATGTACGTGTTGATTTGTACTCTTTTATTATCTGTATTATTATAAATATCTTTAAATACGTCTGATAAAGTTTTGTTATCAAATATGGGCTGTTCCATAGTAAATCTCCATTTACTATAACTATTTAGTTAGTAAAGTATTCGGATATTCTTCCAGTTTTTTGAAAATATTTATACTGTCGATCAAGTATGATTTTTAACTCTTTTACTATCTTTGTAATATCACTAGTCTTACAATCCGTAATATCTCGTATCATTAAATAGATTGCTTTTTTATTAAAATTTTGAATATGATTTGACTTAGTAAGCAATAATAAAATTGCATAACCAATTTCTAAATCTTTGTTTTTTGGAAAAATGTGATGTAAATTGCCGTCCCAATATTTAACAAAAAGTTTAATAAATTCAACTCTTTCCGAATCGTGATATGTTTCTTCGGGGTCTGTTATAAGAGTATCCTGTACGGAATAACTCTCGTCGGTCTTATCAGAAAGATAAACCGTTCTCTTTTCTTCTTTATATCTTTTATTATTTTGAAGAATAAGATAATTTTTAGCTACAACCGAAAAATAACTGAAGGACTTGCCTTTTTCTTCAGTAAAATTTGGGAGCTTTAAAATTAGATAAGATGTAACTTCATTTTTAACATCTTCAAAAGTTCCATCCATGTAAGGAAACTTAAATCTATTAATAACATTTTCCGCCAATTTATCTAATGGCTTATATACATTATCTCTAAATATTTTTTCTCTGAGTAATTCGTCTTCTTCTTTATTGTAAGCTATAATAGCTTCTTGAGTTTCATTCGTCCAATAAAGATTCTTCTTTCTCCGTCTCTTCCGTGTCATATATTAGCTTCCTTAGCTCTCCGGTGATATCAATTAATTGTTCAAATACTTGACCAACTTCGTCATCATTTTCGAACATTTCCCTACGATCTAATTTACGAGCGGTGGCTAAAATATTACTAGCTTCCTCATGAAACCATTGTATACGACCTTCATATTCATCTACCAAATCTTCATATTTTTCAATATTTTGTACTGCAATAAATGCAGAGTAAAGCAAAAGAATATTACCCAAAACCGAAATAACCAGCAACGCCACTACCATATTATAGATCCTCTAAATTTAATTCGTAATCTGTAAATCTTTTCATATACCTTTCAATTGTCATTCCATTTGCATCCGTGGTTCCTACATTATTTTCTAAGAACCTCTTCATTCCTCTAGCACCAGCAAAATGTGCTCCTGCTAGAATGGACGATGGTGTAATGTATATCCCATTATGGGTTGTGTGTCCATACACCAAAATATGATCTTGTAAACTTGTGTAATTGTCTCGCAAGTACCGAACCATTGCACTATCTTGTAACTGTGAATTATTCAAGAATTCCTCTCTTGAAACTTCATAACCCAAATGTCTTAATGTTCTAGGACTAAACTGATATTTGCCCATGAACCCAAAACGATTCACTACATCATAACGATTGTTGCTTTCTAAACTACCGATAGCGTCCATCAATTCTTGTAACTCATGAACCTTTTTTGGAGGTTCACTTACCATTATCTCTTCTATCCCAACGATAGGTATTTCTTCTATTTTTTCTACTTCATTACCATTTTTAAAACTACTCATTAATACTACCAACAAAATGCTTAACGTAAGTCTAATCTTCATTAGAACTCCTTGTTAATTGAAACAATTATAACAGGTGTGGCATTGCCTCTCGTAAACCATTCGTAGTGACCGAAACAAAATTTCCATTGGTATACAACTCATCAATTGTTTCAGCACCAACATAACTCATGGCAGAGCGAACCCCATCCATTATTTCCCTAACCACGGATTCAACATTACCCTTATAAGGTACTGTAGTAGCTGTTCCTTCAATATTTTCTAAGGTACTAGAAGATAATGTTTTCTGAACATCGCTTGCTGATCCATGATAAATTTTCATTCTCTGTCTCTTTCCATAATTACCAAAATATAAAAACTCTCCCGGTGTTTCGTCAGTACCGGCAATCATTGAACCCAAGATTACTGTAGAAGCGCCGGCGGTTAGAGCCTTGGCCACATCACCGGGATAACGAATTCCTCCACAAGATATGATAGGGGTGTTCGCTATAGTAGAAGTTTCATGGAGACATGAAATTTGGGGAATGCCTACTCCTGTCCTAATGCGTGTTTCACACACCGAACCCCCACCTATCCCAACACGAAGTGCGTTAGCTCCCCAATACTCTAAATCTTCTACAGCCTTGGCGGTTGCTATGTTTCCTGCAATTACATCGAACTCCATATTAAGCGACGTACTCAACATCTTTAATTCCTCAAGAGTTTGTCGCGTTGATAAATGATGACCGTGTGCTATATCTATGACCAGAACATTTGCACCGGCTTCGACCAGTGCTCTTGCTCTATATATGTCCTGTTCTTTAGCTCCAATAGCAGCTGCAATAACTGGACTTGTGTACCTATAATTAGTCCATTCAGTTCCCATAGATATGAGTTCTTCTTGTTTGGACTTTACTTTACTAACAATTTCTACCTGTTCTTCAATTGTATTAAATCGGTGAATAATTCCAACACCACCCAATCTCCACATTTCAAACGCCATATCAAATTCACAAATGGAAGCCATTGGTGAAGCAATTAGTGGAATGTCAATATGAAAATTTTCTGTGAATAATGTACTGGTATCACAATTTGAACGTGAAGCTACTTCACTGTACTGTGGTATGATTTGTACATCGTCGAACGTGAGAGCTTGACTGATTTTAGATAGTTTCGTATAAGGCATTTTGCTCTCGCTGTCTGTTAATTTCTTTGATATGATAAAGCGCCCATTCTTTTTCTTGGGGTAATGTGGTAAATGATGTGTGGCCAGTAATCATCTCATGTACTTTGTTTTTCCACACAATCTGTGGCTTATTCTGGAATATTCTAGTTTGATAATCTGGCCACATTACCCAACCCATTTCATTAACTGTCCAATTCCATTTAGTAACATCTTCCTGAGTTAATCCATTTACAATATTAACTCTAGGAACAGCGATCAAATCAACATCTGTATTATACTCCAATAGAGTATGTAAATTTGTTGATAGGTAATCTGACATATATTCATCAGCATCTATTTGAAAAATCCATTTGTTAGTGCACTGTTCTTTTCCAAAGTTTTTATGACCAGCAAAATTTTCATTTAGGTGGTGAGAATAAATGTGTATGTCGATATCACCATTTTCTTGTTTAAAGTTTTCTAATAAAGAAAGCGTGGGATAATCAGAAAAGTCTGATAGAAATATAATTTCATCTTCGGAACCAACTGTGTTTTTTAGTTGGTCTAATAGATTAGGAATATATTCCTCTTCGTCTTTGACCGTGATGAGAAAACTAATCATAGATTTTTCCTGTAATTAAATAAAGCAAGTTCTTTGGCTTTTGCCTCTAGGTCAACGTCAACTTCGAAACCGTAGTCATTAATAGAATTATACACATAGTCAGCGTGTGCTGTAATACGTGCTGTGCCGTCTTCGTGGTCGCGACGGGAATCGGAGTAGTGAAACAATGGAGTGTGGTCACCCCACGTTTCGTATGCCATAAGAAAAGCATCTTGTTCGTCAACACCGTCGCTATGTAAACTATGATGAAAGTAATCGAAGGTGATTGGTGTGTCAAGTATATCACTCAATTGACGAACGGAATATAGAGATTGTTTGTCGTCATTTTCGACAACAAACCTAGAACGAGCAGAATCGGATAGACGATCTATGGACCGCAGAAATCTAGTTATAGTAGCGCTACGGTCTGAACCTACAGATCCGATATGTACATTAATGGGATATTGGTGAGATTTGTCAAGAGTCATTAGGTCAAAGATTTTGGCATGATGATTGACATTATCAATTGAGTTGTCAATAACGTGTGGCTTCTCGGAACCTAACTTAACAAAGTGACTAGGATGAAAAGAAACACGGATACCAGATAGTTTGATCAGCTGCCCTATCTCTCGTAATTTATTAATTATTGTGTCATTGTTTGGCAGGTCTTCTATTTGGTATTCACTTTCCCAAGGAAACAAATCGGATGTAATACGATATAGTTTTACACCGTTTTGTATATTCCATCTAATAATTTTATGTAAATCTTTAACATTTTCAAGAGCTAATTCTGAAGCATAGTTGATGCCTTTAGCTTTGAATGTACGCTGAATCATACTACGAGAAGTACGAATACCTTCACTAGCAAGTGTCAAATTTATACAGCAATAACCTAAATTAATCATATTATGGATTTCTGCCTAGTCCCCAATTATTAGGAGTTTTTACAGGGGGTTGGAAGTCTAATTCTTGTTTACTCTCTAAATCTAACATCTCTGCCCCCTCTTTGTCAAGGGGGTCGGTTTCTGCTGTTACATTTGCCACAAGTTCATCTGATTCTTCCCCACCCTCTCTAGGAGATTTATTTTCTTCTACTTCTTTGTATATTTCATACTTTTTATTTTCATCTTTGACTACCTTTTTCATCAACGCAAGTCGGTTATATCCAACAATCAATGCGACTGCTAGTGGGTCAAAAACAAAGACAATCAATAGTGCGAATACATTGACAACGCTATCCATTGACCAACCTGTCAAGTTAGATAGATAACGTAATGGACCAATTTCAGCAGCTACTTCATTATTTGCTTCTAACTCAATTTTCTGAATATCAAGTGATGTAACGCTGTCAGTTGCTTCTTCAATTTTTAATGATACACCCTCACGTTCATCTACAGCAATATTTAATTGTTCTCGGATTACATTTCTAGTTGCCATTGAAGTGCTGGTGACCAACTGTCCGGTTTCTTGATCGACATATTGAATTGTATTGTTGGTCAGCCCTTCGGTTAGTTGTTGAATTGTTTCACTAACTCTAGTACGTTCGCCAATGTACAAATCCAATTGTTCTTGGTATCGTTCCTTTCGTAACTCAAGAACGTTAGCACGCTGTTCTACGATGCTAAGTTGATCTGCGGTAGTTTGGTAAGCTGCGGTAAGAAACCCATAGATACCCGCAGATGTAATTACAATTAAAACGCAGGTGGCTAATATATAGTAAAACCGTAACAGAACCGTTAAGTCTTTCCAATGTCTGGTCAGGAATGAAGCGGTAACTAACTTACCTGCTTCTAGACTCGAAGCCATAATTACTACAGGCATAAATGCTCCTGCGAACAAACTTCCTAATCCTGAAATAGAAAAGAAGGCGGCAACAGTAGCAATAACCATTGACGCTAATAATACTAAATATTTAAACATATTTTACCCCTCAAGAAATGGGGGAAACGATAATTTGTGGATTTTCAGTTAATTTTACTTCACCACTGGAGATTGGTTTAAAAACTTGTCAACGATAGTTTCTATATCCTCATAAATATCTCAACCCGACCGTTCCCATGACAACATAACATAATGTAACTCTGTACGTTAGTCGTTTTTTAATTCTTCAATTATTGAAGGAGATATAAGATTATCATACTAATATAAATATCAATCTATAAAACAAAAAAAGTGGGGCACCCAACGGTACCCCACTAAACATAACCGTTAAGATCACCTCCTTTCGGCATTTGTTTTCTTTAGATTATTTTATTGTAACCTTTTTTGCGACTTTGACCTCTTCCTTTACCTTTGGTAGAGTAATGGTAAGAAGGCCATTGTCAAATTTGGCACTCACCTTGTCCATCTCATACTGGTCTACGACCTTAAATGAGCGCCTGAAGGAGCTTCTCTTCAGTTCCCTTAAGTAGTAAGTAACCTCTTCCTTATCTTGTTGAGGCGACTTACCAGAGATTGTGAGGACACCCTCTTCAATCTCTAAATCAATGTCGTTTTTAGTGAACCCTGCGAGTTCTGCGACAATCTCAACCTTGCCATCGTGATTTATGATGTTGACCTTGGGGTAAGCTCCCTTGCCAGCAGATACACCAATATCTCCAAAATGATTTTTAAACATATCATCGAAGATGGTGTCAAAGGAATGGATGAAATGTTCACGTTCCTTAAGTAGTGAATTCATCTCGCGCTTGTTGCGAGGACGGAATACGGATAGCGTAGTCATAGTTTTCTCCTTGTTAAATTATTAGACCGATTTTACGCATCTTGTGTCCCTTCTTAGGCGACACATATATAAATATCATGTTAGAAAGAAACTTTACTCATATCATTTTCAGCTTGACTTGCCATGTGGTCAGCCCAATGGATAATATACGGAAGACTCGTCTTCATAGCATATGGTGAGAAATTCTTCAAGTAACCTTGAGCACCTTCATCATACATACCATCAGAGAGTCGAATTGCAAGAAACTCCTTTTCAGTGATAGTAATGCCATACTTTTGTAGCATCATAAGACCACGTTCTGGGGCTTTAAAGTATTGAATGTTTCTATTCTGAGTATAGTATTCATTACGCTTCTTTTGCCAATCATCACTATCGACGTAGTATGGACCTTCTTCAGTACCTAGCTTACCAAGATCATGCATCATGGCAGAGAAGATAAGCTCTTGTTTGGTGAAATCAATTGTTCCACCCATCTCCTTATATACTGGAGATAGTCTAATTGCGTTATCTATGACCCGTAGAACGTGATCAAGATAGCCACCGGGGAAACAGTTGTGGTAAAATGTCTTACCGCTTGCGGGAGCGCTGATGAGTTCGTCGTGCAGAACTGCATATAACGTTTTGATGTGTTCTGAACGCTCGTCTTGTTCAACAAACTCCATCATCCTCTCGTAATTCTTTGTAACCTTTTCTTCAATGTCTAAATTGAACATGGAACCTCTTCGTAAATTTTTTCTAAATTAAATTGCTTCATCTTTGACTTAGCAAAAATGTCGAACATACTCGGTGCGTATGGCTTACTTTTTAATATATAACCAACTTGATCTAATGTCAAGTCTGCTTTTTTATGATTACAACTAGAGCAACTTGTTACCATATTTTCCCAAGTATTTGGACCACCATGCTTCTTTGGTATAATGTGGTCCCGTGTTAACTCTTCTCTTGATTTTAATTCATTAGAACCTCGACCACAATATTGACATTGGTGGTTATCTCTAATAAATAAATTTCGCTTATTTAATAGTGCTCTCTTCGTGTGCATTTTTCTAGTTTTAATGTATTCCTTGAGAGCAATCGTTGACGGTAGATTAATCTCAATCGAAGGAGATCGTACCGTATACTCGTAGCTTTGTAGAGCCGTAGCCTTTTCTTGTAGGCATAAGATTAATGCTCGGCGCGCCGGAACTACTGCTAGGGGTTCAAACGTTGAATTTAAAACTACACAACTACTATTAATCATAACTTCATATTTTGAGTTTCTGTTATTAGTTGATTGATATGAATTGTACGAATTAACTCTTGAGATTCTTTTGCCAGTTCATATAGCTCAGCTTCTATAAATTGATTTTTCATCACTTCTAACATGGGAACGTATTCTTGGTATTCTACCCCTGCAACATTTTTAGTATTTCCTATTCTATATAACTGAGTTCTATTTTCGTTTTTTAGAACCGACAATTTTATTTTTTCTAGAAAGTACTTTCCGATTAGCTCTGGATGTTTTTTTTGAAATTGACTTAATTTTGGTACTAGATTTCTTGGTATTTTTAACATCTTCATCTCCGGTTATTTCTTCTCCGAAACTAAAAACCTTTCCGTCTGGTGCTTTGTATTTTTTTCTAAGGTTCCAACCTTTGGCATAATCTACTCTTTCTTTTTCTAACTTAAGTTCCTCCCAGTAAATCATTCTACCAAAACAATCACCACAAATTAACTCTTCAACATCAGAGTTGCTCATGACACTTGTAGTTTTGCACATAACACACCAAATTTCTTCTTTGGTATGAACCCTATACTTTTTTCCTCGCTTTTTTCGCATATGACCCAATATAATATCGTTGTCTAATCAAACGACGATCATATTCCTTGTTTAATTTTTCAGACAATCTTACGCCGGCAGACAATTCATCCCCAACATTCCATCTATTTTCAAACATTCTAATTTTTTTCTTACAATATATAAAGTCTTGCATTGTATATGAATCTTTAATCAAAAACAGTATGACTTCATACTCTTTAAGAATTCGATCAACATGAACTGCGTTTTTATATTTACCGATTAATTTTTTAATAAATTTAATCATTTTGATTCTCCCAACTACGGATCTTCAAAGAAACTATTTATAATTATCCGTTTCCAGCAGTTCTCTAAGTTTACTAGATGTTTTGTAAAGAGCTTGGTCGAAATTTTCATGATCAGTAAGTAAATAAATTGTTTGATTTATTGTTACTGACAAGTTTTCTAGATTATTTCTAACCTCATCAGTGATTTTTAGATCACCAAACCAAATTTTGCCAAACTCTCTCGTCATTATATGAATATTTTTATGAGTATTCTTATCATAATGATATTGATTGTTTGGTCCAAATAATTTTACTGCTAAATCTACTGCTGGTTGTACATCTTCTTCAGTCCAAAACATAATTACTCCTCATTAAATCGTCCTTCTTTGCCCGGCCTAAATAGAGTCATCGGGTCTTCAGCTTTATTTAAATGTTCTAAGTAACAATCGTTACAAAAACAATATGGTCGCTTGAGTTCCGTTCTTCTCCGACCACGTTCCCCACATCCTTCACAAATTGTTGCTGATAATCTTTCTGTTTTCCAAAGAATGCCTTCAACCGCATTTAATATCATTTCGTCTTCACTACGAGCATACATATGCAACATTCCAAAACATCTCTTAGCACTACATATTTCGGCTTCAGGAAAGCGAGATATTAAATTAAAAGTATCTTCTAAAAGTTCATGCCAACCATTTCCAAAATACTCTTTCATGTCGTCGAGAGTATAAACCTTGTCATACCAATAACGGTATCGGTTATGATGACTATACTTCTTCTTCGTCATCTAATTCCTCATCACCCATATCCATGAAAAGTTTTCGCAATTCATTTATATCTTCGTCTGACAAATCATACTGTTCTGTCTTATTCATTTTATTTGCGATTTCGTCTGGAGAAAACCCACCAAATATATTTCCTCCATCTCTGACCATTTTAAATGAATTTTCAAACATACCGACGCCTAGGTCATGTGTGATCTGACTTAGGTTTTCTATAACGGTAGTAAGATCACTGACATACTTAGCCAATTCTGTATACAGTCTAGTTTGTTCTTGAGAAGTAGCGTGTATTTGAATCAATCGCATCATTAACGATTCGTGTCGAGTATGTAATCCTGCTACTAAGAAGAACATAATCATGATAAGCATTGTTAAAATTGTCGTGACTACAGTTAAAAATATTATCATATAGTATTGATGTTAAATTAATATATTAATATAATAGCATTATTCAGAGTTGTCAAGTCCTTTATCATTTTTATAAAAAAATTCTAGGTTTAATTTAGTCAATTGTGCACTTTGAAAGTTATTAATTTCTATTTGTTTGTGATATCTATCACGATATTCTTCAGATTTGGAGAGAGATTTTTTTAGAGAACCTTTTAATTCTAAATTTTGAATCCGAAGAGCATCTATATTTTTTTCCATTTGATTAAACGCACGATCTATTAATTGATGACTTCTAATATCACCAGATGCATTTTCAGTTTTTTTCTTTCGATCAGTCATAACAGAAGCAATAGCAGCTACTACAGTGAATATAATTGCTATAATACCCTGTTCGTTCATCATTTCGATGGGAATTAGATCCATGATACTCTATAGTTATGCGTTAAAACAACCTATGGGTTATAACTAGTTAACCGGGGAAGCTGAATATTGCCTTAACTGCATGGAACGTGGTGCCTGACATAGCAGTAATTATGGAATTGTTAACTAAATTTGGATCGACTATAGTCATTCCAATAAATAAACCCAACATAAATGGTAATGTATTGGTAGGTTTAAAAAATATTAATTTTAATTTATCCATAGTTAGTATATTTTATTGATACGACTCAACTTCATCTTCTAGAATTTCTATGCTGAAAATTCCATCTTCGAAAACAAGATCAGTTTTATCTAGTGCTCGTTCGACATATGTAACAGCTTCGTCCTCATTGTCACCATACGTAACAACAAACACCGGAACAATAAATTTTTTTAAATCATCTTTCATTTTTTATTCCCCGTAAGGTTTTCTATAAGTATTAGTTCCAATCGTGAATATTAATTGGATCTGAATCATTTACCATTTTTAGTGTGGTTAGTATCTCTGGGATTAATATTTTTTTAGAATACTTTGCCAACTTATAATATTCTCTGGAACTGTTTGAGAAAGGATTTTCTAAATCTGATTCAGTTTTAAATATCAGATCATCTAGAAACTCTAGAGTTCTTTTAATTTTTTCAGTTGTTGTGCCCGGATAAAATGACATTATAGAATAAAGAAATTCTTTAGCTTCATCATCAAACGAATAAAATTGGCTCGTCATCATTAGTATCCATTGGTTCTGGTAAACTAGTTTTCTTTACAGTAATAAAAGTAACAGCTCCAAATAACATAGTCAATAGCCAAATTTTTTTCATGTCAGTTTCTCTACCATTTTCTACAACTCCAATATCTTGCTTTCCAGCGCGGGCCGGGCGAATCACAATTGTGTCTTGCTCTAAAACTCTTTCTACGCTTTGGATTTGATTTTTTAATTCTCATGTTAGGGTCACCGAAGTTAACCTTAACAACATTTCCTTTATCATTTTTTACATATACCTTAAATTTCTTGACATCGCCACGCGTTGGTTTGCCAAGCGATACCTTTCTACCTTGATATTCGGCTTCGGCAAGGTCACCACTCATATCAAATTCAAGTGTATATCCTACGCCAGTTTTTTCACAGAATACATCGTAGCTTTCTTTTTTACTGTTACCCCAGTTTTTAGCACCAACCTTACGGCACTTAACTAAAGCACCAGAGGCATATGCACTAGGCCAAACCTTGTAACGACTTTTGACCTTGTGATAACAAGCGTCTTGTTTTTCGTTTAATTGACTTTCGTGAATGATGTTTCCACGACAATGTGGACATTCAGTGAATGGAATATCGGTATATTCTTCGTTCATGTCAATCGCCTCCTTTTTTGTATTTACATTTTTAGCTTTGCCGCGGCGATTTGGATTGGGATCTTCTCTGCGTTTTCTACGTGCGGCTGATGCTCTATCTTTCTTACCTAACGCGTGTGCTTTGGACTGAGGAAGGCATTTTGGTTTCCCTTCTTTACTACTTCCTCTAGCACACGGACCTTTAATTTTTCCATCAGGCCCGAATCTTACCCACTTGTCCTTAAACCATTTACGTAGATTTTCATCTACTTCCCCAATTCCCTTTAGTGCTTCTTCCATTCTTTTTAGCTTAGTATAGTATTTTGGATCTTCTGTTAGATGATCTAGGGCTATCTCCGCAGCATGACTAGGATCATTAGTATGTTCCATTTCTACTTTAATGCCCATCTTAAACTGTCTTTTAATTTGCTGCTTAGGAACATCATGTAGTTCTGCTATATCTGATAATGACTTACCATCTCCTAATCCGCCAGGCATTTGATCTTTCATATTAATTCTTTATACTATATACTATTCTCTCTTCCTCCCCTACAGGAAAAATATAATAGTGTTTTGGTTAGTTGTCAAGGGGTTCTCATATAAATATAAATCTCTTACTATATAAGTATTGACAAACAATCGTTATGATATTAGATTTAAGTAACATTTAAATTTTGAGGATCTATGAAAAAATATATTCATGTCAATCAACATAAGATAAGACATAATAGAAAGCATAACATCAACGAACCTGTCATAACTGTAAAAGACGGCAGGAAAAATACATACTGTCATTCTGTTGAAATCCTCGGACCAAGTAAGGTTATTTATGGTGGAAATGACAAACCATTATTGAGTTGTGGTGCTAGAGTAGTTATTGAAACGGAGGCAGCTTTAATTTATGATTGATTTCGTAGTAGGACTCCAATGGGGAGACGAGGGCAAAGGTAAGATCACCGACTATCTGAGTGAAGATTACGATTGGATTGTACGCTACCAAGGTGGTAGCAATGCTGGACATACTGTATATGTGGATGGTAAAAAGTATGTTACACACTCCATTCCCACCGGAGTAATTCGACCAGAATGTAAATCAGTAATTACACATGGATGTGTGGTCAATCCCGAAGAACTTTGTAAGGAAATTGAAGAACTTGAAAAACTAGGTATTGATTTTACTGATCGACTATTTATTTCCG
>Ga0209631_10005565_pt1 | contig 13302 bp, 10 predicted proteins | sample COG_08_FD_184752 | JGI IMG/M metagenome (GOLD analysis project Ga0209631, IMG submission 184752) | Pelagic Microbial community sample from North Sea - COGITO 998_met_08 (SPAdes) (version 2) | ecosystem: Environmental > Aquatic > Marine > Neritic zone/Coastal water | place: Helgoland, sampling... | reverse complement strand
CAATTAGTTTCACCTAAAATTAGGTTATTCGATCCTATGAAAAGCAGAGTGATAGGCGAAAAAGAAGTTTTAGAAAAATTTGGAGTAAAACCTAATCAAGTAATCGATGTTCAATCTCTTGCTGGAGATAGCTCAGATAACGTCCCTGGTGTGCCAGGAATAGGAGTAAAAACCGCTGCAGAATTGATAAATAAATATAAAAATTTAGAAAATTTATTAAATAAAGCTTCAGAAATTCCTCAAAATAAAAGAAGAGAGACGCTTTTATCAAATAGAGATAAAGCCATGTTAAGCAAACAGTTAGTAACTTTAAAAGACGATGTTCCAGTTAAGAATGACCCTGGTGAATTCATTATTAAAGACATAAATAAAGATAAACTCTATGAATTTTTAAGAAATATGGAGTTTAATCGTCTACTAAGCCAAGCTATTAGTTTTTATGGAGAGCCTGACAATCAAGATTTTGAAGAACAAACCCAAACAAAAAAAATTTCTAAAATAAATACAAAATCATACAAAAACGTTTTAAATGAAAAAGATTTGGATAAATTAATTGAAGAATTAAATAAAAAATCGGTAATCGCAGTTGATACAGAAACCTCTTCATTAAATCCGCAAGAAGCAAGTCTAATTGGAATTTCAGTTAGTTATGCTCAAAATATATCCTATTACATACCGCTTGCTCATAAAAATGTAAAAAGCTTGAAAAAAGATCTGGTTTTAAAAAAACTAAAACCAATCCTTGAGGATCCTAGTATTAAAAAAGTTGGTCAAAATATAAAGTATGATTTTATTATCCTAAAAAACAATAACGTAATACTTAATGCCATCGAAGACACAATGTTATTATCTTACACTTTAGATGCTGGAAATAACCGACACAACATGGATACGTTATCAGAACTTCATCTTGGACATAAAACAATTACTTATAAAGATCTGGTTGGAACTGGAAAAAAACAATTAAATTTTTCAGACGTTGAACTTAAAGCAGCTACCGAATATGCCGCTGAAGATGCAGATATAACACTAAGACTTTATAATGTTTTATCAGACAGAGTTTCTGAAGAAAAATTAGATAAAATTTATGAAGTATTTGAAAAACCAATGATAAAGATACTGTCTAAATTAGAAACTAATGGAATTAAGGTAGATGATACGTATTTAAAAAAATTATCTAAAAAATTTGAAGTAAGATTAAAAAAAATAGAAAAAGACATCTACAAGGTCTCTGGCAAAACATTTAACATTGGGTCTCCTAAACAATTAGGTGAAATAATTTATAATGATTTAAAGATTGCAAAACTTAAAAAAACAAAAAAAGGAAGTTTGGCCACAAATGCAAAAATCTTAGAAGACTTAGCTTTAACAGGACATAAATTTCCTAATTTAGTACTAGAATGGAGGCAAGTTTCTAAACTAAAAAGTACATACACAGATGCATTGCAAGAACATATCAGTAAAAAAACTAAAAGAGTTCACACTTCATTCTTGTTAGCAGCTACTAATACGGGAAGATTAGCTTCAAGTGACCCTAACTTACAAAATATTCCGATAAAAACATTAGACGGTAAAGAAATAAGAAAAGCATTCGTGGCTGATAAAAATAATGTGCTTATTTCTGCAGATTATAATCAGATTGAAATGCGAATTCTTGCTGACATGGCTGACGTAAAAGAATTAAAAAAAGCTTTTAAAAATAATCAAGACATTCATGCACTAACAGCTAGCCAGGTATTTGACGTTCCAATTAATAAAGTTACAGAAGATTATAGGCGTAAAGCTAAAGCTATTAACTTTGGTATTATTTATGGAATTACACAATACGGTCTAGCAAAACAAATTTCTGTATCTAATCAAGAAGCACTAGATTTTATAAATGCCTATTTTAAAAAATTTCCTGAAATAAAAGATTATATGAACACCACTATCAAAACTTGTAGAAAGCAGGGCTTTGTTTCCAATATTTTTGGAAGAAGAATTCATTTAAGAAGTATTAATGATAAAAATTTTAGCGTTAGAAGTTTTCAAGAAAGAGCAGCGATCAATGCACCTATACAAGGTTCTGCAGCTGATATAATTCGTTTAGCTATGATCAAAATAGACAGAATTTTAGAAGAAAAACAAAACGCCAAAATGCTTCTTCAAATACATGATGAATTAATTTTTGAATGTTTAAAAAAAAATGAAAATACAGTAAAAAAAATTATTAAAGATGCTATGGTGTCTATATCAAGTTCTGACCATCATATGTTTTCGATACCTTTAGAAGTAAGTATCAATTCAGGTAATAACTGGGGAGAGGCCCACTAAACGCCTAAATTTTGACAATAAAATTAGGAAAATAAAATTATGGCTCAAACAATTGCATTAGTAGATGACGATAGAAATATTCTTACTGGAATAAGCATAGCTCTTGAAAGAGAGGGTTTTAAAGTTCAAACTTACATCGATGGTGAGTCCGCATTAGTTGGATTAACAAGAAATCCACCTGACTTAGCGGTTTTGGATATTAAAATGCCAAGAATGGATGGTGAAGAGCTACTCAAAAAATTGAAGAAAAAAATGTCAATTCCAATAATTTTTTTAACATCCAAAGATGATGAAGTAGACGAACTTCTAGGTTTAAAATTAGGTGCAGATGATTTTGTTAAAAAGTCAGGCGGCTTTTCAACTAAAGTATTAATTGAAAGAATAAGAGTTCAACTAAGAAAAAAAAACAACGTAGTAGATGATAGTAAAAACATAATTAGTCATGGAAAATTAAAGTTAGACCCTGCTCAATTAGAGTGTGAATGGAACAGCAAGCCCTTACCTGATAAGCTAACCACAACAGAGTTTTTAATTGTAAAAGAACTTGCAAAAAGACCTGGAGTGATCAAAGAGAGAGCTCATTTAATGGATATAGCTTATAAAGAAAACACCGAAATAGAAGATAGAACAATTGATAGTCATGTTAAAAGAATTAGAAAAAAGTTCAAGAAAGTCGATGAAAAATTTTCTGCAATTGAAACAAGGTATGGAAGTGGGTATAGATGGAATGTTAGTTAATGAAAAAAAAGAAAACCGCCTCTATTCTAAAGAAGTTTTTACTATTTAATTTAACTGTTTTTTCCGTTTTAGGAATTTTTACCATTATCTATTTAGAAGCCATTCAGCCCACACTTGTTCAAGAAAGATCAACCAGTCATCGAGTAATAATCAACAATACAAAGGAAAATCTTGAAAGATTAAATGTTGAATATACTAAAGAGGGAATTCGAGATTTTTTATTATCCACAAGATTTTTGTTTCAAAGTTTAGACCGTGTTCAATTTTATGAACTATCAGGCAATCTAATCGGTGATACTGATATATTAGATTTGGATCAAAGTGTTTTTGTTCGTTCTAATTTTATTTTTGAGGAAACTTTAGGTGAAAATTCTATTTTGCCAGAAATAGAGGAAAGATTGGAAGAAGAACAAAACAATGAAATAAAAGATATTATTCTAAACAAATACAATGATGAAATCATGATTTTGACCGATGATGAAAAAAATAATTTTTTTGTAAGTACTTTAAGTAAAATTAAATTTCAAGATAATGATATTGGTTATATTGTTGTGTCAGAGCAAGCAAATGACATCACTATAGCTGTGAAAGAAAGAAAGGCCTTTATTATAAGAACCATGATTGCAGTAGCAATTGTAATTTTAATTTTTTCTTTATTCTTAAATAAGTATATTTTGAAACCCATAGGTTTGTTGGTAAAATTTAGTGACGCAATCAAAAAAAAATCTAATCATAATTTAGATATTAATAAAGTTTTTATTAGGGACGATGAAATTGGGAAACTTACTCAATCAATTGACGAGATGACTAAGGAGTTGCAACAAAGAACAAACAGAGCTGAAACATTTTCAAATGATTTAGCTCATGAAATAAGAAATCCCTTGGCTTCTTTAAAAGGTGCATCAGAATTATTAGATAAAACTACAGAAAAAAATGAAAATGAAAAATTATTAAAAATTATTAATCATGATGTAGAACGAATTGAAAGACTTATAACTGATTATTCCCAAATGCTAAAAGATGAAGCATCTCTCTCAAGAGAAAAAATGAGTAAGATTAATTTAGTTGAAATTATAAATAGTGTCGTAGAAGACTTTAACCAAGATCTTGCTAATCAAAATAAAGAGATCGCAATTATTGTCAGCAATGAAATTGCCAACAAAGACAAAAATTTTATCCTAGGAATTAGCAATAGATTAGAGCAAATTGTTGCGAATTTATTAGATAATTCAATTTCATTTAGCAACAATAATCAAAAAATCGAAATAAATATTAAGGAAATATCAGATAACTTGCTGATGACTATAAAAGATGAGGGACCAGGATTTTCTGAGTCTTCAACGGAAAAAGTGTTTAAAAGATTTTATAGTAATAGACCTAAGAGCTTTGGTAAACATTCAGGTTTAGGTTTGAATATTGTAAAAAATATCGTTCAACTTCACAAAGGTACAATTACAGCATCAAATAGGTTAGATATTAAAGGAGCTCAAGTAGAGGTGTCACTACCTAAATTTTCTTAGCATTCGTTCTTGCTATGCGGAAATTATATTGATAATAACAAACAAAAATATGTCAGATGATTTTAAAGTAAAAGATTTAAGCCAAGCAGAATTTGGTAGAAAAGAAATTTCATTAGCAGAAACTGAAATGCCTGGCCTAATGGCTTTAAGAAGTGAATATAAGGGAAAGAATCCACTTCAAGGAGCAAAAATACTTGGTTGTCTTCACATGACTATTCAAACAGCAGTGTTGATAGAGACTCTCGTAGAATTAGGTGCAGAAGTAAGATGGTCATCTTGTAATATTTTTTCAACTCAAGATCATGCAGCAGCTGCAATAGCAAAAGCTGGAATACCTGTTTTTGCCTGGAAAGGTGAAACAGAAGAGGAATATTGGTGGTGCGTTAAACAAACTATTGAAGGAAAAAAAGATTGGAAACCTAACATGATTTTAGATGACGGTGGAGATCTAACAGCCTTAATGCATAAAGACTATAAAGAATTGTTAAAAAATATTAAAGGTGTCTCCGAAGAAACTACAACTGGAGTTTTAGCTCTAAAAAAAATGCAACAAAATAAAGAATTACTTATTCCCGCAATTAATGTGAATGACTCAGTTACTAAATCTAAATTTGATAATTTATATGGCTGTAGAGAAAGTTTAGTTGATGGAATAAAAAGAGCAACAGATGTAATGATGTCAGGAAAAGTTGCAATTGTAGCTGGATTTGGTGATGTTGGAAAAGGAAGCGCAGCTTCACTACGTCAAGCAGGAGCAAGAGTAATGGTTACTGAAACCGACCCTATTTGTGCGCTGCAAGCAGCAATGGAAGGTTATGAAGTTGTTGTAATGGATGAGGCAATAAAAGATGCAGACATAGTAGTAACCGCAACAGGAAATAAAGATATAGTAACAGCAGATCATATGAGAGATATGAAAGATAGAGCAATACTATGTAACATTGGACACTTTGATAACGAAATTCAAGTTGAGGCATTAAAAAATTATAAGTGGGATGAAATTAAACCCCAAGTTCATGAAATTGAATTACCAAGTAAAAAAAGAATAATTCTTTTAGCAGAAGGAAGATTAGTAAATCTAGGTTGTGCAACAGGTCACCCAAGTTTTGTAATGAGTGCATCTTTTACAAATCAAGTTATTGCACAAATTGAATTATGGAATAATTCAGATAAATACGAAAAAAAAGTTTATGTGCTACCAAAACATTTAGATGAAAAAGTTGCGATGCTGCACTTAGAAAAAGTTGGAGCGAAATTAACTAAAATGTCTAAAGATCAAGCAGACTATATAAGTGTCAAACCATCAGGGCCGTTTAAACCAGATACCTATCGCTACTAGATAGTAGCTAATGATTGTAAAATCTTTAGATCATCTTAATCAAATATCAGAAAAAATTCTCAAGAAATTAGACAAAAAAGATTGCTTATTTTTAATAGGAGAAATTGGAGTAGGTAAAACTACTCTTACTAGATATTTAATTAACAACTTACAAAAACAACAAAAATTAAAATTAACAGAAGTTTTAAGCCCAACTTTTAATTTATTATATGAATATGAAGTAGGTGATATTAAAATTATGCACTACGATCTTTATCGAATTAAAGAAACGAAAGAATTAAAACACCTAGGAATTTTTTCTGAAAGTCTAGATGCAGTTAAAATAGTTGAATGGCCAGATTTAATTAAAACTCCCTTAGAAAATAAATTAGAGATATATTTGAAATATAAAGAAAAAGAAAACGAAAGAGAAATAGTCTTTAAAGGCCAGGGAAAATGGAAGAATTTTGAAAATGAAATATAAGTTTAAAAAAATTTCAGGAGACGCATCGTTTAGGGAGTATTATAGATTAAAAAAAAAAAATAGTTCATCAATTATAGTTAGCGCTAAAAAGGAAAAATATAAGAATCTAATTATTTATGCTGTAATAAATAATATCTTAAATTGTAATAAAATCATTGCTCCAAAATTAATAAGTGATCATTATAAAAATAATATGATCGAAATATCTGATTTAGGAGAAGAGTCATTCTATAGCCACGTAATTAAAAAAAAAAATAAATTATCTGATTACAAATCTTTAATAAAATTATTAATAAAACTTCAAAAAATAAAAATCAAAAAAATATATAAATTTAAAAAATATAAAATTAAACTTCAAAAATATACCGTTGACAAGCTTCATAAGGAATCAGATTTATTTTTTGATTGGTATTTAAAATATACAACGAAAAAAAAAAATATTTATAAAATTAAGAAAATGATAAAATATGAATTAAATAAAGTCTATAAAAAGTTAAAATTTTCAAACAATACTTTTGTTCACAGAGATTTTCATGTTTCCAATATAATGTACTTCAGAAAAAAACTAGCTATCATAGATAGTCAAGATGCTATAATTGGAAATCCTCTTTATGATGTTGCATCATTAATTGATGATGTAAGAATTAAATTACCAACATCGCTGCAAGATAAATTATTTAAATATTATTTTAAAAATTCAAAACTAAAAAAAGAGAAAGAAGAAAATTTAAAAAATGATTTTGATATTCTTTCTGTTCAAAGGAATTTAAAAATCCTAGGTATTTTTGTACGTTTGTGTAAAAGAGATGAAAAGCCAAACTATTTAAAATATTTATCCCATACCTGGTCTTTAATTAACAAAAGATTAAAAAATCCAATTTTTAAAAACTTAAAAACTTTAATGGATAAAAATATACCGATGAAAAAAATAAAAAATCTGCAAATGATAAAATGATTAAACATGGAATGATATTAGCTGCAGGAATTGGTAAAAGAATGCAACCATTAACATTAAAAACACCAAAACCTTTACTAGAAATTAATAATATAAGTTTATTAGAAAGAGCGATAAATCTATTGATAGATTATGGTGTAGAAGAAATTAGCATTAACGTTCATCATCTTCCCGATCAAATTGAAAAGTTTATAAAAGAAAAAAACTTTAAAGCTCAGATTAATATTTCAAAAGAAATTGAGACGTTATTAGATACAGGCGGTGGAATATTTAAAGGAACCAAACATTTTGATGATAATCCTTTTTTTGTTATTAATCCTGATACTCTTTGGAGCAAAAGATATATTGATGAAATTAAAAAACTTGAAGAAAATTATTTTAAAAATAATAGCCCAGTTTTAATGCTAGTTAATAAGAAACTATCGATTGATACGTCCTTTAAAGGTGATTTTAATTTGATCAATAATAAAATATCAAGAGATGAAAAAAACGAATATATATTTACAGGTCTTCAAATTACAAAAAGAAGCTATCTTGCGTCTGAAAAATCAGAGGTTTTTTCAATGAATAAAATATGGGATGATTTAATTAATAATAAAGGATTATATGGAATAGAGAGTTTATTAGAATTTTATCATTTAAATACACAAGAAATGTACAAAAAAATTATTAATATGGAAATTACTGATTAAAAATTATTTCTTTAGATCTCGTTTTATCTAAATAATAGTATTTTATTATTTTCAAACTATCATCAAATTCAATTATTAGTGGGTTTCCTGTTGGGATTTCTAGTTCATTAATTTTTTCATCTGAAATATTAAATAAATATTTGCACAATGCTCTTAAGGAATTACCATGCGCTGATATCAAAATATTTTTTTTATTTAAAAGACTTTCTTTAATTTCTTTTTCATAAAATGGAACGACACGATTGTAAGTATCTTTTAATGACTCCGTAAAAGGAACCATGCCCAATGGAATACTAGCATTTAGGGGACTAAATAAATTATGATATTCACTTTTTTCTTCAATTGCTGGAGGAGATATATCCCAAGATCTTCTATATTTTTTAAATTTTTCTTCACCGATTTTTTTCTTTGTTTCTTCTTTGTTCAATCCTGTTAAGGATCCATAATGTCTCTCATTAAGTTGCCACGCGGTGTTAAATTTAAGATCTAAATTATTTTTTTTTAGAATTGTTGTGAGGGTTTTAATAGCTCTTTTTAAATAGGAGGTATAAAAAATATCTATTGAGATATTTAAATCTTTTATAATCTGCCCTGATTTTTCAGCCTCACCAACACCTTTTTCTGAAAGATCTACATCCACCCAGCCAGTGAACCTATTTTCAGCGTTCCAAACGCTTTGACCATGTCTTGTGAGAATTAGTTTAGTCATAATAGTTATAATAGATATTATGTATTATATTAATTTATTAATGAAAAATAATATATTTAAAATTATAGAATATTTATATTACTTTTCATTAATAGTCTTATTCATTCTATATTTGTTTCCTGGAAGTTTAATTGGATATTTTTTGTATGGAAATCTTGGGCAACAACCAAATTTGATACCTAATCCAATAGGAACCTCTATTAATCATTTAATTTATTTCAGTTACATTACTTTATTAGCTTCAATAGTGCGGCCAAGTATTAAAAATATTTTAACTAATTATAAAAGTATTTTAGTAATATCTATTATTTTAGAATTGCTTCATATGGTAATTCCAAATAGGGCATTTGAAATCCATGATTTATTAGCAAATATAATGGGAGTAATTATAGTTTTAATAGGACAGAAAATAATAAAATGGTCAAAATTATCTTAAAGGTTTTTTTAATAATATTTTTTTTTCAAACTGTCAAAACAGAAGAAATCAAAGGAGTGGCTAAAATAATTGATGGGGACACAGTACATATAGGTTTGAAAAAAATAAGACTAGAGGGGATTGATGCACCAGAAATTAAACAGCAATGTAAAAAAGATTTTCTTAAAATTTCAGTACACATTGGATTTAATTTTAGCAAGAATTATGCTTGTGGACTAATTTCAAAAAATAAACTTATAGAAAAAGTAAATAATTTAAAAATAACTTGTATTTCAACCTCTAAAGATAGGTACAAAAGATATTTAGCTACTTGCTATAAAGAAAAAATTAATCTCAACCAATGGATGGTAAGAAAAGGATATGCTGTAGCTTATGTAAGATATTCTAAAGATTATTTAAGAGATGAAAATTACGCAAAAGAAAATAAACTAGGTATTTGGCAAGGAAAATTTGTTAGACCAGAAAAATGGAGAAAGCTTAATTAAATTTTAGTATAATTTTTAAAGTGATTCATTTTAAAAAAATTATACTTTTTGCTATTTTTTTTACTCTTTCAGCTTGTTCTTCTATTCCCCAAAACACCCAAAATAGTTGTGCAATTTTTGAAGAAAGATATCTTTGGTATAAACATGCAAAATCATCATATGAGAAATGGGGCGCACCTATTCACTTACAATTAGCTTTTGTAAAAAAAGAAAGCGACTTTAATTGGTTGGCAAAACCACCGCGTACAAAATTGTTTAAAGTTATCCCATTCAAACGACCTTCAAGCTCCTTTGGGTACTCACAGGCTGTAGTTGGTACATGGGAACAATATAAAAGAGAAACTAATAGCCCTCTAGCAACTAGAGCTAGATTTAAAGACTCAGTAGATTTTATTGGCTGGTATATTTATAAAACAAACAAAATATTAAGAATTTCAAAAAAAGATGCCTTCAAACAATACCTAGCTTATTATAAAGGGTGGGGAGATTATAAAAATTATTCTAAAGATAAAAAAGCAATTATTTACGCTAAATCTGTAAAAGATACAGCCAATAAATATAGGAAACAACTTACTCTTTGTAAGAAAAATTTAGATAAAAATAAGTATATTATTTTTTAAGTTGCTTATTTAATTCAATTTCAACAGCATCAATTCTTTGAGTATTTTTTCCAATAATAGAATAAATTGTTGGTATTACATAAAGTGTAAAAAAAGTTGAAAAAAGCATTCCGCCAAAAATTGTTATACCAACAGTTAGTCTACTTGCAGCCCCAGGTCCTGATCCCAGAATTAAAGGCAAAACTCCAAATATTGTTGATAAGCTTGTCATTAAAATAGGTCTCAATCTTATAGTAGATGCTTCAATAATTGATGACTCTAAGTTTTTACCTTCTTTTCTAAGTTGATTGGCAAACTCTACAATTAAAATACCATTCTTGGCCGAGAGACCGATTAAGATGATTAATGCAATCTGGCTGTAAACATTTAGAGATGAGCCTACAACTAAAAGGCCAAGCAATCCTCCTAATATAGCCATTGGCACTGTAAGCATTATGGTTAATGGATGTCTCCAGCTTTCAAATTGAGCACACATTGCTAAATAAGCCGTTATTAAAGCTAGAGCAAAAATTACATAAAGCTCAGTGTTGGTTTTTTTATATTCTTCACTTTCTCCTTTATAAGCTATTTTTGCTTGAGGCGCATTTTCTTCTGCAGTCTTTAGCAAAAATTTTAAAGCTTCATCAAGAGAATAGTCTCCAACTAATCTTGCAGAAATAGTAACTGCTTTTTGTCTATTGTATCTTGCTAAAAATGGTGACTTACCTTTTTCATCGTATTGCACTAAATTTGAAACTGAAACCAATTTTCCATTATTTTTTGATCTTACAAACACTTTACTTATACTCTCTGGTTCCTGACGATCTTTAATATCACCTTGTAAAATTATAGAATATTCTTTTCCGTCCCTTGTAAAATTTGTGACCCTTTTAGATCCAAATATTGTTTCGATTGTTCTTCCAATTTCCTCTGTTGATACACCTAAATCTGCAGCTTTTTTTTGATCTATTTGAACATTAAGCTGAGGTTTATTCAAATCAAAGTCATCTTGAATAGAAGTTAATCCTGGGTTTTTTCTTGCTTCTTTTTTTATAATTTCTTTCCATTCTATTAATTGATCATATGTATTTCCTAATATTACAAATTGAACAGGACTTTGTACTCCACCAGTTCTAATTCCTTGAGGCATGATTGGAAAAGCTAAAACACCAGGCACTTTAGAAATTTCTCTGAAAGACTCCCTCATTATTTTTACGCCGTGGCGATCTCTTTTTTTCCAAGGCTCTAAAAGAACAATGATAAAGCCACTATTTACCTGTTTTGCTGATTTACCAAAACCAGGTACACGCATTATTAATTTTCTATATTCACCTTTTCCTACTTTAGGTAATAACAATTCTTCAATATCTTCAGCCCTATCCTTAGTAAAATTAAAACCAGAACCTTGTGGAGCTTTGACTATTACAAAAAAAGCTCCTCTGTCTTCTGGAGCAATTAGTTCTTTTGGAGCAAAACTAAAAAAGAAAAGAGTTAATACTAAAGTTCCAGCTAGGAACGAAATAATAATTTTTTTTTTATTAACCCATGAAATTAAGGATTGTTTGTATATTTGTGTAAGATTTTTTAAAAAATTTTCAAATTTTATTACAATTTTAGATTTATCCATTTTCTTGTTTAAAAACTTACTACCTAACATTGGACTTAGTGATAATGCTACAAAACTTGAAATTACTACGGCTGAAGCCAATGTGATTGCGGTTTGAGTGAATAAAACTCCAGTAATACCTTTAATAAATACCAAAGGAATAAATACTGCTACCAGCACCACAGTCGTTGCAATGATAGCGAAAGATACTTGTTTAGCTCCCTTATAAGCCGCTACAAGAGGTGTGTCTCCTAATTCTATTCTTCTTACTATATTTTCTAACATTACAATCGCATCATCTACAACAATACCAATTGCCAATACAAGAGCCATCAAAGTAAAAAGATTTATTGAAAAATCAAAAATATAAATGGATAAAAAAGTTGAAATTAATGAAACAGGTAGAGCTATTAAAGGAACAATCAGTGCTCTTAAATTTCCTAAAAAAAGATAAATAATTATTGTTACTAAAATAAGAGCAATAATTAGAGTTTTGTAAACTTCACTAATAGCTGCTTTTATATAGTTACTTCTGTCAAAAGAAACCTCCAATGTTGTTCCCGGCGGAAGCGTTGGTTTGATTTCATTAATTTTATTTTTGATACCTTTTGCTACAGCAATAGTGTTCGCGTCAGATTGTTGATAAATACCTATTCCAACAACTTGTTTTCCATTGCCTTTAAAAAGTGTACGAGTAGACTCCGCTCCTAATTCCACACGTGCTACGTCTGACAAAGTTATTACAGAACCATCATTAGCCCTTTTTAGAGGAAGTTTTTTATAATTTTCTAAATTTTTGTAAGCTTTATCTAGTTTTATTGTAAGATCTACATCTTTAGACTCAATTCTTCCTGCGGGAAATTCAACATTTTCTTCACGTAAAGCATTCTCTACTTCTTGAGTTGTAATGTCTCGAGCAGCAAGAGCTATTGGGTCTAACCACACCCGCAAAGATAATTCTCTTTGACCTCCCAATCTCACTCTTCCAACACCTTCAACAGTAGAAAAACTATCTGTTAAATATCTATCCGCATAATCAGTAAGTTCTAAATCGGTCATTGTCTCTGAGTTAAAAGACAACCACATGGTCGTACGCATACCAGCGCTTTGTTTAAAAATTTCAGGCTGTGCAGCTCCATCAGGTAAATTATCTAAAACTCTAGATACAGAGCTTCTTACATCATTAGCTACATCGTCTAGATCAAGATCAGTGTCAAAAGTTAATGTAATTCTAGAACTTTCATCTTCACTAAAAGAATCAATCGTTTCTAAACCAGGAGTGCCTCCAACAAAGTCTTCAATTTTTTGGGTAATTTGAGTATCTACAACTTCAGCAGATGCACCTCTGTACTCGGTCTGAATAGTTACAACGGGAGGCTGAACATCAGGTAGTTCATCAGTTGGAATTTCTTGAAAAGTAACTAGACAAAAAATTACAAGGACCAAA
>Ga0209631_10005560_pt1 | contig 13311 bp, 11 predicted proteins | sample COG_08_FD_184752 | JGI IMG/M metagenome (GOLD analysis project Ga0209631, IMG submission 184752) | Pelagic Microbial community sample from North Sea - COGITO 998_met_08 (SPAdes) (version 2) | ecosystem: Environmental > Aquatic > Marine > Neritic zone/Coastal water | place: Helgoland, sampling... | reverse complement strand
AAAAACGTAGGAATTGGCTTCTACGTCACCAACAACATCTAATTGTTCTGAAGGACTCGTAGTACCGATACCGACTTTACCCGCACTATCTAGCGCGATTCCGGCACCATTGTTGTAGATGGTCAGTTTGCTGCTATTCTGCTGGATGACCGTATCCGTCGCGCCTCCGCTTGTGTCGGTCAATTCTATGCTTGGAACTGGAGCAATAAGTGTCAGCTTGGCTGAACTATTCGATCCGGCAACTCGTATCTCAGCAGCAGTTGTATCTTGAACATGAAGTTGTGCTAGTGGACTCGCAGTACCAATACCGACGTTGCCGTCTTCGTCAATCGTGAATCTTCTGGTCAGAGCTATCGTGTTACCTACAGTAGTAGTTGATAACCCGGCACTGGAATATCTCAACTCACTACCCACCTCCAATGCTCCTCTCTTAAAAGCGGCATTGTCGGCCGTAGAAACGAATGTACCTGCTGTTGAGGGTGAACTCTTAACCGCGTACCCGATTAGTGCAAACGCGTTAGAGTACATGGACCCAAGCGTTACCAAGAAGTCGGATGTGGCCGAGTAGTATCCTTGGATTATTGTCTGACCACCCGCAGAGGACGTATTTCCCGCTACGATTGATTTGGACCGAACATCCAATCCTGCCAATGGACTCGCAGTATTGATACCGACGTTGCCGTCATTATCAATACGAACCTTTTCTGCGGCTTCAATAAGAAACTTTATCTCACCAAGACCTGCGTAGGCGCCGTTTCCAGTTGAATTAATGAACGCCTCGGCTGAAGCGGATGAGACTCCTAAAGCAGCTTTACCCGAATCTGTTTGGTCTACCGTTACACCAACAAACCCAGAAGAACTAAATACAGCGGACCCACGAACATCTAACTTTTCAGTGGGACTCGCAGTACCGATACCGACCCTGTTATTTGACGTATCAACCTTAAGTGTGCTTGTGTCAACAGTTACGTCACCCGCAACGGTCAAGGTGCTCGCCATATCAACGGCACCGTCGATGTCCACGACATCAAGGTTGGTGGTCCCGTCTACATCAATGTCACCGGCCACATCAAGACCTGCGGCACCGGCCAGCACGAGATCATCGGCAGACTCATCCCAAAGCATATATGCCCCGGGCGTAGCACCGAAAAACTTTACATCGTATCCAGTGTCGTCTACCCCGACCGTAACCGTAGAATCAATCTGGACCGCACCGTCAATATCTACTGCATCTAAATTCGTGGTACCATCTACATCTAGATCGTTTGTAACGGTCAGGTTGTTACCAATCGTCACATTGCTAGGCAGGCCCACGGTAAGAGTCTGGCCGGAGCCAGATGTCTCTACTTCGTTAGACGTACCTGCGATTGTGAATGTTTGGGAGTCAAGGTCTACAGAGCCTGAACCAGAGTCCCCTGCAAAGTCCAGATCCTCTGCTGTAATCTGGGTATCTACGTAAGCCTTAATCGACTCAGAAGTCGCGAGCTTAGTAGCCGAGGCGGTAGCCATCGTGTCATCGTCAATAACACCATCGACCGTAGTCGTGCCCGCAATCGTCAGGTTCGTGTTGGCTGTCAATGTGGTAAACGTACCAGCCGCAGCAGACGCACCACCAATTACCGCGCCGTCCACCGTACCACCGTTGATGTCCGTGGTCGTCAAGACAGACGAGGCAATCGTCATTACGCCGGTTGCACTTGCAACTACCGCAGACTGAACACCATCGTTTGCGGAGATTGTGCCGACTTCGATGTCGGTCGCGTTGACCACATCGTCTTTAAGAAGCACGGAGTCAATCGTAACACCGGAACCAGCGGTTGTCTCAGCAATGGTATCAGCGGTTAGCGTATCACCCGCAGACATAATAAGGTTCGTGCCACCAGACGTATTGCCGTTAGCAAGAATCTCAGCAAGCGTATCAACTGTACCAACTTGACTATCTACATAAGCCTTAATGCTCTGCTGTGTGGCAAGTGCCGTAGCAGAGTTTGAGGCCATGTTGTCTTCGTCAAAGATATTCGTAACGGTTGTAGATCCCGTTCCCTTGAGCGAGGCGAACGTAATCAGCCCCTCAGAAGTAATGGCCCCTGTCGTAAACGCTCCACTGCCGTCCCTGAGAACAATAGTGCTTGCTGTGTTATCTGACCTTTCTACGATATGAGGCTCAGCAAACTCGACAAACAAAACACCTTGGCTTGAGTGGCTGCGAAGCACGTAAGCAGAGGCTTGGTACGTACCTGAGGTGGGCTTGGTTGCTGTAAAACCTCCCGAAGAGTTGGTGTACAGCGTGTCGCCCACAGAAAACGAGTTGGTAACAAGGTCAAAAACCAAACCTGTATTGGTGATATACCCAGTCGAACCTGAAGCTATAGCTTCAACTACAACACCAAATGCCGCATCCGACGCTGACGATACTTTATTAACGGTAGGGGCACTAGATCCAGCGTTGTAGCCAGTAATCTTTACAACGTCCCCGGCAGCCAAAGTTACATCGGCCTTAACAAGCACATCTATTTTCGAGTTGCTGACCTCGTGCCACCTCGTTCCGTCATCGTACCACAACCGATAGTTTTCGGTAGAAGTTGAACCTGTAGTGATCCACTTTCTTCCAGCGGTACCAGCAGCAGGTTGAGAAGCAAGTGTAGACGACTGTACATGAATACCAGTATCGGAATCATGGTCGTTGTAACCAGAGCGAATGGTGTTGTCGTTTCCACGAACAGTGTTCGCGTCAATCGGAGTCGCCCCGTTAACAGGGCTTGAAAAGGTCGCAACTGAATGTTGGCCTACGGTGGTAGCCATCTAACGTCTCCCGAGGGCAAATGCTTCTAACTGAAATCTACTTAAGGTTGGCACTGCTTCGCCTGACTCAATAACGGTCACATCGAAATAATAACCGTTTCCACCCATAGGTATCCGATAGCTTTGGCTACCAGAACCTCCCCAGACACCAGTGCCCCATACTGTGCCACTAGCACCCCATGTCTCATCGTAACTAACGGGTAACGTGAAAGATCCTGTCTCTTCTCCTGTGCTCCATTCGACACGGCATTGATCGGACCCACGCAATGACGCTGTTAAGTAGCCCCACCTTGCAGACTTAGACAAAGCATCATCGTTACAGTACAGGCGATGGAGTTGAACGGTCATTGTAATGCGCTCCCCACCTGTCCCGTCCGCTAGAACATTGTCCCTAAAGACGTTATCTAGGTCACATTCGCTAACAAAGCTGTCCGCGTCTCCACGCAAAATTACGGGCAGGCCCGCAGAGTTCAGTGTCTCAAACATGGTGGTGGTGTTAGGGCTAACCCAGCCCGTATCCCACGGACCAGACCATGCGTTCAGCACTGTGTTGTAGATGTAGCAACCATAGCTGGGTATGGTGATCCACAACTCTTTCGTGCCCCGGTTAAGAACGGCCCGAATGTTTGCAAACTGAAAGGACGATAGGCTCCTAATAATCGGCAGTATTGGGTCTGGCGTCTGTGCGCTTCCAACAGGTGCGACATCTGCCTCGTTACAACGGTAAAGGCCGCGCTCTGTGATGAAATAAGCAGTGTTGTCGTAAGGGACAATCGCGTTGGGGGCGATTGTGCCTACGTCTGCCGTTACGCCTGTAGGGGCAACCGTAATGTCGTCTTGCCCGTACCCCGATAGTCGGGAAATACCACGATCATGGAAGATTAGGAGCGATGTGTTAATGCTTGCTAGGCCAACGATTTCCTCGTCGCCAAACGTCCTGACGATAATCTGCCCACCCGAAGAACTGCTGTTACCCAGAGTGTCCCCATTGTTAAGGGCAGAGTAAAAAATGCTGTCAGGGTAGGTAGGATCTCCACAGGACCACAGCCGTTGGTTGTGTACCGTGATAACCTTGCTGTTGGCCGTGCTTGCAATATTGGTTGTTAGGGATGTGCCGTTCCACTTGTTTAGCAAGCCACCATCAGCGATGTAGACAACATCGTTACCGCCTGCGTCCCTAAACTGAGCGAACGAGGGGGCTTCTGTTGTTGAGAGCGTCCCTGTCCTGCTAGTCCATGTCCACGGGAATGAACCATAAACGCTAGTAAAAAGCGTTCCGTTGGAGACAACCATCGGCTGATTAATGCCGCCGTCTTGTCTCCATGTAAACCCGTTCTGGATTTCGTTACCGGCACTAAGGGCAGATGAGTTAGTGCGCTGTAGTCCACCACGTTTCTTAACAGCACCAAACTCCGTAAGGCGAGCGTTGTTTGCCCTCCGGAGTTGGTTGGGTAGAACCATTGCTTCGGTGGATGTCTCGTTAAGACCACCCTCCATGCTCAGCTGAGCGTCAGCGACTTTCTCTCGCATTAGCCACCCGCCCACTCATACTTAAGGTCTGGGTACGCCATACGAGTCGGATTGATTGTCCTGCGACGAATATCGTCTAGCAAGGACTGGCGTTCGATAGACGCTAGAGCCCTAAGATCATTTGCTGCGCTAGTTTCTGCCCCACCCTTTAGGAGCAACTGTGCTGCGGCTTCCCAGACCAATAGCAAATGCGCGTTGTCTGGGAAATCAAACGTAGACAGATCGTTTGTAAGGTCGTTGATCGTCGTTGGTTTGTAATTCACGTAGATGTAGAGATCCACACCCGACGCCACTGGCAGTACCTGAATACTATCCCCTGCTATGTAATACAGTCTTGGATATGTTGGGAGATAGTTCGTAGTCGTTGCGAGCGGCACTTGGGGAAAGTCTGTTTCTTCGTACAACACGTTACCATCGCTAACAGATAGAACCCTGTAGAAGTTCTCCTGCGTGTCCCCTCCACCAGAACTGAGGGCAGACAGCGCAATGGTTCCATCAGATGCAGTCGTAGGTTGCCGTTGAGCAAACTTGAAAAACGGTGCAGCGTTTAGAATGTTCGACCATTCCGCATCGAACACACTGCTGAGTACTGTACTGATAAGCGTATCTGACCAACGAGTAGATCCAACAGCGTCCATGTATTCACGGGTCTGCTCAATCAAATCAGCTCTCGTTACAGTCGCCATTACTTATCCTAGTCCAGATACTTCGATTTACGGCTTGCCTTCTTGCGCGGTGCCTTTTTCTTCTTAGGCGCAGCTTTCTTTTTCTTAGCTGGCTTAATGTCTTCTGACACCTCAACTGCAATCTCGACACCACCAGAGGAAGATGGATTAGCGGAGTCTAGCACTTCAGCGAACGCTTCTTCTGCTGCTTTCTGAGCAGGCTCTACGTTCCATTTAGCAATCCTGTCCACAAGACTCTGTACATCTTCTCGTGGAAACTGCCGGAACACCCTCTCAATGTGGGCCGGTGCTTCATTGAGGGAGCAGTCCATCGGCAGATAACCGATAATGTCAAACGCACCCGCAGGATCTGTTTGACCAGTTTTTACCCATTCCCACCGCCGATCCTTTTCTCCCCAAGCAAGCTCAATGGCCCAGTGGGAGCTTACGCCTTCTACAAAGCGCAAGTTAAGGAACGGGTGAATGGACTTGAGCCTAGTCGTTACTTCAGACGGCGGCTCTGGAGTACCCCTTTCGCTAAGAACGATACTCATTATTCAAGGGCCAGAAGTTCAACATTGACCATCAAGTCAACAGCAGCCGTAGTAACGGTGTTGTCTGTGGTCACGACAAACCGGAGGGTGTCCCCGGTGTCCAACGTCTTCTGCGCTTCAGTCAAAGACGAAAGCAGGGACACAGCGGTGCCCTCATGTGCCGTCAGAGCCTCAAGGTCCACGTTGCCCGTAAGAGCAACAGCGGCATTTGCAGAAGAGTCGTACTTCTGAATAACGCCCAGAATCGTTCCCGACGTAGAAGCCGGTACCGTTCCAGCGGAAACAACTGCTCGTGCAATCACGCAACGAGCCGGATGCCCACCAAAGCTGTACGTGGTCGTGGTGCTATTGCCGATAGCGGCATCGCAACGACCCGTAACAAGCTGGGGCAACACCCCAAGCCTTCCCGGCTTAGGTGCAAAAAAATCGTAAGCCATTTTACAAAGTCCCCAAAGGGGGTGAGGCCACTACGACCCCACCCCCCAAGTGTTGAAGTTTACGCTACGTGCGTGTAGCGAGCGGTGTCAGTGTAACCAGTAATGCTTCCGTGAGCGTTACGAGCAAGGCAGGCAAGGTTGCCATACCAGCCGTAAGTCGTCTCGAAAGCATCGCGACCCTGTAGCCAACGCCACGGGCCTGCACCTTCAAACTCAACGAAGCCCCAGTCCTTCGCGTCAACCCACGACAGCGACGGAACATGGAGCAGGTACATCGTACCAGCGGGGACATAGTAGTCCATCACGAGCGGGATACCGCAGACCTCAATGGCCTTGTATCCACCCTTGATCGTCGTGGCAAACTCACCAGCGGTGAACCTGCGCTGACCGACCATGCTCTCCATCAACTTCTTACCGATACCCGGAGTGGTCATCAGCAGGAAGTCTCCGGGGCGAACCATCGCATCCTTACCGGAGCGGCCAGAAATACGCTGAATCAGATCCCAGATGTCAGACTCCGTGGGCTGATCTGCGTCAGGCGTGTCCGTACCAGCAACCATACGAGATGCGTCCCAGATCGGGTACGTAGCACCGTTGATGTTATGGAGCGTGTTGTACGAACCACCACGGTTCGTGATTGAAATCAGACCGTTCATGGCACTGTTGAACGAAGTATCGCTCGCCGTCGCCTTAACGATCTTGTCGGTTGCAGCCATGCTGGAAATCGCGGTATCAAGCGTCAGCGTGGCGTTATCGCCGGAGTTGCTGATCGCCGTGATCGACGCACGACCCAGAACCGCGTTGGACGAAGATGTGTCCAGTACGGCAATGTAGTCACCGACCGACAGGAGGAGAGAACCCTGACCCGCAGACGCAACAGCGTAAGGCGAATCAACGATAATCTCAGTCGTGCTGTTAACCGTACCAATAAGGGCAACAACACCGTCTGCCTTGTTATGCAGAGCTTGCTGCATAAGGAGCGAAGAAGCGTCCTTGATCTCTTCCATCGTTTTCTTGGCGATGGTCGTGAACGCAGCGTCCTTGCTCTGAGTTCCTACGAAAGCGAGGCCGTCGATCTGGCGAGTCGTGTACGCACGAACAACACCAGCGTTGGCCTGTACTTCAGTAGCGGTGGTGTCCGGCGGGAAATAGCCGGACTGTGAAAACGTGGCCCCAGCAGGACGACCCGTAACAACATCAAAGAAGACGTTGTTACCGCCCCAGCGCATATTGCGCGGACCACCGGCCTTGCCAGACTCAAGCTGGGCAAGGAGCGGAGTAACGAGGTTCTGCACCTTCTCGCGGAACTGCGAATAGACGTTCTTGAGAAGGCCAGTAAGCTCGGTATCCGTAATTACGGTAGGAGCAGGCATTTTACTAACCTATATGTGTGAAAGTACCGAATCTAATGCGCTATCCAGCGCATCATCCAACGTAGCCGCCTGACGTTGCTTTTTCGGGGAGCTTGCTTTGCCTGCCCTACCAATCGGCTTGGTCTTTTGGCCCACGAGGCGTTTTGCTTTTTGAGCCTCAACACGGGCTTTTTCCAGTTTCCCTAAGGCGGTTTTTGCTTCAACCGTACTCGGAGAGTCTGATCGCTGTTCGTGTTTTAGTTTTGCCCAATAAGCAAGTTCCTCAACAACGTATTGCCGGACATCATCAAACCTATCAGATGGAATATATGGCTGCCCATTGGGGGCCAATTCCATGTAGGCTTGGATGCCAAGAACACATCGCTCTGCCAGTTCATCAGAAGCAACAGTAGGCAGTGCATCGGCCAACATGCCGATGGCTGGCTCTAATTCTGCTTCCCAGAACTGGTTTCCTTCATTGTTAATCTGTTGCATCTGCTGAGACACTTGCAGATCGCGAACTCTTTGTTCGGCTCGCTCTGCCCGTAACTCAGGAGAGTTTTCACGCTCGTATGCTTCACGAGCATTGTAATAGTAATCGTCTTCTTGCAAAAGCCTTACAAACTGATCTTCTCGTTCAGCTAGTCTTTGCGCTATTTCATCACGTTCAGAAATGGCTGACTGAGCTTCGGCTTCTACTTGTTTGTTGCGCTCATCTCTATCGTGATTAGCAACACCCCACTGCGCGAGCTTAACGACTTTATCAAGACGGTCTTTTCTTACCTGACCTCCGGCCTTGTATTCAATCGTCAGGTCTGGAACCTCTAGCTCGCCCTCTTTATCAAATAGGGCAAAACTTGCTTCCAGATCGCCTTCTAGAACTGGGACAGCGGCATAGCCGTCGGGAACATCAGCCTCTTCAGCCTCTGGTTCCGCGTCCTCTTCTGCTACCTGTTCCGAATCACCTAGGGCGATTTCATCGGAATCAACTGACTCGACTTCATCAGAAGCAGCTTCAACTTCTTCGGTATCCGTTTCTACCTCTACAGGTTCAGCTTCTACCGATTCGGTAATAGCCTCCTGCTCGGTCAAAACAGAGCCGACAGCTTCGTTGATTGCTTCACTAATGTCCATCAAGTTCCTCTATTGTTGGAGAGATAGGATATCTGCTTGCCTTGCTGCTGCTTCAGCTTCCGGTAGACCCATAGCCTGTTGCTGCATTATGGACGCTCCACCGATAGGTGGATTGCTAGTTGGCAATGGTATTGATGAAGGCGGGACTTGCTCTTGCTGCGGTGCCTCCGGTGCTCCGGGTGCTCCCTGCTGAATAGCTTCAGGGGGAACCATCGCGCCCTGCTTTTGGGCAGCTTGGTTAGCAAGATCAACCCAACGCTGCTGTGCAACCTGCAACACCTGTGGGTCCAAGTCGTCTTGCAACAAAATCTCTCTTTCTAGTACATCTTGATGGATGGCTTCGTTGTCCTGCCATCGCATTTCTGGGACCATATCACCAGTCCTAATGGCATCAGCAATACGCTTCGCCCTAGCTTCTTGGTCCTCGTCAGGTGTAGCCATGTCACGGGCAATGGCAAACATCTGCCTGCGACGATATTCCTTGATGTCGATAACGCCGGTTTGCAACCAGTTATCCAGCAGGTAGAGCCGGAAAGCCATCGGCATTGGCATCATGGTGGCAGGCTCAACCTTGACATCGCTTTGTCCGTCGAGGTCAGTAGAAGACACTGCCCTTGCAAGGTCTGGTCTGCCCTTACCCACCGTGCCAAGGGCGCGGGGCACATCATAGCCCCAAGCCATACCGGCCATTGAAATCTTTGCCCAATCGGTATAGGCACTCGCCAGTGCGCCAACGGCAGGCGAAAAGACTCGCTCTAACTGCTCACGAGAAGCAATGATCGCTCGGCCCGACTCTCCTGTAACCTGACCACGGGATACAGAGTTCCAGCCACTAGCATCTTCAAACGCTGTTTTTTCTAAGCCAAGAGCTTCTTTGACATCGTTACCTACGCTAAACCCGTTAACAGGCACGATACTTTCGTTTAGCGATCCCGCCCCTCGCACTTCAATCATTGAGGTAACGCCGCCAAGGAATGTTTCCGTAGCAATAGCGTTGGGCCTTGTAAGGAATCGTCCACCAGCGTTAACGCGAATGTTTTCTACCCACTTGCTAAGAAGTGCGTTAACTCGCATCTGGTGATCTAGCCACTGTTCCATGACAGGGCGAGGGAAGTAGCTTGGATCGCTAGAGCCATCACGAATAGCAACTACAGGAATGGTGTTCCACAACAATGGTGCTGGGCCAAATACCACCTCGTCCCCAACAATAATTACTTGCAAGCCATCTGGCAGGACATCGGGATGAGGTTGCAGGTAGACAGTGAATCGCTCAGTAACATCCTCGTCCCTGAGACGCTGGCCCTCACCAATCGTTGTTTGGGATAGAACCCACGATCCCATACCCTCAGCACCACTGTACGTAGGCTGGTTCCCGTAATTTAGGCTTGCGTCTGTACCGTCCAGTCCGCTAATCCCGTAACGATAAGCCGCTTCTGCCTTGCTAATCACTTCACGGATAATCACCCAGTGCGGTGCTTGTGTAGCAGTAGCATTGGGGGAGACACGGACCTGCTCGACACGCAGGGTTTGGCAACCAATATCACCAAGAGGCTTACGCTCTCCGGGTTGTTCACCAAGACGCTCATCCCACGGCCCCTTGTCGGCATCCCAGAACATATGCCAAAAAGAGACACCATCGGTCTGAGCCCAAAACGCCGCTTCACGCGCCAGCCTTTGCATTGACTGCTGCTCAAACTGATACTCAAGGGCAAGCTGCTGCGCTTGGGCTTTGCGTTTGTCGTCGGGGTCTTGTGTTGTTGGTGTAACAGCGAATCCCGGTCGCTGGTCTACGATGATCTGTAGACGCTGATCCAGAGCCTTGTCCACCATGTTGTACACAACTCGTGCAGAATCACGGGGGCGCGCTGGCTCACGCCACGGACCCAATCCTTGAGCAGAGATCCACTGCTGACCACTGCGGAACAGGCGGTTGCGCTCTACTAGGTGCAAGTGCTGTTGTACGGACTCCCTTCGAGAGTCCCACAACTGACGACACCATGACACCCAAGCGTCATTGTCCTCAATCCGGTCAGGGTCTGAGGCAGGGAAGTTGTAACCATACAACGCACGTTGCAGTGCTTGGTTCTTCTCTTCCTGACTCCGGTAATCGTCTTCTGGCTCATTAGGAGACATCTGCTCATTAGGGCTTTCGGGGTCATTGTCAAACCCTTCTAATGCCCTAGCAAGCTCATCCTCTAGGATTGCACTAAGGAAATCTTCTGCTTCGGCCATTAGTCAATTCTCCCAATACCCATAGCGGCTCGGACTTTGTTCCAGTCGCCTAACCCTTCATACCGCTCTCGAATTACACGCATTACTTCTTCTTGCGCCCATATCTCGTTTTCCTGTAAAGATACGGCCACAAGGTCAGTCGGCACTTCAAAGTCTTGTTTGCTAAGGTCTTCTGGTTTAGCTGGAGCAAACATTTTTGCTACCGATGAAAACCTGTGTACTGCAAAAACAAACGCAGACACCCACAAGAGTTCGATGATTGCAGACATTACAGCGTGGAAATAGTGATACTAGCGGTGCCACTCGTCCAAGCCGACGCACGAACCCGGAACGAGCTAATCGCATACGCATCACCAACAAAGAGTTTTACAGCGGTTGCTGACGTAGCCAGTGTACCACTGTTGCCGTCCTTGAGGTTGTACGAGGCAAATGTAGACCCGTCCACGGTCGCTTCAAGCTGCAAGGTCCCCGAAAAGGTGCCCGTGATCTGCACGGAAATGACTCCGGGGCTCAGAAAACGACAGGCGTGAGTTACCGCCTCTCCGTTTGCGTCGATTGAACCAGAGGTGACGTTTTTGTAGTTAGGCATAATGTGTCCTATGTAAACCAAACATCCGCAACACTATAGTCGCGGTGTCGCGGCTTTCGCAACTTTTTCTTGTAATACAAAAGTATAGCACCAGTAAGTATCACTGGAGCCGAAACCCAAACCTTCTTTAGCAGTCCCATGCCCTCAAGGACTTGTTGATCCTGCTGTTTGGGTCGTTAGCTGTTTTTGCCGAAGTCAGCTTTTTCTTCATACCTCTCATCCTTCGACAAAAGGCAATCCTTCGTTTTGCTGCTTTAGGAGACCGCTTGGCTTCTGCTTTTTTAACGGGCCTCTTGATGTTTTTGCCCTGAGCACGAAGAGAGGCACGACCTTTTTCATTAAGGCCACCTTCGGGGTTTTTGCCTTCTTTTCTTTGCCAAGCAGGACTCTTAGCCATAATAGCTGTCGCTATTGCCTTGGCCCATCTCGTCGTCCATCTCGTCGTCCATCTCGTCGTCGCCTTCCTGCTCTTCTTCAGCAATCATGGATTCAAGGCGACCCATGCGCTCTTCGAGAAGGTCGATCCTCTCTTGGCACATCGACAACTCGTCCATGTCCATTTTGTCTTTGCCATACGACATATCATCCATGTCGTCGTGCATCGAATCCGGCTTCTTTTCAGGAGTACCGCCAACAGCGATAACCAGATCCATGCCACCACGGCGTTTCATCTTGGGCTTTCTCATTGTTGTTCGTCTGTTCTTCGGGGGTTCATCAGCGTGATAAAGTGTTTTGCTATCCGACTTATGGCTGTTTCCGGTGTGAAGAGAACCATCCGGCATCTTGTGTGTCGGACCATCCCACAACGTGCCATCCTCAAGGTAGTGTTTTTGGTTCTTTCCCATTACCTGTAGCCCTTAACCTTCATAGCAATCTTCCTTGGCTGTTTAGAAAACTTCTTACCCTTTTTCGTGTCTTTGCGTTTCTTCTTGCTAGTCGCAGCGTACTCTTGTGGACTCAATGAAGCAATTGCCGCTTTAGGCAAGTAACGCTCACCCGTAGCCTTGGAACCTTGCGTAGAAGGTTTTCCGCTCTTGGTTGTCCAGTCCTGCTTTGTCCAGCTTTCTAAGCTACGCTGGCTTTTCTTTTTGGGCATCAGTCTCTATAACCCCCGCCAGCATCTTTGTATTTCTTCGCAAGCAACTGGGCCTTTCTTGCTGACCACTGTCCGGGCTTGCCACCTTTACCACCCCTCTTAACCTGCTTAAATAGTCTTTTTCGCAAAGTAGGTTTTGTGTAGTTACCTGCTTCGTTTACACGAGACTTTTTCATTTACTGATCTTCTTGGTCTTGAGCACGACTCATCGCACCTACACCAAGACCTACGCCACCAACCCCAGCGAGCAAGTCTTTTAGCTTGATTTTGCTTGGATCAAACCTAGCACTAGGGCTCCTTACTTTAGCTTCGTCCAAGGAAGCCAAGTAGCGAGGTCTGACCTCGGGGCCACCCAGTGGTGGGGACATCATGGGTACGTCAGGTTCAAACAAAACAGAATCGTACCCCGCATCTTTAATGGCTTGGTACTGCTCTTCAAGCGACCTTGTAGGTGGGTCAAAACCTTCTGCCAGATCAGCGGCTATGTCTTCTGGATCGCCTATGTAGCCGAACCGTTGTTTTATGTAGTCCTCGACGGTTTCACCCCGTGGAACCACTAATGGGTTTTCCAGTCTGTGAACCAGAGGATAGATCGTCTCTGCCAATTTATCGTCTGGCAAAGGCTCGACGCCCCGTTGAGCGGCCTCTATTTCATTACGCCTAGCCTTCCTTCTTACCGCGTCGGTTGCGTATTCAGAAGCCTCTTGGGGAACGTCGGTCAAATAGACCGCCGGTCCAGCAGCACCATCTCCAGACTCGCGCAAAAACTCAAAGTCTTTGCCTTCTAAATCCGTAGAAGATCCGTGATACCAGCGACCACCTATGTCGTCATAAACTTCGGGCTCGGCCTCTAACTTAAAGCCCATTTCTCTAGCCCTTGCTAGTCGCGCCAGTTCGGCAGCGTCTGAGGAACCTTCCAC
>Ga0209631_10005558_pt1 | contig 13312 bp, 23 predicted proteins | sample COG_08_FD_184752 | JGI IMG/M metagenome (GOLD analysis project Ga0209631, IMG submission 184752) | Pelagic Microbial community sample from North Sea - COGITO 998_met_08 (SPAdes) (version 2) | ecosystem: Environmental > Aquatic > Marine > Neritic zone/Coastal water | place: Helgoland, sampling... | reverse complement strand
CACTAGTACCACTGAATATACTTGCACCATTTGCTTTATCCTTATTAGTAACAATATATTCTAAACTAACGATGTTGCCATCAGTGGGTTTAGACCCAACAACTCCGTCACCAAAATAAACTTCAAATTTTCCATCTTCAATTTCTTGAAGAAAATATACATTTGATGTTTTAGTAACTTGTGATATATCAGTTGCAAGAGTGTATGTTGTTGTCGTTGCATCTGATACTGAATTCTGAACTGAAACTTTTAGTGTAGTGTTATCTGCACGAGCATCTGTAATCATATACTTCTTATCAAGGTTTGCACTATCAACAGTATACTTTGCAGTCACGAGTGTACCTTCATATATTGGTAGATTAACAAAGCGTGTAATACCATTAACAGGTGAAACTGTTTGTGAAGCGTTTACAACAAATCCATATGTTGAACCATCTACTTGTGTAGTAAACTTAGTTCCCTTTGTGATTGTTGCAGAACTACCAGTAAATGAATTGAGTGTTACGTCAATATATGCAACTGGAGCTCTTGCAGAACGTGGAGTGTAACCTAATGTTTTTGCGTGAGAGACAACCGAAGAACGTAGAGTTGCAGTATCCAAGAATGCTTCATTGACTGCCATGTTTGCATTCATCGCTAGGTAATGCGTGTTATATGCAAGTAAGTCAATAATAGTAGAGAGTCCAGAACCTTCAAAGTTATAGTCTGTAAACTCTGTTTGATTTTTCATGTATGTCTTGAGATTGTTTTTGATATCATCAAAGTCCAACTCAGTGACTTGTAATTTTGTTGCCATTTATCTTAGTCTCTCTAAAAATATATCCAATGCCTGTAGTTCTGCTGGACTGTTAGCCACATAAAACTCTATGGTTACTTCATAACGATTTTGGTCGATATCACCTCTAACAATTACATTCGACAGTTCCGCTCTGGGTTCAAAGTTTGTTATACAATCTTCTACATGTCTTGCAAGTAGATTTGCAGTTGAGGGTGAGACAGGTTCAAACAATGTAGCACGAATGTCTGAACCAATCTCTGGATGAAACGGTCTTTCATAGAAATTTGTATTAATCAGATTCCTTACACTTCTCTTAACTGCGTCAACGTCTGACAGTCTAGCAATATCGCCAGTAACAGGATGCTTTGCAAAGGACAAGCTAATGTCTTTGAAAATGTTTGTGCTTCTGCTAATGTTAACTGCCATAGTTTTCTCCTACAGTTATTTATAAGGATTTTACCAAGTCACGATTCTTAATATGCTGTTCTGCGATATCTTCTTTCGATTGACCGTGGTAACTCACTGCATGATGATTCTTAATCATTAATTCATTAATTGATGTATCTGCAAAGTCTGTAGTTCTCCATAACTCTCCAAGGATACGTCCATACTTACCTTCTGCATCCTTTCTTGTTTTGAGAACAATACCACCTTCATCATCTAACAACTTAGTGATATAATCCTTTGCCATCAATCCATATTTCTTTTCGTCCAAATCCCTTGTACGACTTTCTGGTGTGTCAATTCCAAACATACGAATACGTTCTTTCTTCAACCACACACCGAAACCCAAGTCGATATCTACATCAACTGTGTCGCCGTCTACTATCTTTACTACTTTACATCTATACTCGTACATATCTTTTCCCTTTATGTCTTAACTATTGGAGCCCATACCCACTTGTCATCTGCAAGCTCAAAGTTTATACTTTGTACAAACTGTGCTGGAGCAGAATCATTGATTACGTCCTCATAAGTTAGTGCCGTATTTAATACGACTATTGTTGCTATCAATGTATACCACATTTGATTTCCTTATATTAATTTATCCACCAGCCGATGTATTACCAGAACCAGAAGCAGATGCATTCGCAACCCAACTTCCATGTCCACCAGTAGCATCGCCTACCCTATGTACACCTATACCATTAACCTTAACCGTACCACTTCCGCCTACCGCTGGGTCACCACAACCTGTAGTGTCACCGATTCTAACAACCGCAGCTCCGTTACAGTTCACGTTTGGAGAACCAACCGCATAAGGAGTTTGGTGAAAAGGGTTTGGTGTGGGGGATGCATGTCCGACATGACTATCTAATCCCACTCGACTAATTGCTGGCATACTCTCTCCTACGCAAGATTATATAACTTACCAGCTTCACCGTATCTTCTGTGATTATGGAAGGTCATAACTTGCGCTCTGTTACCGCTTTCTTTTAATGAAATGTGAATCCAAGGATTCCCACTTCCTGTATTTTTGTATTCCAACAATAGTTGGTCATGTGGAACATTTTCACTTATCCAAATAGCAATATCATAATAAGAGCTCTTAGGAATACCAGAGAACTGTAAGTCTACAGCATTACCTGTGTTGTGTTGAGAAGTACCACTTCTATTTCTAAATGCATTTGTTACCATAACATTAGGATACTGTGCTTTGATTGGTTCAAGAACATTAACCGCTAATGTTTTAAGGTTATCAATAATCTCTTGTTGTTTCTTACCTTCATTACCACCCTTTGGAATTGGAGACTTTGCGACAATAGAATGTGCAGATAGTTGTCCAAGAGTATAATTCGGTGATAGAGGTAAACTGTAGTTTACACTTCCGACATAATCACCAGCATCATCATAGTTTACAATTGGTGTAGTCTCTGGTGTAGGACTTGCAGAAGATGACTCTGGGGTAATTGAATAGTTACCTGCTTGTGGGTCGTCATGTTCAATACCTTCATCTGGAATACGAGGTTGCGACAGAACTCTACGAGATGCACCCGAAGTATTAATCTTTCCTGTCAATGCATTGTAAGAATAATCAGAGAATGAAGTTGGTTTGATTTCACCAGACGTTACCGCTGACTTTAATTCATCATCACTCTTCTCTTCATCATCGCTTGCGTAAAATTCATCTGCGTCTGCAAGAGGAACGAATGCAAGAGCAGAAAGAACTTCCGCTTGTTTTGGTGCTTCGATAGTTGTCACGAAACCATCCGTATCGTATTCATCAATACTGATACTCCACTTCTTAATTCCGTTTGCGATATCACCAGAGTCATGGAACGTAGGTGCGGGCGCAATACCAATAACTGCTGGTGTTGGAGTAACACGAGGAATGATTGGAACAACTGGTGTAATTGAAACTGCACTTCTTCCATTTGTATTCAAGTCAACAGTAGAACCATCTAAGTTCATTGCACCACCCGAACCAATGTTCAGTGTTGCAGCTGTATCAAGTATCATTGCACCAGTAGATGCGAGTGTGTAAGTACCTTCTGTAGATAGTGCAGTTGCACCAGTAATTGTAGAAGTGAATGTTCCTTCTGAATTAAATGTAACATCACCAGTAACATTTGTTCCTAGTGTACCAGCAATATCCGTAAGAGAGTTTCCGTCAATCACCATATCATAATTACCAAGTACAGAGTTAGTAAAGTTTGCACTAGTAATAATTTGCATATCATCCACAGATTGTTGTAAGAACTTTCCGACAGATGTTTGTGTCATTGTTGTTTGAGTTGTTAACTCCATAGACTGATTGGAGAACATACGAATATTCTCACCAGCATGAAAGTCAATATTCTTTCCGACATTGAACTTTAAATTCTCATCGACTTGTGCATCCATGTTGCCACGCACATAAAGAGATGCGTCACCATCAACGAATACATTTACATTACCACGAACACGAACTTCTTTCTTACCGTGTACAATCTCATAACCATCACCGACAATCTTTGAAACTCTTGTACCGTCTGGATGAACTTCATAGAAAGTACCAGAACGATGATACTCATGTATACGTTCATGCCCTGGCGTATCATCAAACTCTTGGATGTGTCCGCTCTCTGTTTCCTTTACATGATTGAAAGGATAGGATGCATTGTAAGATGGTTTAGGTTCTGTAGTTAAGTCATCAACAGTATCACGTTTGTGTTTAATAACTGGATGTTGGTTTGTTAAGTCATTGACTGCAAGTCTGTTTGTATCTGCTTCGTTTACCCTACGAGGATAGAAGTTATTAGGGTCTCTAAACCCGACTAAGTTGTTTGTTGTCGAAACAACAATCTCAACCTCTGCACCTTCTGCTGGTGCTTCATCAAATACAACTCTTCCTGCTTCAATTGTGTATGCCATTATGCGAGTCCCTTTTCTGCAGCGAACTCTGCTACAGTTATTGTTCCGTTACGCAATCGTCTGTCTGGTAATTTACCAAATGCGGCTGGATAGAAATGACCAGCGTCACCACCAATTTCATTCACAAGTCCTTGTGATGAAAATGCATTCCGAGCAATACCTGTATATAAACTGTTTGTCCAATCTGCTCTACCATCTTTAATAATAACTAAGTCAATTGCAGATGCGTAGTTGTGCCATGAACTTCCAGGCGATGCTGCCTTGGGCCCACCCGATTTGTATTTACGATATAATTCTTTTTGTTGTGCAATCGTTCTATATGAATGAGCGATAGACAAATCATAATCTGGATTAGAAGATAAGAAACTCTGAACACCCTTTGCGAATCTATCACGAACCTCTGGTGCAAGTTCATTTATCTTACGAGCAATCCTCTCCCCATAACGCTCACTTGCAAAGTCAGATGCGGAATAAGATGTTCCACCCCCATAGAAATCATCAAGAGGTTGCTCGACATTGTTGGGAGATTCGGGAACAGTGTTGGATGCAGACTGAACGACTCCGTTAATCTTTACAAGAACTGTAGAGTCAGTTGTGTCAGTGGGCGTTTCAAAAGAAACATTCGTACCATTTGCAATTGCAACATTGGAAGAAATACTTGGGGGGTCTAATTGTTGTTCTGGAGAATAGTCATGTGGGGATTCTCCACTAGGTGCAGCGTTACTACTATTGATGCCAGGCAATGTTCCCCATACCATTGGTTCTTGCATAAAGTCTGGGTCTCTCCAGAATCCAATTACCCATGTACCTTCAATAGGCCCAGTTGGACTTGAGCCCACTCCACCAGATGAAGCGGAGTTGGCAGGTTGAACACAGTATGCCCATGGTAAATCAATTGTAGGAAGTTTAGTTTTATCTTCAGTATGGTATCCGTATACTCGACAACGTACACGCCCTAATGCTTTAGGGTCGTTCCTGTCCTCTACGACACCGAACCACCAGACGAAACCGTCACGCCCTGCGAAAAATGTATTCTGCATATAAAAATCCCTTGTGCATCTATTTATAAGACGAACAAGGGATTAGTATATTAAAGTATGGTGCCTCCAGCGAGAGTCGAACTCGCACGAACTTACGTTCTCAAGATTTTAAGTCTTGTGTGTCTACCAATTCCACCACAGAGGCGTCCATACAATTACCTAGTCATAACGTACATTGTAACTTCAAAACCGAAACGCATTTCGTGTGCTACTGGTTTAGTCCATTTCATAGTAGTGCCCTCCTTGTATATACTTATAGGCAAGAGGGTAATTATCGACTAAGGATAATCATTAATATGGAATAGTGTCTACAAGGTTTGTTGGTTCTACTTTGGTGATTGCATTCATCTTTTTAATAATACCCATGACTGCATCTTCATTCAACCATCCTTTGACAGAATCATTCTCTTCAGTAATGCCAGGCAGGGCGACCATCTTGTCACCTTTGAACACACCAATCTCATAGAGTGTCCCACCATTCTTACCACCGTAAGAACCTTCATTGCAGATAATAGATAACTCATATTCACCAAAGGGTATAAGTGCTTGTATACCTTTAGGAATATCTGTATCTGTAAATTTTATATCTTCAAACTTCTTTATCATAATTAATAAACTCCTCAATCACTGGTAGTTCACGTTTGGAATTCATCCATTCAATAAACTCTTTATACATTCTACGATACGTTACATTCTGATGACTCTTGTTTCTTAGCATATCAGAATTATCTGAACCACGTTTCCATACACGATAGTCATCACTATATTCATAATACCAATCATGGTATCGCAGTTCCTTGAAATACTCTCTGATGTTTTCGCTGCTGACCTGACCCGCTTCATCTTTAAACGCATCTATATCATCTTGGCTAATCATTCTAGACTCCTTTGACTTTAGACCGCATCGCAGCCATCTTTCGATAGTTATCCAACCACTTCTCTGGCGATTGAATAATCTGGGAGACAGTCATCTTAATTTTGCGAGAACGAAACTGACGTTTCAATTCTTTCGCAACATCCGTTCCGAGAAACCGTGAGATTAACTTCACGAGGGTTTGACGGAATCCTACGTCATGGTGCATATGTCCAGCGGTGTGTGCTAGTTCGTGAAGAACCACCCACTTGTTCATTCCGCACGAGGGTTGAAGTGCAACTCCCCGATAACTCGCTTGACCTGCAACACGCACATTATAGTTCACTTGTTTCATAATACGCAGAGGTGGATTCAATTGACCTCGACCTTCTGATGCAAGTGTCTGGTAAGTCTTTGATTTGACTATCCTTTTGTAATACTTAGTGATTTCTTTCTCAGTCATACTTTCCCGACAGTCTGGAAACTTACGTTCTGTAGCAAACTCACTTTGATATACTTTGTTACGTCCACTATCGACAGAACTATTCTGTAAACGATTACGTTTAATCTGTCGAGTTTTCTTTGTGTAATACTCTGCATACTTGTTTGCAAGTTCGTTACCCATCTTAGGTAGTGCAAGTTGATAAGCATCTGTTCCACTCATATACATTCTTCTCTCCACTTCACAATTATATTTAAACCTTTAAGTCTTGTCACCTCAGCAACTAACTCAACCATTGAAACCATCCAGTACTCTATCTCTCCGTCTGGATAATCTATCTTATATAATTTTTTCATATGTGTCCTCTCTCAATCTCTATATACATGCTATCATAACAAGTAAGTAATGTCAAGGCAATTCGCTAAAAAAATTTCGATTTAATATACTAGGGTAGTGCAAGCAAACATCTCTCAGTTTTAGCTACCCCCCTAAATTGGCACGCCCGACAGGACTCGAACCTATTACCTTCTGTTTCGTAGACAGACGCTCTATCCAGATGAGCTACGGGCGTTCATTGTTCCATAGTAATAATAGTCCTATGGGTATTGCATATATCAATGCAAAGAATAAGATTAACTCTAGAAGAACCATTGTTTAATTCCATACATGTCTACGAATAGAAACATGACATTGTTAGTGAACATAGGATAGTCCCTCTCTTTAAACCAGAAGTGAAATGCAAGTATGGTATGCCCATAAAGAAAAATGACGAACCCTATACGAGACTCGTCAATGTTACTGGATAGAAGAACAGCTGCGATTAAGAATGATATTGTTGCAATCCACTTGTAAATCATTTAGTCCTTCCTCAAATATTGTTCTGTATCTTTATTGCATTTATAGATTAGGTTTGGCTTTCCAGTTTTAGCTACCCAGCCATTCCGAATCACCCCTCTATTATATCATAGAGTTACTCCGATGTCAAGGCATTAAAACATTTCTTTTTCTCCGTTCGGCCCACGCATCTCTAAGATAACATAGGGTACATTCACATTCATTGTTACCTTGCCTGCCCAATCACAAGCATCTTCCCAATCCACAAAGTTCATTGTCTCTGTAATCGTGAGACCCTCTGCGATTCCCGACAGTACATACTTATCGAATGATACTGTATATCTCATGCCAAGGTAATCTCTTTTGAGTACCTCTAGTTGTTGATCGACACCCCAATCACATTTACCTTCCATAATCATGCACACGCCCTCACTAGTCTCATTAAGTCCTTGTCTTGATAGTCACCCTTAGAACACCAGTTCCTCATTGCTGAGCATTCAGTAGCGTTGTTCAAACACTCTAAGTTCATAGGGCATGTATCACAGGGACACTCACGTTTGTTCTCTGGGCCAGGAATAAAGGTCGTTTCCGTATCGTTCTCACCTTTACCGATACCTCTGTATGCTTCCATGTCTGCCCAAATCAAGTTACTCATATATAATCCTCTCTGTTAGTTCTATTCATTCTCATACTCTACATAGCTATAATACCATCTTGTCAAGAGAAAGTCAAGGCATTAAGCCAAAATAATTCCAAAAAATATCACACATGCGACAAACAGTACCACTGGGTATGCCGCCAATAGCAGTAACAGTTTAAGCAATGTATTCATAAGGTTTATTCCACTTACCAAGGTTAATGTCCATATAGTATGCAGTGTCAAAGTAGTCAGTCATAGCATCACTGTTGTCATACCACTTCGTACCCTTCATGGCGGCTAGTAACTCGCTAAGGAAGTTCTTAGCTGCCCCTGTGTACCAACTGTCTATATGATAGGTATTCACCTGTGTGTACCCATCTCCGTGTGAATGGTCGAACTTAATCTTCCCCTTCTGCACGTTAACAACCAAGCTACTATAGTGATTGATACCAATAGAACCCTTCATACCGTACTTCTTTAGTACTGCCTTGATGCCGGGCGCCAGTTCTTTCTTCTCGTCTTGTGAAATATAAGCCATAATTTAAAGTTCCTTTCTCATTGAATATACCTATATTATACATGTTTTGAGAACAAATGTCAAGGCTTAATTTCATATGGCCCCCTTCGCTAACCCTTATGGGTCAAGGGTTTGGTCGCTGCCGCCAAAAAACTTTGGCCTTGACAACAGATTAATAGTATGGTATAATGAAAGGTCAACTAGGAGATTCCTCAGCGGCTCGCCAAGTTTCGCCTTGACAACGGCTGAGAAGTATGGTATAATATACTATGATACTGGGAAAATAATTATGAAATATTAAGCGAAAGGCCTTGACAGCCGCCAAAATCTGTGATATAATTAAAGATTGCTCTGCCAAAAAATCTGGTCAGTCGGTCAATAGCAGACTTTAATCCCCAAACTATCTAGCGTTTAGGCATTTATTTAAGGCTTTCTTTTATTTGGGTAATTTTGGGATAATATGGGATATTGTGGGTATTCAGTTCCGCAAAAGGTTAATAACCCCTTCCCATACTCCTATAATACCTATGGTCAGTACAATTCCTACCACTACAGCAATCAAACACCACAATATTAACTTGATGTCTTTATCCGTCATCTCGTTTCTTTCGTTTACGTTCTAGTTCAGAGAAGTCTCCATCCTTATAATGTACTCTCTTCTTCCAGTATAGATGATGTGAACGTATCTTCTCAGGCACTATATTCCATAGTATTGATACCTTCTTACTTGTACCATCACAGTACAGTACATACCATCTTCGATTTACACACGACAATCCTACAGGTGGTGGTTCATGTTCCTTCCAATAGTCTATGTACGATTGTAGCATTATATATCATCTTTCTGTCTTTGTTCAAGTTGTTTTCGGAATATCTCGACTACGGATGGGTGATTGTTCGTTAGTTTAATAAACGTGACAATAGCCGTATATGAGAACCCCTTGAAAATCAGTCTATTATTACTATAGACTATTCCTTGCCCTTTGTCAAGTACTAATTGGTGATTCTCATGGGTGTATATCATCGACTACCTTTGTAAGCGTAGATAGTATCGTTTCCTTCTGTTCGGTCGTGATGGTGTCCAAAAAGCGGTCACTGCGAGGTTCTTCATCGTGTATACTATCGTATATACGGTTATATAGTTCTCCTATCAATACATGGGTTGGAAACTCTTGTATATGTACTGTCTTTGTGACTGTTACCGTACCATCTTTCATTTTATTATCCTCTTGTCTCATCTTCCATAACATCCAATCATAATACCGCTCTGGTTCTTTGTCTAGTTTTGGATTCCATGTGACTTTGTATTCTTTACCGTTTTTTGTTTCCATGTGTAATAATCCTTATTGGTTGCATGATTATATTCTTATTATCCAGTAGTTTTTGAATATCCTTTCTTGAGAGCGCATCCTCATACGTTACTCCTGTCTTGATATTTTTAAACCGATAGACTATCATCGTACTGGTTTACCCACGAGCCATGTGACTGCACTGTATCGCATTCCCTTCTTTACTGGTTTGACACGATGCATTGTCCATGCTGGAAACATGACAATTGTACCGATACTTGGTTTGATAACATTATCCTTGGTATGACTCTTATGGAATTCAAACTCACCCCCCTCAAAATCATCATTCAACCACAGTACCATACTAATCTTTCGTGTCTTACCATGCAAATGCTCATTACTTGGTTCATTAATTATATCAGTTCCCATTCCATCTACATGCCAGTTGTAGTGTCCACCCTCTGGATATTGTCCTATCTGAAAACTCTCCATTGCACTGAACTCTAGATTCCATCCTGCTTGGCGATTTGCAGACGAACCATAGTGACTACCCATATCAAATAAGTCTTGGTCATTGTGTGCCCAGTGAATGTTTGTCTTGCGTGTCTTTAAATCTACAACATTATTGTAATCTTCATTGTCACCAATACTAGCACTATGAAAACTATCACCAGCACTATCAATTATCTCCTTACACCGTTCTGGTGTAATTGCGTTATCCCATTTCCAATATAAACTACTCATAATACAATCACTTCTCCTTCAGTTTCTATCCATACCTTTGCACCACACGAGAGCGGTTTATCTGGACTATATACGACTTTACTGTCGCCCTTGATATGTACCTCATGTCCATATCGGTTTTCTTTGTACGTTTTACATGTAATGACAGGTTCACGTTCTCCTGTCTTTGCATTACTCTTAATAATGTGTTGATTGATGTGTATTTTTGTTTTCATCCGAAATATTCCAATCCACCATCTTGTCCTGCCCATCCAGACTCTAGACGTTCAATCTCATCCTTTAATTTGAGTTTTTCTACCTTCATATTCTTTAGAAACTGGTCTGGTGCATTCTCTGCTTCTGCAGCTTCTACTCTTGCATGTAACTCTTTGTGTTTTGTTTTAAGAACATCTATTCTGTTTAATATATTCATTTAAAAGAATCCTTCTAAGGTTGCAGTACCGTGTTTATCAGCAATTCTATTCACGTTACTTTTGTTATGGTCTACACTATCCCCTTTGTGTTCATATGGCATAGTGTCCGATAGTGTATATGAAGTCTCGCCTGGGCGCTTCATCTTCCACTGCAAATCCTTGTCTTTAGGATAGTCTATATTCCAATCCATAGTAGATTGTTTTAAGAACTTCCTTGCTTTCTTATTGAGTGGGTAGATATATCGGAATTGTTTACCCCAAACACGAGAAAACCCAAGTTCACCCATCTTCTCATCAGATGGTCTTGGGCCGTATTTGGTGTCGTGTCTATTCATCTCTTTTTTCATCTTACGTTGAATGGTTCTGAAGTGTACCTTCTCCCCTTCATCCGTAACATACACATCACTCCATATGAAACCCCCATAAAGAAAGTTTGCAGATTGATAGACGTATCCAGGCTTACCTACGATACCGTCTGCCCATGTGTAGAGATATTTGACATTTGGTGTGTGTTTCTTCATCCATTGTATAGTCAGACTTTGCATCTGTGATTCACTGTTTCGTGGCATAGATTCATCCATGCACATTTTACCGATTTCAAAGTAGTCAGATGTACTAAGAGTAGGGAACATCTTCTTTATCGTTCCCATTGGATTAGTACCCCAGCCCAAAGTTAATACACCCACCAACGTGTCATCAACGTATGCTCCTAAGTGATGCTTTGTAAGTTTCGGCATTACTGGACTGTAATGTCGTTCCTGTACGAATAGTGTTGCTACTCTGTAATCTATTTTTTTGACTATCATCATATAAGTAAGAATACTTCTCTTTAAAGGCTGCAATGCGACCTTTTAATTCCATCACCACGATTTCCGTGTCCATACACCTATTTAGAGGTATTCACTGGTATATGATTTAATCGGGTTTTTATGCATCAATTCCGTATTGGGAAACCACTTAGTTGTTTCAGTAACAACTTTAATCTTTCTAGGGTTTTCCACATCATCATGGACAATTTCCTCAATATAGGTAATTTCAACCTTCTTCAAAACAGTTTCAATTTTCTTCACCACCGTTATCTCCTTTTGCCCGTCATAGGGTCATTTGCTTCTTGGGTTGACAGAACTTGTAGTCCACCCTTGTTATATGCTTGTCCAATGACAGCATTACCAGTGTATACTGGAACTTCTTTTCTAGTTGCAACACCACCAATGTTATTGGATAAACTAGGATAGTTTGGTGTTTGACGAATGGCAGGGGAACAAGGAATTGAACCTCGTCCTAGTGGTTTGGAATCACTCGTGCTACCGTAACACTTTTCCCCTTTAGGTTTCTTCACCTTACCTTGAACGTAGTCAATATACTCATCCAGTGTAACCACTGAACATCGTATAGACTTTAGAAACTTGTTATGTTGTCTCCACTGTGCTTCATACTTCTGTGGATTAATTTTCTTTTTCTTTTTCTTTCGTGTACTGTGCGTATTATAATACACAGGCATCAAATGCATACCGCTCATAATTACTTTACCTTGTCAAATGGTGGTGTATGCCCAGTGATTACTGTTTCCCTATCTTTGTAAGAAACGTGTTCAGAATCGTGAAATTGACGCAACAGACGGGCATGTACAGTACTCCAATAGTTATACGCCCATTTAGATAGACGTTTAGTTCTTAGAATACGATTGACTGCATCTAGTCTGCGGCCCAACTCTTCGTCAGTTTTTTGTATTGATGATGTCATCTGCAACACTCCATGATTCAAAGTCTTTTCCCCCTATATTCCATTCACATTCTTCTGTAGGGATGCGTCCATATTTCCAACAATAAACTGTAAAGTTTTTATAGTAGGTAGAGTCTGAGTCAAGCTCATCTTGTACCTCTGCTTCAACAGTCCATTCACATGCGATTTTTTCATAAGGATTGGCATCTGTAAACTGAGGCGGCCCGAACACTTCCACCAACTTATCATAAGTCGTGGTTATATGTCCTTGCAAACTAGTCCCATTTACAGACACCATATCCGATGCTTCAAAATTTAATATTTTCATACTTACTCCATAATATAGTTTTATTATACCACCAAATGCGGTGGCTTGTCAATAGTTATTTGGAATTGAATAGTATATAGATACCAGTTCCAAACATAGTTAGTCCCATAAGAACTATCAATAACATTTGTGGTATAGTGTTTGCATATTCCATACACTTACCATCACAATCGTTTCCACTACCAGCCATCACCATTAAACCAAAGATAACTAATAAACTTCCAAAAAGGTCTTTCATATCTCTCTCCTTATTTACCGTTATATCCAAGTGTTTCCATTGCACCTCTAGGTGAAGTCTCTTCTGCGAGTTTCATATACTCCTCAACAGTTGCATTCTTCACAAGAAAGTTTACCCATG
>Ga0209631_10005556_pt1 | contig 13316 bp, 4 predicted proteins | sample COG_08_FD_184752 | JGI IMG/M metagenome (GOLD analysis project Ga0209631, IMG submission 184752) | Pelagic Microbial community sample from North Sea - COGITO 998_met_08 (SPAdes) (version 2) | ecosystem: Environmental > Aquatic > Marine > Neritic zone/Coastal water | place: Helgoland, sampling... | reverse complement strand
CGAACCCGCGCCGGTTGAAATCGTCCGGCGTTCGCGTACACGCTCGGAAGCTCCTGCTCCGCGTCGCGAAGACGCGGGACGCGTACCACGCCGCGAGGGACGCCGCCGCGCTCGAGGTTGAGCGATTTCGATTTCAGACGGCGGCGCTGCCGAGCGCCGGGCCGTGGCTCGCGGAACGCGCGCCGCACGCGGCGACGCTCGCGGCGCTCGCGGCGCTGTCCGCCGCCGCGGACGTCGCGACATGCCGTCCGAAATCTTGGCGACGGTTCGTATTCCGATATCCCGAGTTTTTGGCCCGAGTCGCCGCCGCCGCGCCGTGGATGGGTGAAAAAGCGCAGCTCGACGCGCTCAAGTTGTTGACGCGCGCCATGACCGGATCATCCGAGGTCAAGGGCCCACCGGTCGCCACGCTCGGTCTCGGGTCCGGCGGAAGGCTTCGGGTGATCCGACCGGGCGACGAATACACGAACAGCGCGATGGATGCGGCGCGGGGGCGGGCGCCTGACCGAACGGGATCCGCATCGGACGCGGAATCGATACTCCGCGATGCTTCCAACGCCGCCGCGCTCGCGATCGTCGCGACGGGTTTCGACGCGTTCGCGCGCGAGCTCATGGTCTCGCATCCGTCACGGGCGGTGCGCGCCGCCGCCGCGGGAGCCGCGCGCGCAGCGTGGCGCACCGCGACGCCGGGCTCGAGTCACCGAACAAAAATCGCCGGCGGAATCTTCGCGCTGACCTCCACGCTCGCCAACGTCGGCGTCGCCGCCTCCGAGGCTTGCACGTTCGCGACGTGGATCCTGTCCACCGAGGCTGGCGTTGGATCCATCGAGGACGCGACGCGCGCGCTGAGCACGCCAGGTGTCGTCGCCCGATTGGTCGACGAGCTCGCGCGAAACACCCGGACGCTCGCGACGCATCCCAACGCCGGGACGTACGAACGGCTGAGGCGCTACGTCGACGAGGAGGACGACGGATACTATCTAGAAGCCGACCCGATATGCTTCTCGAACGGCTTCTCGAGTGAGTCCGCCGCCTCGCTCGGCTATTCCGGCTATTCCGGCGATGTCTTTAAAAGGCAAAAGCTGGACGCTGGCCGCGCGGAGCTGTGCTACACCGAGCGCGCCGTCGTCGCGAGACTACACACGCGTTCATCCGTGAAGACGATCACCGTATCGCTTCACAACCCGAGCCGCGTGCGCCAGGTTCGAAGGCTCGCGCTCTACCGCGCAGTCGTTCCGGGCGTCTCCGTGTCTAGACTAAAAGCCGATAGGAGCGCGTGGCAGCGCATCGCGACGTGTACGCTCGCGCCCGGCGCTAACGAAGCCGTCGTCGATTTACCGTACCCGCTGACGTGCTCCGCGCTCGTCGTGGAGTTCACCGGGTTCCACGTCGACCCGCACGCCAAGTCCCAGGAGATGACCCAGTGTCCGCGGTGTTCTCGGCCGGTGACGGATAGGCACGGCGTGTGCGGTCACTGCAGGGAGAACGCGCACCAGTGCAGGCACTGCCGGAACATAAACTACGAGCATCTCGACGCGTTCATATGTAACGAGTGTGGGCACTCGAGACACGCGCGGGTCGAGGTTTCAATCCACGCGGTGGCATCGAGTATTTACCCACGGATACTCACCGAGGAGGACGCGGCTCGAGCGGTGTCGGATCTCGAGACGGAGAGTTCGTCCGCGGCGCGCGCCAGGGACGTGGTCGACTCGCTCAGGCACCAGCTTCGACAGATGCTGGAAACGTCTGGAAACGACGAGAACTTTGTCCGACCCGCTTTGTCCGACCCCTCGACGTCACCCGCTCGGCGACGCCTCGAGTCCGATCGATCGGGAAATGGACCCAAGTTAGCCGGAGTTTCGTCCGTCCGGGTCGGCAAACGCGCTGGTGATATTGTCTCGATGTACGGCGAACGGTGCGCCGCGGCTCACGCGCAGGCTGCCGCCGCGGAGCGTCGCAGGCGAGATGTAATAACCGCCCTCGCGGAACGAGCCGGATCGTCCTCGGGCGTCGACGATCGCCAAACCGGGGACGACTCCGGACGACTCCAGACGACTCCAGACGTTTCCACCGCGTTCCCCGCGACCACGAACTACGGGTGCGCCGCGGCGTTCGTGTCGCGCGTCCTGCCGCTCTGCGTCGCCATCGCTGACCTCGAGCCCGTCCGCGATGAACTGGTGAGGGCGGCGAAGGGACCGAGCGGGCTCGCCGCCGCGCTGGCTCGTCACCGCCGTTTCCTGGGTTCCGGCTCGGCGCGCGAGGACGCGCGTGCGCTCCTCCTGGCGCTCGCGCGCGACGACCGCGACGGAGCGATCGCGGAGGACGCGTGTGGCGTCATCGAAGCGCGCGCGAACGCCCTCTTCGGCGTCCCTTCGGGCATCGAACCCGGGTCATCTTTCGAATTTACAGAATCTCATTGCGCGACGATCGCCAACGCGGAGTCCATCGAGCTCGTCGCGGACGACTGCCGTCTGCTGGCTGGGCTCGCGCGCGTATGCGCCGAGGATGACGACGACGACGATTCGTACGCCTACGACGGGTCATCACACGACGAAGCGACTGTCGCGGGAGGACTTCCGCCTCCGCCCACGCCAACGGGTGGCATCAGAGACGAGGACGAGGACGAGGACGAGGACGAGGACGAGGACGGGGACGACGCCGAACCGTTCTTCAGCGACGGCGCCTCGGGGATCGACGTGGGGACGCTGCTTCGTGACGACCTCGCGCGACTCGCCGGTCTCGACATCGATCCAGCCGCGGCGGCACCGCGGTCAGGACTTCCCCCGCGTCCAATTGACCATACGAGAACCGAGCCCGACGTTCGAATTGAAGGTGTCGTTCGCGATGTCCGTTCCGATGAACCGCCGCTTACGACTATCGCGCCGCCGACCCCGGTTCGACTCCTGGTGAAGTTGGCGCACCGCGCGGCGCACGCGGGTCTCACGCGGGACGCCGGGACGTGCGAGCGCGTGATCATGCCCGCGCTTCGTCTGCTGAGGGGCGTCGCCGCGCTCCCGGCTATCTGCCGCGGCCGAAGTTCACGGGCCACTCTCGCGATGAAGTTCCCGGAGCCGCCGCGAAGAACGATGGAGGACTCACTCGGATGGGAGCCTTCGCTCGCGGCGAAGGCGAGGGCGATTCGCATCGGCCGCGCGTGGCGCGACCGCGCGTCCGTTCGCAGGCGCCGCGCCCTCTCCAGCTTTGGCTCCGAGGTGCTCCTCAGCCCCGCCGCCGGGGATCAATCCAAAAACGCCGAAGAACATTTCGTCGACGTCACTACTCTCACGCAAAGAAACGCCGGGCTTGCACGCGAGGACGACGACGACGACGACCTCTCCGCCGTCGAAGGCGCCGCGGCGTGGGGCGTTCGCATGCTCCTCGCGCCGGGCAGCGCGGACGTCCGCGCGGAAGCCGCAGCGCTCGTCCGTAACGTCGCGGCGGATGGCGAGCGAAATCGCTTCGCCGTCCTCTCCTTACTCGCCGACGCCTTACCCTCCGTACGCATCGCCGTCGACTCGACGAACGCACGAGCCGGCGAGGGTGCCACTATCTGCGAGGAATACTTCGACACGTTAGCCGCCGTCATGGACGAGGGACCCTCCGTTCCCGCCGCGGCCGCCGCGCGAATGTACCTTCGAACGTTTAAAAAGTTACCGAAACTCGTCGTCTCGGAGATGACACAGGAGACGAATCGGCTCACTCGCGCGGATACGGATACGGACACGACCTATGGACCTCCGCCGCACGATACCGACGCCGGGACGTTACTCGGGCGACTCGCGGAGCTACTCGTCAAGCTCATCGGATGCCACGATGGAGGACGCGACGATGGCGACGGCGCGACGGCGGCTCGGCTCCTCGCGATTCCAAACGCGATTGACTCGATCACGCGGTGCTCGCTCGCGCTTCGATCCTTGGTCGTGTCAAGGACCGCGTCGACGACCGCGACGGAGTACGAGCTGTCATCGCTGATCGATAGGGCGACGGCTGCGGCGGACGGCGCGAGGGAGGCGGCGATCGCGGCGGTCCTCGCCGAGGCTGCCAGGACTGGGCCGTCGCCGCTCGTCGGATCGGGTTTGAAATCATCGGACTCCTCCCCACGTGCGCATACGGATCCTCAGCCGTCGTTGTTGCCGCCGGCGCCCGTGGGTCACGTGCTGGCGTGGCTCGCCAAGCTCCTCCTCCCCGCGGACCAAGAACAGGACGCGTCGTACCGACTCAGGCTCGTCAAATCGTCCACGCAGGAGGAGTTTATTCGCGGTCAGATGACCAAAAACCCGTACGAATCCGCCGAGTGCGCGCTCGTGACGATGAGGGATGTGAAAAATTTCGTGTGCGTCTCCCTGGACATGCACGGGCTGTGCGACGACGACTTTGGCATGGAGCTCCTAGTCGCCGGTAAGATTGTCAGTCTGGACCTCACAGTCGGCGAGGTTTTCGAACACGTGTGGCGGACAGCCGTGGAGTCGGGAGTCAACGGGGGAGTCAACGGGAACGTCAACGGGGGAGTCAACGCCGACCCGAGGGCGGCGGCGACACGGATCCGCGGCCGACACCGGCTCGTGGACGACGACGACGACGACGACGACGACGAGGATGATCAATACGACGCGGGTGATCGCGACGTGTTAGGCTCTGACCGCTCTCACGCGGCGTGCCCGCCGATGGTGGTGACGTACAGGCTCCAGGGTCTCGACGGCGAGGCGACTGAGACGATGGTCTCCGAGATTGACGCCGACGCCGCCGCGGAGACGGACCCGGAGGTTACCTTTGCGATCTGCGCGACGCTGCGAACGCACCGCGGCTTGGACGCGCTCTTATCCCTGGTTCCCCTCCTGAGTTCATCGGAGGCTTCAAATTCAAAGGGCGCAAATACGTACGGGCAAGTAGACTCGCGTTCGCTCACCACTCCGTCGAGCGAGACGGCGTCTACGCTCATGCGCTTACTGAACGCCGCCGCGGAGCTCGCTGAGAACCGCCGAGCCATGCTTGCGGCTAGGGCGCTGCCCACGCTGTTAGCGGAGGCTGGCCGGCTGTTCGGTACAGACACGGACGCCGCCGAGGAAACCGGCAACGAGCTGCTGTTGCTAGTCGAGCGGTTACTCACCGAGGAGACCGCGATGGGCGAGGATACGGACCACACGAGTCCGCCCAATGCGAGTCCGCCCAATGCGAATACTACCGCGACGCCCAACGCGATCGCGCTCGCACCCGGCGGTCTCACGCGATCCTTCTCCCGCGGCGCCCTCGGCGGGAACAACAAACAAAGTTCGCAAAGTTCGCCGCCGGGACCCGGAACCAAGCCCGTGGAAGTCCTCCGTGGCAACGACGCCGCCGACGTCGCGAGACAGGTTGAGGTTTTCCTCGTCAAGCTCGCCGAGCTCACGAAGGGTGGCGGCGGGGGAACGAAAGGTGCCGCGTCGCGAGCCGCGTCGACACTGGCGCGGGTATTACCGAGGCTCGCCGCGGGCGACGCCGACGCCACGCGGGCGCTCGCCGCGCACGTCGCGGCGTCCGTGGCCAGGCTTCGCGACCTCGACTCACTCGCGGCGGGGTTACCTGGCGCGGAGACGTTGGCGCTGGAGCTACGGTGCTGCGCGTTGGTCGTGGAAGGTATTCCGGGCGACGGGGACGCGAGCGGGACGAGGCTCAAGAGCGCTTTGCACGAGAAGGGGGCGACGCGGGCGGTGACGGGGTATCTGTTGGACGTCGCGTTCAGCGCTCCGGGCGCTCGTGATTTGGACAAGGCGAGTGATGCGTGGGTCGACGCGTGCGCGCGACCGGCGCTGCCGCACGCGCTCGCGACGCTGAGTGGGCTCATCCGGTCGCACCCGGAGGGCATCGAGTACGTCGCCGGATGCAGCTCCGGATGCGACACCGGAAGCGACTCTGGAAGCGGCATGCTTCGGCTGCTGCACGCGCTCGAGCCGGTGACGGAACACGGCGTGGGAACCCTATCGGAGAACGCGCTGCAGTGCATCGAACAGATGGACGCCGACGCCGCCGAGACGATCGCGGCGTTGCGCAGAGCCACCAAGGCGACGCAAATGCAAAAGGCGATGGAACGCCGCGAGAAGATGCTGAAGGAGATGGGCCTGACCCGCCTATCGCCGGCGTCGCCTTCCATGGGCGGCGAATCGATGTCCCCGGGGTCACCCGCCATGTCACCGTCGCCCGGGAGTTACTCCATGGGCGCCGGCGATGGTAACTCCTTCGTGACCCCGCTCGGGTCACCGATGGGCGGCGCTCACGACATATTAACGGTTGCGGTGTCGCCGACGAGCATGCTGGGTATCGAGGACATCTCCGACGAGGAAGAGGACGACGACGCCGCGCTCGTGTGCCGCGTGTGCAGGGAAGGGTACAGATCACGCCCGCGGGAGCTCATGGGGGTATACTGCTTCTGCAAGCGCGTCGAATGCGCCCCGGCGGCGACGAATTCGATCACAAATTCAACCAATGCAACCGCCGTTCCCGGGTACGCCACGGTTTCGCACTTCAACGCCATTCACTTCGCGTGCCACGCGGCGGCTCGCAGGGCTGACATCGCGCTGCGCACCCCCAAGCGCGAGTGGGAAGGCGCGTCGCTTCGTAACAGCGAGACGTTATGCAACAACTTACTGCCGGTGTTCGCCGGGCGGGTCGGCGACGCGAGTTTCGCGAGAGCCGCGGGTGCGTGGTGGGAAAACGTTGCGGCCGCCGTCGGGAAAACCGAGCCCGCGTCCGCCCGGCTTCGTCTGGCTCTCGCGGACGTGTCGATGCTGTTGGGTCGGTTCGCGACGGGCGCGAACGGGAGCTTCAGCGCGGATTGCCACGGGGGAGGACGCGAGAGTAACATGCGTGTGGTGCCCTTCGTCCTGCAGTTGGCGGCGCACGAGCTGGCGAGGGACCTAAATTCGCATCCGAGCGGTAGCGCCTCTTCCTCTCGATCGCAAACGAACGCGGCGGTGCACTTGATCGAGGCTGACGACGACGACGACGACGTTGACGTTAACAGCGTTAACAGCGGCGTGCGTCGTCTGAATTTGAGGAACGCGGCGGCGGCGAGGTCCGCGTTGGAGAAGTTGATGCTCGGGGACTTCGTCGGCGCGGGAAATTCGCCCGCTTTTCCCGCGGCGTTGGCGCTCTCCGCGCTGATCACGCCGCTGGATGACTGGACGCGGCGGCGTCGCGATGCGCTGCGTGCGGCGGTGGCGCACGCGAGGCAGGAGGGAAGCAGGTGCGTCGACGGCGCGTGCGGCGTGGGTGCCGCGCGGCCGGAAGTCGACGAGCGGCATGATGAGAGCCCTCACGACGACTTTGGTCGAGCCAAGCCGATTTTGATTTACGTCGGCCTCGTGGACAAACTACACAGGTGGTTGAAACCCAGCGGCGGGTCATCGCCTTTGCGACCGACGCCCTCCGCGCCCGTGCCCGTGGGTGGAGGCGGAGGTATGGGAAGTCAGTCCTCGTCGCTGGCGCAGCTCGCCGCGGAAGCCGAGGATGCCATCGCCGCGGCGGCGGCTGCGCTCGACGCGGCTGAAGCTCTCGAATCCGGCTCGGCCGACGCCGCCGCCGCGTCGGTCCTCACGGACGTCCGCGAGCGCCTGCGTGACCTACCCGCGATGTCGGAGTGGTCCAAGGAGACGCTGGAGTGGCTCGAGGATGTCGAAACCTCGGAGGATTTCCTGGAGCTCTTCGACTCGATGGAGTTGCTCGGGGACGTGTTGACCGACGGGACGTCGAGCGCCGACGAGTTCGTGGAAGAGGCGTCGGCGCTTCGATGAGACTGCCTCGATGTTGAGACGAGATGAATGACGACGGCGATGAGGAGGATACGCAGACAAACACACGCGTTAGATGAAAAACTAGCCGCGCCGCGGGCCCGTCGCACGCGGGTCCCCGCCGCTCACTTGTATTAAGAGTTAGAATCGATTGAAAGATTAAAAGAGCGTCGATACCTCTCGTCGCCGCCTAACAAACACTTAGGCCTTCTTCACCTTCTTGGCCTTGGCGTCGCCGGAGAGCACCATGACCGCGATGGAGGCCGCGAGGAGCACGAACTGCACCACGAGCGCCTCCGGCTTGTCCTTGAGGAAGGTGAGGTGGAAGTGAACGGCGCCGGTCATGACGGCGGTCAGGATGAACGCTCCCATCTGCGGAGCCGCCCAGAGGAGGACGTACCCCCAGACCTCGATGGCTCCGATTATCTTGGCGAGCTCGAATCCGTCGTTCGCGCTGCACTTGACGGAGTAGTCGATACCGGCGGAGGACAGCAGGCCGTTGGCCCACGGCGTCCACGCGTGCTCGCACCACGCGTACTGCTCGGCGGTGTTCGCCGTGGGGACGCAGTCGCCCTTTTTGCCAATTGCGACTGGGCAGAGATCTCCGCCGCAGCCGAGGATGGGGACGTTGTACTTGCAGGCCGCGACGCGCAGGTACATCGCGAGCGGGAGCACCTTGATGATGGTGAGGAGCGTGTCCTTGACAGCCTGGAGGACAGCGTGGGGGATCGAGGGAGAGTCGGGAAGCGAAGGTGAGCGGTCGGTGGGTTTTCGGGTTAATGATGGTCATCCACGTTTTTGATGACGAGGATCAATGGATGACTCCGGGGGTTGGAAGGTCCCGCGGGGGCGCCCGCGGTGAACGGCGCATCGGGCCTCTAGGGGAATCACGCACCATCTTGGACGGGACGATGACGATACTCGGAGCGGATTCGGCTCACGTCTGTGGAAGTGGGAGGCGGGCCTTGGTCCAGACGCCCGCTTGTTGAACTTCAATGAAAAATGAAAAGCGCGGCTGCGGGGCGAGCTCCAACCTGCCACTCAAGTCACCGACAGACGTCGTGCCTGATTTGAAAGCTTCAAGCCCGGGGTTATCTCTCTCGGGGCGCGGGTCGGGTGCCACACACGCACGCACGCGGCGGGACGCATCACACGCGCCCTCCGACGATCGACCCGGCCACATCGGCGAGGTCGAGCAGCGCAGGACCGCACGCGCGCGCCTTCGCGGCCCGGATCTGGAAGGGTCCACACAGGGGGTTGAGCAGTTGAGAGTGGCAGGGACGTTTGAGAGTGGGCGAGATGGCGACCGCGGAGGTTGCGACGCCGGTGGAGGCTCCCGATCCCAAGCAGACGGCGATCAGCGAGTATGGGCGGCTCATGCTGCAGCACAAGGTACGAATCGAGGCGCTCATCGCACGCCCTCAGCCCCGGGCCACCATCGGAGCCGCGTCCCATCACCCCCCGTCCGTTTGAGATCTGCGTGAAAGCTTTTTTAGGGCACGAAAAAAGATCTGAGACGTCGCCACCTCCGACTGACCGTCCAACTGACCATCTCGACCCACACCACACGAACAGGAGCTCGACGCGAGGGTTCGTAAGCTCCGCGATGAGGTGAAGGACACCAAGAAGCAGTTCGACAAGACCGAGGATGACCTCAAGGCGCTGCAGAGCATGGGGCAGATCATCGGAGAAGTGCTCCGCCAGCTCGACGAGGAACGATGTGCGTACCAACAACCCCCTAAAACAAAAACAAACAATCACCCAACCCCCCTCCTCCTTCAGTCCGATGACCATCAATGGACACTGACGCCCATCCAATCCCTCCCTCAATCCATCCCTCGTGACAACAGTCATCGTCAAGGCGAGCAGCGGCCCGAGGTACGTCGTGGGCGTGCGCACCAAGCTCGACAAAGAGAAGCTCACCAACGGCACGCGCGTCGCCCTCGACATGACCACCCTCACAATCATGCGAGCGCTTCCCCGCGAAGTGGACCCCGTGGTGTTCAACATGCTCAACGAGTCACCAGGGCACGTCGATTACTCCGCCATCGGCGGCCTCGGCGAGCAGATCCGCGAACTACGCGAGTCCATCGAGCTCCCGCTCATGAACCCCGAACTCTTCCTCCGAGTCGGCATCGCGCCCCCCAAAGGCGTCTTACTCTACGGCCCCCCAGGAACGGGCAAAACTTTGCTCGCGAAGGCGATCGCGAGCAACATCGACGCAAACTTCCTGAAAGTGGTCTCCTCCGCCATCGTTGACAAGTACATCGGCGAGTCCGCGCGGTTGATTCGCGAGATGTTCGGCTACGCCAGGGAGCACGAGCCGTGCATCATCTTCATGGACGAGATCGACGCCATCGGCGGTAAGCGCTTCAGCGAGGGCACATCCGCGGACCGCGAGATTCAGCGAACGCTGATGGAGCTGCTGAACCAGATGGACGGGTTCGACGTGTTGGGTAAGGTCAAGATGGTGATGGCGACGAACCGGCCGGACGTGTTGGACCCGGCGCTGATGCGACCGGGGCGGCTGGATCGCAAGATTGAGATTCCGCTGCCAAACGAAGGCGGGCGCGTCGAGATTCTTAAGATTCACGCGCAGAAGATCAACAAGCACGGGGATGTCGACTACGAGGCGATATCCAAGATTGCCGACGATTTCAACGCGGCGGACATGAGGAACATATGCACCGAGGCGGGCATGTTCGCCATCCGAGACGACCGCGACTACTGCATTCACGACGATTTCATGAAGGCGGTTCGAAAGCTGGCCGAGGCGAAGAAACTCGAACCGGCGGCGAGCTACGACGAGACGTTCAAGAACACGGACTAGACTGACTCTGATGATGAGTGGGGTGTCGTGTGGACTAGTGCGGCGTGTTGTTTAGTGGCGATTTTATTGATCGAGACGAGAGACTGTCGACACGTCGAGCGTATGATGGACCAAAATACTTTTCAGCGCGTCCATCGGATGGTGTTTTGTTTTCCCGATGTTTTCCCGCGGCTTCATCTCGATCGGCGTGACGATGGGTTCGACCGCGTCGGCGGATGGCGCGCTCGAGCTGTTCGTGTGCGGCCGTCTGTGCCTTCTCGGCGAGCACAGCGACTGGGCGGGCGGCTTTCGGTGCCAGAACGAGGGCATAGAGAAGGGATACTGCATAGTGGCCGGGACGAACGAAGGGCTGTGGGCGACCGTGACTCCGAACGAAGCGTCGCGCTCGGTCTTCACGATGACGTCGACGATGGACACCGGCGAGCGACGCACGCGGTCCTTCGACCTCAACGACCGGGCGTCGCTCCTGGAGGAGGCCAAAGCCGGCGGGTTCTGGTGCCACGTCGCGGGGACCGCCCATCACATGGTCTCGAACTTCCCGATCGTCGGAAATGGTGGCATAACCGTCGACAACCACGGGACCAATCTACCGGTGAAGAAAGGCCTGAGCTCCTCCGCGGCGGTGTGCGTGCTGGTCGCCAGGGCCTTCTCCCGCGTCTTCCACCTCGACCTCACGATTCGGCAGGAGATGGACTGCGCCTACAACGGAGAGAGAACCACCCCGTCGATGTGCGGCAAAATGGATCAAGCCTGCGCGTTTGGACCCGGCAAACTCTCGTTACTCGCGTTCGACGGCGATGACTTGGACGTGACGCCCATCGAAGACGTGGGCGGACACGGGTTCCACTTCGTGCTCGCGGATTTAGACGCCAGCAAGGACACGGTGGCCATCTTACGCGACCTGCAAGCCGCGTATCCGAGCCACGAAAACATACAAAAATACCAAAGATTGCACGAGCTCCTCGGGGAGTTCAACGCGAAGACCGCGGCCGCGGCGGTGGACGCGATCGCCAGGGGCGACGCCGAGGAGCTCGGCGCGGTGTACACGCGCGCGCAGGCGGCGTTCGATGACCGGGCCGGGGACGTGTGTCCTACGCAGTTGGGCGCCTCCGGGTCGCCGAAGCTGAGGTCGGTGATTAATAGCGAAAGATTGAGAGACGCCGGGATGTACGGGGGGAAAGGCGTTGGATCGCAGGGCGACGGGACGGTGCAGCTGCTGTGCGACGGGGAGGCAGGGATGGCGCGGTGCGAGGATGTGCTCCGGGAAGACTTCGGTCTCACCCACACCATCCGACTCGTCATCCCGCCGCATTCGTCTTCATCGTCCGGGACTTGAGGTTCCTAATTTTAATCCATCTAAAACTTAGCGGCGAGATACTAGCATCGAGTCACATCCCCAGCGCCCGCCCCAAAGCCTCCGCCTGCGTCTCCACGTCCGGGTCCGCGCTCTTGCTCTCCTCGTCCGCCGCGAGCCACAGCCGCTCGAACTCCCCGAACTGTGTCCGCGACCGCTCCGTATCCCCACCGTTGAACGCGGTAATCGCGTAGTTGAGCCGAATCGTAAAATCGCCGCCGCCGCCGCCGCTCGCCCCGTCAACCTCGAGCGCCCTGTCGTACGCGGCGCACGCGTTCTCGAAATCGTCCAGCTTGGCCAAGGTCACCGCGAGGTACGTGTAAGACGCGGGGAAGTCCGCTTTGAGGTTTATGCTGGCGCTGAAGAAGTGAAAGGCGCTGGCGCACTGCCCGGTGGTCAGGTGAACTAGACCCAGGTTGTACGCTATGATCCATTCGAACGGGTCGAGGTAGAGCGCCCGCTTTAAGCACGCGATGGACGCGATGTACTTGCGCTTACCGAAGAAGCACATCCCCACGTTGTTCCACAGCTGTGCGCTGTTGGGTGTCTTGACCGCCGCGACGCGGTACTTGATGAGCGCCGCGTCCATGTCGTTGTGGTCCTGGATGATCGATCCCGCCGCTAAGATCGTCTTTGCATCTTTCGGATCCACCGCGAGGGAGTTGCCGAGGTACTCGAATGCCCTGTAGTTCTCCCCCATGCGCAGGTACAGCAACCCGATCGTGGTCAACAGCTCGGGGTTATCCTGCGAGAACTCCAGCGCTTCCAGGTAGACGTCGACGGCTTCCTGGTACCGTTCCTGCAGCGTGAACACTTTCCCCATCTGCCTATACGTCGTGTCGTGTCGCTGAATGTCATTCGCCGACTTGAAGCACTCCACGCTCGCGTCGTACTGCTTCAAGTACATGTAGCACAACCCTTTGTTGTGCCATATCTCCCAGTCCTCCACGGCACTGACGCGCTGTGCCTCCTCGTACACGTCCACCGCCGCCTTGTGCTTACCGAGGAGGTACAGGGACCTCCCCACTTGTTTCAGGTTTGATACGTTGTGAGGGTTGAGCGCGGTGGCCGCTTGGAAGAGCTGGAGTGACTCCTGAATCTTCCCTTGCTGCCGCTTGATGAGCGCCTTGACGTATATGGGGTACTCGCACATGCCGTTGAACTCGGAGAGGACCTGCTCGATGAGCTCGAGGCACTCCTGGGACGCGAGTAGTGGGTCGGGACGAGAGGGAGAGATGAGTTTGGCGTTCGCGAATAATATTTTTTGCGGATCTCGGCGGGTTGGGTTCGCGATGGGGACAGACAGCGCACCTCGTGCTCGTGCCGGACGTAGAGGAGGTGGATCTTGTAGTTTCGCCGTGACCTTGCG
>Ga0209631_10005549_pt1 | contig 13325 bp, 10 predicted proteins | sample COG_08_FD_184752 | JGI IMG/M metagenome (GOLD analysis project Ga0209631, IMG submission 184752) | Pelagic Microbial community sample from North Sea - COGITO 998_met_08 (SPAdes) (version 2) | ecosystem: Environmental > Aquatic > Marine > Neritic zone/Coastal water | place: Helgoland, sampling... | reverse complement strand
AGGCGTAAGCGCTCCAAAAATTGGTGGTGTTGGGGACGTACGTAAAAGTGTCTCCTTAAATGCTGAGCGGCTTAAGGCCGGGACAGCGACGAACCGCTAAAAAGAGAAGTATCATGACAAACCTTATTGCTCCCATTCTTCGTCGCCAATGCATCCCCGTGCGCGTCGGAGACGTTGTTGTTGGCGGTGGTCCTATTGTTGTTCAATCAATGACGAATACGGATACAGCGGATATTGAAGGAACAACGCAACAAGTTGCAGCGCTTGCTCAAGCGGGCTCAGAGGTTGTGCGTATTACAGTGGACCGGGATGAAGCTGCCAAAGCTGTTCCTCATATTCGTGATGCGCTTGATAAGATGGGCTGTGATGTACCGCTTGTCGGTGACTTTCATTATATCGGTCATACTCTGCTGACAGACAATCCGGCATGCGCTGAGGCTTTGGCTAAATACCGTATCAACCCTGGTAACGTTGGGTTTAGAGAAAAACGTGATCGACAGTTCACGACGATGATCGAAGTCGCGATGAAATATGATCGCCCCGTTCGGATTGGTGTGAACTGGGGAAGTTTGGATCAAGATCTTGTCATTTCCATGATGGATGAGAACGCGAAGTCTACGAACCCAAAGTCTGCATCTGATATTACCGAAGAAGCATTGGTAACCTCTGCTTTGCAAAGTGCTGCTTTAGCACGCGATCTCGGCATGAGCGCTGATAAGATCATTCTTTCGTGTAAAGTCTCCGCCGTACAAAGTTTGATCCGCGTTTATCGTGCGCTTGCGCGCCAGTGTGACTATGCACTTCATCTCGGCCTTACCGAGGCTGGTATGGGCTCGAAAGGTATCGTTGCTTCGACCGCAGCTCTTGCCGTGCTTTTACAAGAAGGCATTGGCGACACGATCCGTGTTTCTTTGACGCCTGAGCCTGGTGGCGACCGTACTGAAGAAGTGATTGTTGCGCAGCAAATTTTACAAACTATGGGTATTCGTTCTTTTATGCCTTTGGTCACGGCGTGCCCAGGCTGTGGACGCACGACAAGTACAGTATTCCAAGACTTAGCTGGCAAAATACAAAGCTATCTTCGTGAACGGATGCCAACCTGGCGTGAAAAATATGTAGGCGTTGAAGATATGAACGTTGCGGTTATGGGCTGCATCGTGAATGGACCCGGTGAAAGTAAACACTCTGATATTGGAATCTCTTTACCAGGCACGGGCGAAACACCGTCTGCACCTGTATTCATCGACGGTGAAAAGCGAATGACCCTTAAAGGGCCAGGTATCGCCGAGGAATTCCAGGGTATCGTCGAAGAATATGTAAAGAACCGTTACGGCGATGACGCTAAGTCCGACGCTGCTGAATAACTGAACGGACAAAATAAGTATGGCATCTCTCCAGCCGGTTCGCGGCACCCACGATCTTTTACCTGATGACTTGCGCGCACAGCGGTTTGTTCAAGATACTGCTGCTGCAATTGCACTTCGTTATGGTTTTGAAGAGATGACGCCGCCGGTGTTTGAATTCACCGACGTGTTCCAACGTACATTGGGCGATACATCAGATATTGTAACAAAAGAAATGTATACGTTTGATGATAGGGGAGGGGATAGCATAACTCTCCGACCTGAATTCACAGCGGGTATCGCACGTGCATTTATGTCGAACGGTCTTCAGCAGTCAGTGCCTGTGAAATTTTTCGCGAGGGGGCCTGTGTTCAGGTATGAACGTCCACAAAAAGGTCGCCTTCGCCAGTTCCATCAAGTCGACGTTGAAATCTTGGGTGTTCCTGGCCCGCAAGCAGATATTGAAGTGATCGCAGTAGGTGCGCATTTGTTACTTGAGCTCGGTGTGGCCGATGACGTGACATTGGAAATCAATACGCTTGGAGATACAGAAAGCCGTCAGACCTACCGGGAAACCTTGGTGGAGTATTTGACAGCCCACAAATCGAAACTCTCTGAAGACAGCCTAAAAAGATTAGAAAAAAACCCACTTCGAATTTTTGATTCAAAGAATGAGGGCGACCGAGAAGTTATGGCCGAAGCGCCGTTGCTGCAGGAGTATTTGAACGATCACTCCCGCACATTCTTTGATGATGTCTTGCAAGGGCTCGCTGACGTTGGTGTTGAGACAAATATCAATCCGCAGCTTGTTCGAGGCCTCGATTATTATTCCCATACCGCATTTGAGTTTGTGACGACAACTTTGGGCTCACAAGGTGCGGTTCTTGCTGGAGGCCGTTATGACGGCCTGATGGAACAGATGGGTGGTCGTGCAATGCCTGGGATCGGTTGGGCTGCGGGTGTCGAAAGATTAGCAATGATGGTTGGTGATGCCGCGCCGACTAAACGTCCTGTTGCGATTGTACCTGTGGGTGCACCGGCAGCTCGAGAAGCAATGAAAATAGCACAAACCTTACGTGAAGATGGTTATCATGTTGATCTTGGGTATTCAGGTAACATGGGTAAACGTATGAAGCGTGCAGATAAAGTAAACGCTATCGCTTCTGTGATACTTGGCGATGACGAGTTGGCTAAAAACGTTGCAACTGTTCGCGATATGCTAAGCGGCGAACAAGCTGAGGTGCCTCTCTCCGATCTTCGGGAGCACCTAGCCAAGTATCGTTAGCGATCGCGATGGGCGTCAACGCGACATCAAAAACATTTCTTATCGTTGGAGCCAATCACCGTTCTGCAGGTGTCACTCTGCGTGATCGTATGTTTGTTGATGATGATGCAGTCCCTCAGTTTTTGAACTCTTTGCGCCATGCCCAAGTTAATCAGGGCATGGTTCTTTCGACGTGTGATCGTGTTGAGGTGATGGTTTTTTCTGATGATGTAAATCAGGATTTTGACGCCATCAAGAAAGTAATGTCTGAACATGCAGATTTATCATCCAACGAAGCGACTACGTTAACCTCGATACAGGATAATGAAGCTGTTGGGTATTTGTTTCGCATCGCATCTTCGCTAGAGAGTGTAGTTGTTGGTGAACCACAAATTCTTGGACAGGTGAAAGCCTGTCATAGACTCGCGCGTAACCAAGATATGATAGGCCCTGAACTAGAAGGCCTAATGCAGGCAGCCTATACCGCCGCGAAGCGGGTCAGAACTGAAACAGCCATTGGTGAGCGACCTGTATCGATTGCTGCGGTTGCTGTTGGTGTTGCACGTGATGTTCATGGTCGCCTTGAGAATGCAAATACACTCATCATCGGCCAAGGGGATATGGGCGAGGTTATTGGGAGCGAGCTCATTCGTGCAAATATTGGTAGTTTGTCGGTTGTGGACATTGGATCTCGTTCTTCCAGCGCATTAGCCACGCAACTCCGTGCCAGGCATATCCCAGAAGACGGTCTTTCTAATGCGCTGATTGATGCGGACATCGTTGTTACTGCATTGGGTGGACGCTCGCTTGCTTTAACGGCAGACATGGTCCGCACTGCACTCAAAGCACGTAGGTTCCGCCCGCAATTTATTGTCGACGCGGGATTGCCTGGAGATGTGGAGCCATCCGTAGATCGGCTTGATGATGTGTTCTTATATGACCTTCAAGATTTAGAGCGACTTGCCATTGAAGGATTAGAGACCCGTGTCACCGAGGCTGATGCCGCCGCTTTTATTGTACGTGATGAAGTTGCGCGATATGGCCAGGATCGACAAGCACGGAAGGCTACGCCAGCACTCAGTGCACTTCGGGCCCATGTAAATGCGTTGAGAGATCAAGCCCTCTTGGATGCTGGAGGTGATGCGGAACGTGCTACACATATGCTGACCCAGCGGTTGTTACATACGCCAAGTGAGCGTTTGCGGAGCAAAGCTGCGGCAGGTGAAAACATTGAAATAGCTGAAGATCTCATCCGAGATTTGTTCGGTATTACTGAAGACGAGGAAAATTCATCGTGAGTATGGAAGAACATCTTGAGAGCATGACGTCGCGCTTCGACGAACTGACGCATTTAATGTCAGCGGACGGCGTAACTGGAGAGGAATATGCAAGCCTTTCGAAAGAATATGCGGACCTGACACCAATTGTTGAAGCTATCAATGCGTTCCGTGAGGCGCGTCAGGAATTTATTGATGCTGCAGCAATGATTGAAGACCCTGACAGTGACGCAGATATGAAAGCGATGGCTGAGGAAGAATGTCGTTTATTGAAAGATAAAATTCCAGAATTAGAAAACGTCGTTAAATTAATGATGGTGCCTAAAGATGAAGCTGATAGCCGAAATGCTATTTTGGAAATTCGCGCAGGCACAGGCGGAGATGAAGCAGGCCTTTTTGCTGCAGATTTATTTCGTATGTATCAGCGATATGCTGCACGGATGCGCTGGAAATTTGATATTATTCATCTTCAGGAAACGGGCGTTGGTGGAGCCAAGGAGGCGATTGCGGAAATTACGGGGAAGGAAGTTTTCCGATTCCTTAAATTTGAAAGTGGTGTTCATCGGGTCCAACGCGTACCGACGACAGAATCAGGCGGACGGATACATACCTCAGCTGCCACTATCGCTGTGATGCCAGAAGCAGAAGACGTCGATATCCAGATTGAGGATAAAGATCTTCGCATCGATACATTCCGTGCGCAGGGTGCAGGTGGTCAGCACGTGAACACAACAGATAGTGCTGTGCGTATTACGCATTTACCCAGTGGTCTTGTGGTCTCACAACAAGATGAGAAATCACAACATAAGAATAGAGCTCAAGCGATGAAGGTTTTGCGCGCGAGGCTTTACGATGCAGAACGCGAGCGTCAAGCATCGGAGCGTGCAAAAAACCGTAAAGATCAGGTGGGTTCAGGCGACAGATCTGAACGTATCCGTACGTATAATTTCCCAGAGCGCCGGGTTACTGACCATCGGATTGGCCTCACGCTTCATATCTTAGATGCGTTTTTGAATGGAGAGATCGACGAAGTTGTTGATGCGTTGCTCTCTGAAGATAACGCGCGCCAATTGGCGACGATGGAATGACATCTGTTGCCCAGGTATTAAGTGTTGGGACGAAGCAGCTTACAGATTCGGGTATCGAAGATGCTAGGTCTGAGGCTTGTGGCCTGCTTGCCCATGTGATGAACTTAAACAAAGCGCAGGTGTTTGCCAGGACAGATGAAGAATTAGACGCACAGGTAGTTGGTGCTTTTGAGCTTGGTGTAAAAGAACGCGCGGCAGGTAAGCCCTTTGCACATATCACAGGGAAACGTGAATTCTGGAGTATGCCATTGCAAGTATCCCCAGCCACACTCATCCCAAGACCAGACACTGAAACAGTTCTTGAACTCGTCACCGAAGTATTTAATGACCGTGAAGCACCTCGTAATATCTTGGACTTAGGGACAGGAAGTGGATGCCTGTTATTGGCGCTGCTGAATATCTTTCAAAAGGCGAACGGTATTGGGTTGGATATTTCGAGAGAGGCAATCAGTGTCGCAAACCGTAACGTTGATTGTCTCGGTTTGAGCGATCGCGCACAAATGATTTGTGGCTCATGGCATGATGCCATTGATGGTCAGTTCGACTTGATTGTTTCCAATCCTCCATACATTCCGACAGACGATATTCCCAGTCTGGACAGAAGCGTACGTGATCATGAACCGCACCTAGCACTCGACGGTGGGTCAAAAGGTCTTGATGCGTATCACTATTTAATACCTATGAGCGTAAATTTGCTTCGATCAGATGGTATTCTCGTGGTCGAGATTGGAATTGATCAGGCAAACGATGTCGCTGAGATTGCGGCACAGTCAGGGTTTGCGCAGTATCGCGTGCGACGTGATCTATCTGGAATTGAAAGAGCATTATCTTTTTACAAAAAAGATGTTGGAATAAGCTAAGGTTAGGTTTAGTTTTTTAATCTGTTCAGCCTTTTGGGGCTGTGTGAAATTGCCTTACAGTAGGCGCTACTCATCGTTCAACCATAATCGTCATCTTCTTTAGGGACGAATCATGAGCCAAGCATGTATTTGGTGTGGGTTGAGCGCTGTTTTTCAAATGAAGCATTCAGAGAATGATGAAACACAATCAGAATAACAATAATAATAATCGACGTAACCGTTCCCGTGGGACTGGGCGAAAGTACCCTAACCAAAAAGGCGGTTCGTTTGATAGCAATGGTCCTGAGTCGAAAGTGCGCGGCAATGCTGCGCAAGTCTTGGAAAAGTATCAGGCTCTTGCGCGTGATGCGAACTCAGCAGGTGACCGCATACTTGCTGAAGGGTATCTCCAGCATGCAGAGCACTATTATCGAATTCTGAACACAGATAATGAAAATGCTAACCGTGAGAATAATAATCGTGGACGTCAGGACCAAAATAATCGTGAAGTAAACAGCGCTGGTGATGTCACGAACAACGGTCAAAACAACACGAGCGATCAAGTGCCATCTGAGAATGCTGTGCAGAGTGAAAAAGCGCCACGCCGAGATAATTCTAATCGTCGCAATCAAAAAACATCTGAACCTGTTGAAGCTGAGACTAATGTTTTTGCTGCTGAGGAAAAGTCGGTAGAGACAGCAACGCCAGAAACTACGGCAGAGCCTGTTGAAGTCATCAACGTAAAAGAAGAGGCGCCTAAAAAGCCTCGGACACGCAAACCACGGAAACCAAAAGCACCTGTGGCTGATGTTGTTGTTTCAGACGTTGCTCAAGCTGCTGATTAAAAAAAATAGGCGATCGGTTTTCCAATTATAATATGTGGATATCTGTTCCAGACGTTACGTGTCCGCTTTTAATGACGCGCGCGTATACGCCGCAGTCAATGTGCCCGTAACCCCGTTGAAGATCTTTTGGAATATTTAGATCACGTTCAGCGGTCACGGGATTTATATTCGTTGCGCCGCAGCGGTCGATGGGTACCGTGACTTCGAGCACAGCATCCCCAATCTTGATATGCTTGCCACATAAATCTATTTCGGCCCAAGCCTTTATTCCATCAATCAACAAGTTGCCACGGAACCGTCTCGGATCGATCTCTTTCCCAACGATGCGTTCTAAATCTTTTACTGACGCTTTGTTTATAATGGAAACTACGGGATTGTTATGATCAGAGAGAACATGACCCTCAGCGACTTCAACGAGCTTTGGCCGACCTCTGGCTTCGTCTTTCATAAATGCTGCAAAAAAATCTTCGATCATGGTGCGGCCAATTTTTTGTGTTAGAACGCCACGTGCGACCTGATTTCCGCCTCGCTTAATCGTTAATGCGTCCGTCGCATCATCAAAACTGGTTTCAAGCTGTGCAAGTTTTTCATTCTTCATAAGCATTAGAAAGCTTGTTTTAGGCATCCATTCGGCACTGGCGCCAGATACTGGCGTGGAGCCAAGGGCAACGGCAAACCGTCGATCATTAGGCATGACGAGACCTTCGCTTAAGGTCACGGAATCCAGCTCTTCAGGCGTTAACCCTTTCACAGTATGGCGATAGATTTTTTGAAGTTTCATTGTCATAAAAACAGATTGAAGAGCCAAATACACAGTGTCAATCGATTGGCTTGTCGCCGTCACAAAATTTTAAAGCTAACCCGTCTTGAAATAAAAGCTTATGGAAATCACGAAGCGCTTTATCTGACACGGCACCGTTAAGGCCATCTATAAATTGAGCATCAAAGTTTGGTTGTCGAAGAAGGCTCACAACGCGTTTGCGCGCCAATGTGAGCGCCTTGCCCTCCGGCAATACACCTGCGCCACAGAATTTAACAAGACGTACCGCCCAGTCTCTAAGGTGTGCTTCAGGGCTATCAAGCCGATCGATGATACTTTCGTCGACAAGATAGCGTTCTAATACACCATCTATATGCGTTGTTACTTGTTGTTTGACGTCATCGGGCAGTGCTGAAGATGTCGTCGCCATGAATGCGCCAGTTGCTGAAACCATTCGATCTTTTGGTGACATTGAACGGCGACATAATTCATCAATGACGTGGGCACTGAATACAACATCCAGTTCTTTAATAATGTCAGCTAGATGATCATCTGCAATCGTCGTTTTTGTGAGTTCGGCTAAATACATAACGCCGCGAGCGGGATCAGGCAGTAATTTTACGGTGGCATTAATAACAGCGAGTTTACCCGTTGCCCCACCTTCCTTGATAAACTGACTACCGCGTAACGTCATAGCTTCAGCACCTTCGGCGCCAGATAAAATGCCGCCAGGTACGAGCAGTTGCGCCATGACGCGTTGGTATTCTTCCATTTCTTTGGATGGGTCTGCTTTATAAAGAGATGCGGAGGATTTTAATTGGCGGAGTGCGCGATCTATTAAAACAAGCCGGCTCGCCGGAAGAATATTTTTCTTCATTAAAAAGTTTAATCGCTCAGTTACCTCTTTTTCATTACTTTTTTCAATGTCGTAAATACCTTCAGATAAATCTATCATGCTGATGATAGCGCTACCAAGAGATCGCTGCCATCCAAGGAGCTCTTGGATGAGATGCGTTCCAAGCAGGTCGGCAATGACTGTATCTAAAGTTAAACAGCTTTGCGGCCCTTTTTCTATGTTCACAAGAACGCAAAGCTTGTCCAGCTTGTTGATCCAACTTGGGATTTTCTGTAGCGCTCTGGACAGGACGACCATCGCCAAATACTCAGGCGTATCTCCTTTGATCGTTGAGACGGTTGATAGTGTATCTGAGAATTTTTTTGATAAATTTGGCAGCTTGAATGATGCAGCTCGTTTCGCTTGAGCTGTAATCTGATCAATAATTTCGATAATTTGTTTTTGTCGTTTTTTTGCGCCTAGAGCGCCACCGCTACTTTGTGATTGCGCGACATGACTTGTCGCTGAAAACATCAAACTGTCTCAGTCTGCAAGGCGCTGAATCTCTTTGTGATTGTGTAACACTTCTGTCGGCGTAAGTGTGATGCTTTCCAAATAACTACGAAAAATTCTATTAAAAATAATACGGCTTTCGAGACTAAAAAAGTCTCGAGGCTTTTCGCAGTAAATTTTAATTTGTTCAACGGTTGCGATTTTTAGGAGCTGGCTGCCTTTAACTGATTGTGTCTCCTCAAAAATAACCTTTTCTTCGACAGATCCATCATGTTTGACCCGGTTTGCCACAACACGTGCACCAGCACATTTTTTGTCTGAGAGGAATTTTTTAGCCATCGTACGCGCATCTATTTCACGCTCACGAATAGCTTCCGTGGCCCAACGGTTATTCTTGAAAACCTGGATATCGAAATTACCTTGATTCGACGCCATTGAACGACACCCCTATCGTTAACATTACAATCTATAGCATGGAATCCATGACTGAAAACTTTCGGACGTAGTCATGAAACAAATTAAAACAATCAGTTAACATTAGACCGATGATGGCTTTGCACCCATTCTGTCAATTTGTTGATGATGGGCTTGCAGTGATCGCCTAACAGGCCATATCTGAAGTAACATGACCACAAATCGCGAGGGGTTATCGCTGCCCAATTGGGGGCGAGCACCGTCGGCGCAATGAGAGGATAAAGGCATGGATTTCGAAAACTTCACAGATCGTGCGCGGGGCTTCATACAGTCTGCGCAAACATTGGCATTACGTACCAATCACCAGCAACTCACGCCACTACATGTATTGAAAATTCTTCTGGAAGATAAAGAAGGGTTGGCTGCAAATTTGATTGATGCCGCTGGCGGTGATCAGGGCAGGGCAATCGAAGCCACAAACCGAGAGTTTTATAAGATAGCCAAAGTCGAAGGTGACGGTGCTGGGCAGCTTTATCTTGCACCTGAAGCAGCAAAACTTTTTGACCAGGCAGAGCAACTTTCAGAAAAGGCAGGTGACAGCGTTGTGACTGTTGAGCGTGTTTTGCTTGCGATTGTTATGGCAAAAGACACTGTTGCTGCCAAAGTTCTAAGTGATGCTGACGTGACGCCGCAAAGCTTGAATGCTGCAATCAATGAATTTCGCAAAGGTCGCCCAGCCCACAGTGCGAATGCAGAAGATAATTATGATGCGTTGAACAAATACGCGCGTGATCTGACAGCAGCTGCGATGGAAGGCAAGCTTGATCCCGTTATCGGACGTGACGAGGAAATTCGCCGCACGATTCAAGTCCTGTCTCGCCGGACAAAAAACAATCCGATACTGATTGGTGAACCTGGTGTGGGTAAGACCGCAATCGTTGAAGGATTAGCACAACGAATCGTTGATGGAGACGTGCCTGAGAACCTCAAGCAAAAGACATTGATGGTTCTGGACTTGGGAGCACTTGTTGCAGGCGCAAAGTTTCGTGGCGAATTCGAAGAGCGTCTCAAGGCTGTCTTGAACGAAGTGCAAGCCGCTGCAGGCCAAATCGTTATGTTCATTGATGAGATGCATACGCTGGTCGGCGCTGGTGCTGGTGAAGGTTCAATGGATGCATCGAATCTTTTAAAGCCCGCTCTTGCGCGTGGCGAGATGCATTGTGTCGGGGCGACTACACTGGATGAATATCGCAAGTATGTAGAAAAAGATGCAGCGTTAGCTCGCCGCTTTCAGCCTGTATTTGTGTCTGAACCAACAGTTGAAGATACGGTTTCGATATTGCGTGGCATTAAAGAAAAGTATGAACTGCACCACGGTGTTCGTATTATAGATTCATCACTGGTCGCAGCTGCAACTTTGAGTTCTCGGTATATCACTGACCGCTTTTTACCAGATAAAGCCATCGACTTGATGGACGAAGCTGCGAGCCGCTTGAAGATGCAGATCGACAGTAAGCCAGAAGAAATTGATGAGTTAGATCGGCGCATAATTCAACTGAAGATTGAACGTGAGGCGTTAAAAAAAGAGACGGATAATGCGTCTATAGACCGACTTGTAAAGATTGATGATGAACTAGAAGGTCTTGAAGAAACATCTGAAACTCTAACGAGTCAGTGGGAATCTGAGAAAGCGTCTCTCGCAGATACGACCAAGCTTAAGGAAGAGCTTGATGCTGCAAGAATTGCTGCCGAGCGCGCGGTCCGTGACGGGCGTCTCCAGGAAGCGGGTGAATTGACGTATGATGAAATCCCACGTCTTCAAGAGCAACTGGCGAAAGCTGAGGCGGGTGAGCAATCCCATATGCTTGATGAATCCGTGACAGCTGAACACGTGGCGCAGATCGTCTCGCGCTGGACGGGTATTCCTGTCAGTAAAATGCTTGAAGGTGAGCGCGATAAATTATTACGTATGGAAGATTCTCTACGTGATCGCGTTATTGGTCAAGACGATGCGCTTGTCGCTGTATCAAATGCTGTCCGTCGTGCACGGGCGGGGCTTGGTGATCCAAATCAGCCAATTGGTTCGTTCTTATTCTTAGGCCCAACGGGGGTCGGTAAAACAGAACTGACCAAAGCCCTTGCGTCATTCATGTTTGATGACGAGCAAGCCATGGTTCGGTTGGATATGTCTGAGTATATGGAGAAGCATGCCGTCGCGCGGATGATCGGCGCGCCACCTGGATATGTCGGATATGATGAAGGTGGTTCGCTGACGGAAGCTGTGCGTCGTCGTCCATATCAAGTCATCCTTTTTGACGAAGTCGAGAAGGCGCATCCGGATGTTTTTAACGTGTTACTTCAAGTGCTTGATGATGGCCGCTTAACGGACGGCCAAGGTCGAACGGTTGATTTCAGAAACACGTTAATCATCATGACCTCTAATTTGGGCAGTGATGTCATTGCGAATCAACCAGAAGGCGAGGATCTCGAAGTGGTCCGTCCAATGGTGATGGAGGTTGTGCGCTCAGCTTTCCGCCCAGAGTTCTTAAACCGATTGGACGAGACAATCTTGTTCCGTAGGTTAGCGCGAGAGCACATGGATGGTATTGTTGAAATCCAACTCGACCGCTTGCGTTCAAGGGTTATGGATCGTGGTATTACGATTGAACTCGATGAAGCTGCACGGGCTTGGATTGCTGACCAGGGATATGATCCTGTTTATGGCGCAAGACCTCTCAAGCGTACAATTCAACGTGCCCTTGAAAACCCGCTTGCACAGGCAATCCTGGAAGACCGGATCAATGATGGAGATGAGATTAAAGTCTCTGCCGGTAAAGATGGCCTCATGATTAACGGCGAACGCGCGTAAGCCGCTAAATAAAGCATCAATCCCTCCCTCCTTGTCATGGGAGAGAGGGATAAGGTGTTTTTTATGAAAGCCCGACGACGCCTTTATCTGCTAGGGTATCAACGTCGTTGTCTGTGTAACCAAGTTCACTCAGTAACTCATTTGTATGCTGGCCTAAGTTAGGTGCTGGCACTGTCGGCGGTTCTGGCGCGGCAGACATATGCGGCGTTGTACGCGCGAATTTGTAACTACCGACTTTTGGATCGTCGATATCGATGAGCATTTTTCTCGCTGCAACATGCGGATCTGAAAAAACATCATCGGCCCGATTTACAGGACCACATGGGACGCCTGCAGCATTCAGTGCTGCCACAGCTTCATCACGCGTTTTCTCACCCAAATATGTGCCAATAATTTCATCAATCATAGGAATGTGCTGTGCGCGTGCTGGACCCGTTGCTGTTCGCGCATCTTCTTTTAGGTCCGGATGCCCCATCGCATCAGCAAGGCGTCCCCATAGGATGTTATCTGGGCAATGTAATGCCACCCAGCCATCAGAAGCTTGGAACGCGCCGCGTGGATAATAGTTCTTTGGCTTGCCGCGTTCGCCAATTTCGCCAGCCACGGAATAATACGAGATCATCTGTTCGTTCAGTGCCAGCATGTTGTCGAACATCGCACTGTCGACAAGTTGTCCTTCACCCGTACGTTCACGCATATAAAGCGCCTGCATGATTCCTTGTGCTGCCATAGTCCCAGACAAAATATCTGCGAGGCCGTAGATCGTCCAACCAGGCGGTTTATCGCTGTGGCCAACCAAATTCATCATACCACTCATACCTTCGGCAACGATATCGAAAGAAGGGCGATCCGAATACGGTCCTGTATATCCAGGCATTCGGCCGAATCCAGATATAATCCCCCATATCAACCTTGGGTTTGCTGCGCGCATGTCCGCGTTGCCAAGCCCGAGTTTGGTCATCGAGCCTGGGCGTAAATTCTCAACAACAACATCAGCAGTAGCACATAGTTTTCGAAAGACGTCTTTGCCTTCGGGGTCATGGATATTTAAGGCGAGGCTTTTCTTATTACGGTTATAACCCATAAACCCGGCGCCCTTTTTGTGACCGTCTTTCTCGGCAAAAGGAGGCATTGATCTACGAGGATCACCAGTGCCAGGACGCTCAATCTTAATCACCTCAGCACCGGCGTCGGCGAGCATCAATGTGCAATAAGGTCCCGCCATATATTGCTCTAAGCCTATGACACGGACGCCTGAAAGTGGCCGATCCATTAGTC
>Ga0209631_10005546_pt1 | contig 13332 bp, 13 predicted proteins | sample COG_08_FD_184752 | JGI IMG/M metagenome (GOLD analysis project Ga0209631, IMG submission 184752) | Pelagic Microbial community sample from North Sea - COGITO 998_met_08 (SPAdes) (version 2) | ecosystem: Environmental > Aquatic > Marine > Neritic zone/Coastal water | place: Helgoland, sampling... | reverse complement strand
CCTCATTAAGTGTACCTTCATTTTTTGGTGATAAGAATGCCCCATGAGTTGATGGATTGGAAACAAAGTCCCAACAAATCAAGTCAAAGTCATTCTCAACTGCAACGGTATCTTCACCGATTTGTTTTACTGAACCCATACCTCTTGATGAGATACCAACGGTACAATCTGCTTTGATGAGTTCTTGTAAGATTTTACCTGCAGGTGTGTTGAGTATCTCAACTGTACCTACAACATCGTCACCATTCCAAGAAACGTCTCTTACAATATGTGATGTATTCTTTAATTCTACCACACCACTTTCAGGATGGTCTAATTCACCATAAGCACGATTCTCTTTGATTTCACGTCCTTGGTATTTCTTTACTTCACGTTCTAATATATTACGTGGGTACACTCTACCATTTTGATTCTTAGCGTCAGCACGTTGTAACACGCCATTTACTAAGAAACGACCATGTTGTTGTTTTGCTTCTTGTAACATCGTAGGAGTTACTTCGAAAATCATTGTATCTACGAGTAGTTGTTTCATTATCTTTCCCACACTTTTTTCTTACGATATAAATCAAAGAAAACTCTTGCAAGCTCTCTACGTATCATCAATCTGATATCTTCAAGGTCTTGTACTTCGAGTTCTTCGTTTATTTTATTATTGTTACACCCACACGACATATTAAGCACTCAATTCTTTTAAACTACGAGCAACTTTTAACATACGTTCTGAAATCTTACCGAATCTTTTTTGTGTAGACTTCCAATATTGTTCGTTAGATACACCCATTTCATTTTTTAACTTAGTGTTTTGATTTACAATCTTTTCAACTTCGTACATCATTCGATTAATCTCTTTAATAGACTTATTAACTTTTTGATGTGCTTTCATAGAGTCATCTTTTTTGTAGTCTCTATAAGTTGCTTCAATTATTCTTTCGAGTTTGTCTTCTAACTTTTTCATTGTCTTAGACTCCGTATTTAATTTACTCTTCTTAGCTTTCTTATATCCTAACACCTCGATGTGGTCGGTATCCAAATCATCTTCATCAGTACTTTTAGAAAAAGCGTTTGGTGTCTTAGGTGGACCTGCCCCACCATCCATATTACCAGTTACATTAGCCTCATCAATCTCTTCATCTTCTTGAAGAGTTTCTATCGACTCCATTTCTTCAAACTTTTCTTCTAATTGTTCTAATAGAAATTTAGACATTGGATACTCTCCTTAACTCATCTAATAACTCATGGTATCTTAGAATTGAAAGAATCTGATTTTCGTTGATTACTTTGGAATTAGTAATATTATCAATAAGATTTACAGTTTCAGTCAATTTGATTTTAGCTACCTTATCAGATACATTTAATTTAGAAAATTCTGATTTCAGTCTTTTTGTTTCGGCAATCACAACAGTTCTCAACTTAGCTGAGTTATCAATGTTGTTGATATATGAGCGTAGTACTTTCTTTTGTGATTCAGAAAGGTTTGTGTATTTTGAATTGAATGAGTCTACTAAGAACTTATATGCTAACATACGAACTTCTTTAGATTGTTCGTTATATTCCTTATTTGTAGATTCAGTTACGATTTCAACATTGTTACGTGTAATCGTTTCGAGAATAGTAGTCTTACAAGTAACGTACTCTTTGGGAGATTGGTTTGATTTGTTTTCAAACAATTTATAAACCGATGCCATCTCACGATAGTTTGTTACACGATACTTAAAAAAGTCATCCATAACAAAAGATTCTTTGACTGATTTAATCAAGTTATACTTTTGTCTGCGTAAGATACCTTCATTAAGTTTAACACGTTCGTTTAATACGATATCAATAAACTCTTGAGCTTGATACTGATTGTCAAAGTTCTCTTTAGTTAGAGACTGATACAATTTTAGTTCTTTGTTTAGCTCAGTTCCTTTTTTGAAATGCTTCTTGATTATTTCGAGGGCAAGTGAGTCTTTGTTCGCAAGTGTATCTGATGCGATTTGTCTTACGAGTAATTCAAATAGAATACCCGTATTCTTAAACTTACTATGTTTTAATTTGGCCATTGTAAACCTTATCTATTACTATTCCAATTTATAAATATGTAAAAACTCATCAAATCGTGTCGTCTATTAGATTTCTCTCGTCTAATAAACCCGATTCAGTCTTTTCGTCTTCTAATAAAGATTCATTTAAAATCTTGTTTGTCTTACGTTTAACGTTTTTTAAAGATGATTTCAAAGCCTTCGTTTGCTCATATGCAAGTGGAGAGTTTTTATATTTATGATATGTTGCTGCTGGTTTAACATCGGTTTTCTGACCAAGTGGGTCTCTACCAAATGTACTATCATCAGTTTTATAGTTACCTGAATTTGAAGGTCTACCTGCTCCATCAAATCCACCTTCGGGCGAACCACCATCATCATTAGGTGATTGGTGCATCGATGCTAAATCATGTGGTGTACCAAATGACTCACCAGTTTTAACTGGGTCGTTACCCTCGTCTTCAATTTGAGTTTGTCTAAATCCAAGTTTAAGGTCTTTGATAACATTCAATTGTTCTTTTGCATATTCCTCTTCAGACATATTGAAGATATTCTTATACATCCACTCTTGAGAAACCATTTTTAAGTCTTTCATATCAGATACCAACGATACCTTCTCAGACCACAATGCAGCTTTCTCTTGTTCGTATATGATAGATGGGTTTGTAAGTTCCAACTCAAAGTTTACAAGGTCTTCGTTTTCGTAACCTTGTGAATACAAGTGAACAATTGCAATCTTAGTTAATTCGGAAAGAACAATCTTTTGGATTCTCTCAACTGAACGTGCGAATCTAATATCCTCTTGTGCAAGAGTTGCTTTACCCTCAACTGACTCATCGTACCCAATAAATGCTTTTGGTACTTTTAGTGCAGCCATCATTCTATTTCTTAGGTATTCGATATCATCGATACCACCAAACTCCATACCACTTAATGTATCTATCTCAGTACCACTTTGACCACCACGAACTGGCAGATAATAATCATCTAACATATTCATTAGATTAAACTTGAGATTGTAATCGCCCGTGTTTTGGTCAAGATATGGTACTTTCTTCATTTGGTCGATGATACCTCTCATGTGGTTATCAACTTCACCGGGTGGAATGTTACCTACATCAATTTTAAATGTACGTCTTTCAGGTGCTCTCATAATTCTATGAATCATCATAGCGTCTTCCATAAGAGTCAGCTGCTTCCAAGTCTTTCTTGCACCTTCTAATAACGAACGACCATAAGGAAGGAAGTTTGTATCTGCCATCAAACGGAAATGTGCAATCTGATAGAACTCGAAGTAATCTGCATTCTTGTTTACACTTGCTCCGTGAGCAGCACCCATAGAACCCAACTTGAATCTTACTTCATATGGGTTTTCAGGATTAAATCCTTCTTCTCTTTCTACCTCGTATGCTGACATTGGTGATACGTTTACAATACCAATACCTTCTTCGATATCAAGATGAAGGAAGTAATCACCATACTTACTCATACCACGAATCCAAGCCCATAGGTTGAACTCGATATTCATAATGTCATAGAATAAGTTATGTAGAATATTCTTTACGTTTTCATCTTGTGTCTTGATACGGAGAACATCACCCATATCATTTTTAAGTGTACACTCATCTGCGTAAATATCCAATACTGAATTTAGGATGGAATCTTTATCCATTGCCTCATAATCAGTATATAATTCTAATTTATTTGAATGATAATTAAATTGATTATTGTAAGTCTCCCAATTTTTACGAGAGGTGTGTAATCTACCGAATCTATCATAGTAAGATGAACTACGTAGGTTACCCTGAGATTGTAGTCTTTGAGTATCGATAGTTTGGGTTCTACCCTTACCAATCCTACGAACCACAACTTGCGTGTTGAAGAGTTTATTTAACCTACTAAATAATGATTTATCTGCCATAATTGTGTCTCTAACTAAAAGTATATACTTCTACAAGTTATAAATATACAAAAAATAAACTTAACTACCAAATTTATAGTAACCAAGTTAAATCATTGTCATTACCATGTGTATCTTTTTGTTTCCAAGGGTCTTGTCCTATACTTCTATTGGAATATACACCAGTACTTGATTTACCAATGTGACCCAACGTAGTTCTCGTTAAATCAATACCTTGTTGTCTTAATTTCAGTGCCGTATCACGAACCCAAAGTCCAGTAGAGAATGATATCACCAAATCGTCATTATAACCTCGCTGTGCTTCAGCTCTACTACCATTCCATATGAATACAAACAATTCTTCTATGAGTCGCTTAGAATGTATTATAGGAGTTCTCTCTCTCATATACATATCTAACTTTGAAATTACTAATGGGCGTGTTCTTGAGGTCATTGAGAAACCTGGCACCATATCCTCTTTACGTTTAAGGTCGAACCCTTTTCTTAAATGGATATCCTCATCGATATAACCAACATCTCTATATGAATAGTATAAGTTATCATAGTTTCTATCAATTACTTCTTGGATTACAGCCCAACCAATATTTGCGTTTTCAATCACCAACATTGCGTTGTTCCATTCAGACGCTATTGAGGTTAACATTGCACCATATTGTTTGGTATCAATCTTACCTTTGTATTCTGCTACTTGTTCAACAGTCTCTACATCAAATACATGGAATGCTGAATAATCGGATGAGTCACCTCTTGCGACATCGGCAACTACTACATAATCACGAGAATAATTTGGGTAATCCCATAACCAATAGTTACCATCAAACCCACGTTTTTCTATTGGGTCTTTTACATAGGTTTCTTCGTACCATTGTAGAGTAGAACCCTCTACTACCGTATGACCAGATGAAATAAAGTCACAATCACATTCTTGTGCTGCTCCCTTAGACCCTAATAACTTCTCTTGCTCATCTCTCCAAACTTGGTTTCTTTCCGGATGGACTGTCCAATGAAGTTCGGTTGGAAACCATTGGTCACCTTGTTGTGCTTGTACCCATATTTTATGAAACCAATTACCAACACCATTAGGAGTAGATAATACAATTGCACCACCACCAGTAGAAAGTGTTGATTGTGCCGAAGTCCAAATCTCTTCTACGTTATTAATAAATGCAGCCTCATCAATAATCAACATCGACAATGCCTCAGAACGACCGGCATCACCTGCGGCAGAAGTTGCTTTGATTTGAGAACCATTTTTAAGTCTAAGGGATAGTTTGTTATCTTCTTCAGTCTGACCTTTTAGCCATGATGGTAAGTTATCGTGCATAAACCTTACCTTGGTAACGAGGTTCTTTGCAACTTCTTGTTTAGTTGCAATTACCAATATGTTTTTGTCTTCGTGAAATAACATCAACCACAATGAATATCCGGCCGACATTGTTGAGATACCCAACTGACGTGATTTAAGGATTACATTAAATCGGTTATCACTAATGTTACCCATCAATTCTTCTTGGAATGGATATAGATTAAATAGAATCTTACCTCGGTGGGGATGTTGAATGTAACAATACTTTTTAAAGAAGTATGTTGGGTCTTTAGCACATTTAACCCACTCTTCTCTAACTAACGTTTTTATATCCTTTGGCATATCATTTACTTAGTTTCCAATACATTCGGCCCGATAGTATTGGTAGGAAATCTGCGTCAACTCCTAATCCAAACCCATATACGTTTCGTTTTTTATTGATATACAATAGTTCACCACTAATGTAATTTATTGGCGATTCATTTTGTACAGGATTTAACATACCACCTACCGAAATACCTCCGAAAAACTCCCGGCGGTTGAGGTAAACAGTATTAGTAATTGTAGTTGTTGGGATGAATATGTTGGATTGAACATCTCTGAATGAAATTAGATTACGTGTTATTGTATCGTTAATAGTAACATAACCAATGGTGTCAATCTTTATAGTATCAGTATAAAAATACTTTGCGTAATAATCTTTTAAAACTGATAACGTATCAATTGGTGTAGCAAACGTATCTATGTTTACCACAATACGTTCTATTACTTTAGGGACATACTTAGTCTTTTCGACTTTAACAGTGTCCCATTGTGTAACTACTTCAGTAATAACTTGAGGTTCGGTAATATCAGACCCACCCTGACAACTACGTGTCAGAAATATAATTACTCCTAATACTACTATCAGAAGGGTCTTGATATCTCCGAAATACTTTCTCACGAATTACTTGTTGTAAAGTTCGTATACCTTATTGATAAGATTTGTCTTATTCAATTTAGAATCCAACTCGACACCATGGTCTTCCAATGCAGCTGCAAATAGTTGTGCTTTTGTCATTGAACGTAATTTACTTTTAGTAACCTTACCCGTTGCAGCAGATACTACATCTGAGATTTCATCAGCAACATCTTTTAATTCTTCTTTTACTTCGTTGAATCTTTCTTTTGTTTCAGCGATTGTTTCTTCGATTCTTTCATCGATGGTTGTCTTGTTCAATAATCTATTCCATAGATTGATGAACCAAATTTTAAGTCTTGTCATAATTTTCTTTTTTTGTTAAACTTATTGTATTATATAAGTATGTAAGTCAAAGTTAATTAAGTTACCACTTACGACATGACCAATATCTTGCTTTCCATCTTGGACCCGGAGAGTCACAATTCATTCTTGCTCTAAATGATTTACGAGCACCTGGATTATCTTTTTTGATGGTCATACCCTTTTGCCCAAAGTTTACTTTAACAACATTACCTTTGTCGTTGTTTACATATACTTTAAACTTCTTAACATCACCTTGCATGATTTTGCCAAGTTTTACATCTCTACCTTGATACTCTGCTTCGTTAATCTCACTACGATGTTCCTTCATAAAATTAATGAAGTCTTGGGTTTCTTCGATAGTCTCTACGTCATACTCTTCAACCTCACCATAATCTGATACTGTTGAAATGTAATCTTCTGCTTTTGTAATTAAAGACTGAACCCATGGTTCTAAGTCACCTTTACCTTGTAGTTTGGTGATTAACTCTTGTGCTCTTCTAATTGAAGTTTCTAATTGGTCTACTGCCATTTCAGAATCAGACTCATCACCTTCGTTTCTTCTCTTCTTAGAATAGAGGTAGTCTTTATATAATTGTTCGTAATCAGCACCATCCTTCTCGTAATCTGACAATGCTTCAGTTGATACTGATTCCTTATATAGTTTAAAAATAGAATCTCTGAACTTAGTATTACTAAGGTCTGACTGATATTTTTTGATAAGTGATTGTGCTTTACTTAGGTTTTTCTTTGGTACGATGTAATGTGTCCCTTTACCTTTATACTTTTCAAAGGAATACCACATATTACTTTGAAGACCTTTATCAACGACTTTACCATCCTTATCAAGTATCATATATAATCCACTTGAATAAGTTGCTTCGTTTTTAAATGCAGATACATATGGGTTATCAATGACTTTACCTAACTCCGGAGTGAATCCATACTTTTCTTCCATAAAGTTTTTTACATTATGGTATTCTTCTCGGATTAATTCTTTGAGTTCTGATTTATTCATCTTATTTTACCATTTTAGCTAATGCGTATAAGTCTATCTTAAATCCAAATCCAGCACCTTCGTAACCACGGTCAATTTCGATTGGGATTCTTAGTTTCTTTTCAAGAGACTTACGAATTTCACCTTTTACTCCATCCTCACTACCCATTACATCTTGTAGTTTATCTAAATCATTACCACTTGCAGCAATTAATGAAATGCCAGTTCTATAAGGTGATACTTTGAATTGTATAGTCTCTGAACCTACTTTGTGTTTAAACTCTTTAAGTTGTGATTCGTTTACCGATTCTTTAATTGATTCCATTAAACCAATCACCGTATCACCAACTACTCTATCTCCAGCAGCTTTATTTGGTTTTGTGTATTTTTTATTTACTATTGCGATTGGTAATTTATCAAGTCTGTATATCGGTATCATTGATGTAGAAAAAGAATACTTAATTTTTTGTTTCTTCAATTGATTACCTATATCCATAAAAGATTTAGCACCTTTTACGAGGTCAGCAAGTTTATCCAAAATCAAATCATGTTTACCTTCTGAGATATTAATTGATTCGTTTACTGATTCACCCATTACATCATACATCTTGCTATTTCTACCAACCGATATAAGAGTTAAATCTTTTCGTTTAGGGTTCAACCTCAACTTAGCTAATTCTGATTTTGCTTTTTTGATATCACCAGGTCTACCCATATCTTTGTAATAAACTTTACCATACGATTGACGTTTTTCGTCAAACTTATCTACTATTGCTAATAGTTCGTTTATTGATTCACCGAATTGTTTAACCATCTTCTTTTGAACTGGATTATTAGGTTTACCTGCTATTGCAGATACTAACTTCATTCTATCAGCAAGTTTACCTTTCTTAACGAATTGGTATAGTTTTTCAATGTCTAATTTATTATCATCAACAAACTTTTGGATTGCGTCTTTGTTCATACCAGTCAAACCACCAATTTCCATTGCGGTTCTTGATGCAACTTCGTTTACCGATTCATTTTGTTTATAATCTTTAGATAATTTAATAGATACTTTGCTTGAAAGTGGCCCATCTTCTTTATAATCAATAGATATTTGTTTAATAGATTTATCACTATATCTATTTACTTTGATTTTTGATTGTAAAGCCTTTACAACATCTTTTGTAGATTTTTTGTAATGTTTAGCAGCTTTTTTAACTTCTGAGTTTTTTTCTAACTCTTTGTTGAAGTCAGCAATAGCAGTATCATATTTAACTTCGTTTACCGATTCACTTTTCCAACCACCACCTGCTTTTTTGTATTGTTTTGCAGCCCAACCATTTGCGTATGCTGATGGGTATACATCGAACTTCTTCTTTGCTTGTGCTTTGTAGTAAGACCATTTTGATGAGTCAGTTGGTACATTCTTTTCATCTAACTTTTCACCTTCTTCAACCAACGATTCTTCAATTGATTCTTTTAGTGACATCAATCTATTTCCGAATGAACCACCAATTGACATACTTAGGTAAAATGCAAATGCGTCGATGATATCGTGACCATCGTACTTTGCCATTTTAGAAATCTCAGTACCCTTAGATTCAATTACACCTTCCATTGGAGTACCAATGTATTTCTTACTAGCTTTTGGGAAGTACTTACCTAATTCTTTAGCTTCACTATGAAAGTTAGCGTCAGTAAGAGCACCTCTCATAATCAACATAACCGATTCTTGGTGTTCTGGTGAGTTAGTTTTAGTACCTTTAAGATATGCATCTAAATACTTCTTAACTTTTTTATTAAGTTGTGGATTCATAATACTCCTTAGTTGATGTATGCGTTTAACTCATAACCCTTCTTCATACCATATACTTGGATTTGAAGTGACTTACGTTGTGGTTTACCATTCTTTACCAAACCAATTGTGAACTCAGTAGTTTTACCTTCACTTGGTCTTGACCGTTTGTTACGACCACCCATTACAATCTGAGACTGCCAGTCGTCTTCATCGATTTCAAATCCACGTTTTTCAGCAAGTTTTCTTGCTTCCTCAGATGCTTCGGTAAATGACTTGTGATATATCTTATAGTCACTCTCGTTTAGTAATTCTTTTAACTTAATCATATCTTATGCCCCAGTCTTTGAGTTTGTTGGTTTTTTTCCTTTAGTCTGATTTCCACCTTTTTTTGAATCGCCACTCTTCTTTTGAGCACGTCTCTTTCTATTTACGAAAGATGCTCTACCCGTTGGTCCAAGTTTTGCAGCCTTTTCTTTTGATAAACACGCGGCGTATGCACCACCATCTTTACCATCACCACACTTACCTAACTTCTTACCATCGGAACTATATCTATCCCAACCACCTCCATCGGATGAGCCGGTCTTACCTTTACCGAACCACTTACGTAAGTCCTCAGACATTACACCCTCTGAACATAGTCGTTCGTAAACATCGGAAATGGTATACTCCATAGCCAATGTATGAGGTACACCATCTTCGGTATATAGTTTATAAGTTTCTTTAATGAATTTCTTCACCGTCAGTCTCCAATTTTTGGATAAAGGTTTCTCTAAAATCTTGAAACTCTTTGTCTATCTTTGCTTCAGTCTCTTCCCAAGAAGTACCACCCCACTCTTCAAACGAACCATCTTCATTGATGAATTTGGTTTTCAGAGCAGACTTGATAGTTTCCTTTTCAAGTTCAGCTTGTTTTAACCAAGCCTTAGCATTCTCTAATTTCTTGTTTCGGGCATAATCATCGTACTTACCCTCTATCTTTAATTGGTGTTCCATATCAATCACACAATCAAAACACTTACCGTGAATAGACTTCATTTTGAGGTCATTACGATTTGGGTTCGTACAAGTACATACATCCTTGTCACATTTTGGGAATGTGTTAATGTCACTTCTTAACTCTGAAAGTTTACCAAGTTTTACTTTGTATCCTTTCTTTTGTTCCCATGTGTTACCTTCGTCATCGACCCATTGTTCACCAACTTCACGTTTAACGAATTCTTTATTTTCACCAAACGATACCGTCTTTTTGGTTTGTGTTCGGTGATTACCAGCTATCATTTCACTAACAGCTTTGATATTATTTAATTTTGACATAACTATTTTATATACTTTTACTACTATAAGTATGTTAGAAATACATTAAACCCAAGATTTGGTTTAGTGATGCGAATGTACCAGTTAACTTCATTGTATATCCCTTATAAGCGAATACAAGTCCTTCGTTTGGTACAATCTTATCTCTACCACCAACTGCGTTCAGTCTTTCTAATTCCATCTTTAGTTTAGCAATCTTTTTAGGGTCACCACTTTTTCTAACATCTTTGATTGTGGTGTCTAATCGTTTCTGCATATCTCTAAGTGCTTTGTCTGGATTTACAGTTAATGCTGAAGACATAAATGATAGAACTTCTGCACCTACACCTAAGAAAATATCCTCAAACTTACGTGTGTTTTCTTTTGCTATCTTAGCTTGGTCTTGTTTATCAGTCTTCTTAGCCCAATCCAATGTTTTAGAGTCATCAATGTTTTTCTTATCCAATCGGAATCCCTTATCGTAGAACGCCCATCTCTTTACCAATCCCATTTTAGTTTTATTATCCAAAGTGGATGGTGAGTTTTTATCAACATACTCTTCCCACCATCTTTGGTGGTATTCAGCAACACCATCAGTATCTTTGAGTTTGAACTCTTTTTGTACCTTTGACAATTGACTAAAGAATTTTGATTTCATTTTAGATAGTTCTTGACTCTTAGGTAGTTTTACAACGGGCGGTCCTTGAATAGTGTATTGACTTTGAACCTCAGCATTTACTTGTTTAATCATACCTGCAAGTATTCTTGCGTCTGAGGTATCTGCTCCGATAGCAACACCTTTCTCATCATATTCCATAGTTCCGTGGAATACTAATAGGGGTTGACCATATGGTACTACGTTTACTGACTCCGGCCAGATGACTTCAATGTTCATAAATTTTGAACCATTCTTGAAGACTTTCTCTTTTTGTGCATCTGATAGTTTTGAGATTGCATTACTCAAATCTCTCATTGCAAAATTATACGCATCGGTCAATCCACCTCTATTAGCAAACTTATCTGAAACTCCTTTGATGTCTAATGCACCAACACCCCTATCTTTTAGATGTGATTTATTTCTTGCAGCGATGATACCCCTATCTTTTCTATATGAGATAGCAAGTGCTTGTCCATCGGTTTTTTCTCTTGTAAATTCTAACTTACCATTAAGTGCGCCATCTATGATTATTCTTAAATCACCAAATGTTAAACCCAACTCAGTATCGAATGGGTGATTCATATGACCATATGCACCACCTTCGTTTAAGACACCTTCTTTAAGGTCTCCAGTTGTTTCTTCTTCTTTCTTAGGTTCATCGGATAATATGTTCTCGATGTCTTTTGGTTCTAAGAAGTTTAGGAACTTATATCCCATTTGTAGAGCAACACCTTTGATGTGGTCTGCCCATTTCTTATATGCTTTTTTACCTTGAAGGTCATCGCCATATCTTGTGGATAACGCATCAAGACCAGCCTTACCACTTGGAAAGAATGATACTGGGTATCTACCTGGTCCGTTTGGATATTCGGTGTCTGCAAAGGATTCCATATCATCCTCATCCATAAGGTAGGTTACGATGTTCCAACCCAATGTACCAACTACATCTTCCATCTCGGACTTGAATGTTTTCATATCACCATAGAATGCGCCAGGCCCATCGTCAACACCTTGTGAGTTTCCACCAATACCAGTTGCCGTTGAGTTCTCACTTAACATCTCATTGATATCAATTGATTTAAAGAACGACTCCATTACCGATTCTGATTTTACCAAACGACCTGAAACTAAATCATAAATCTTTTGGTTGAACTTTGGATATACTTTTTTAAAGAACTTAATACGTGACTTCTCATCTGAGTCGGACATACCCTTACGTACTTGAGTACCAGATATTCCATTTCCTTGTGATGGTGCGACGTAAACGTAACCAGCATCAGCATAACCCTTTTCAACTTTACCTTTATATGGTTCAAAGTATTTACCACCTAATCTACTCTTATCCTTCTCACCAACTACCGTAATAAATCCAGTGGTTTCTTCTGAGAATGATTGTAGGATTTCTTTTGGAGAATATGGGTTCTTTACCTTTACTATTTTGTTTTTGGGAATACCAAACATAGTAGTCATTATCTGAACTTTTTCTTTGAAAGTAAATGGTGACTTTGGTAATTGTACCTTATCAGACGTACCAATGTATACGTTATCTTTACCAAACTTCTTTACTAAGTGTTGGTATGTTGCGTTATGACCTGAGTGGAATGGATGAAACCTTCCCACATAAGTTACGACTGTTTTGTTTATGTCTTCGGTTAGGAGTGACTCCAATACCCAATCTTTAATCTTATTTCCCATAATAATAATTATCCTTGACTTTGACTTAACTGAAGTTTTAGTTGATTTACTTCATCAGACAATTCTTGTATTGCTTTAACCATTGGTGAGATTAGTTCGTTATAGGCCATAGACCAATTGTCATTCTCCTTATGAACTATCGCTACATTTTCGTTTGAAGCGATTTCATTTACCTCTTGTGCTATTAGACCATAATGAATCGGTGAGTCATCATTATCCCAAACCCAATTGTATTTAACTGGGTTTAGTGAGTTGATGAAGCTCAACCCTAAGTCAGAACCACTTATGTTTTTCTTCTCATTTCTATCTGAAGTGTTTAGTGCATTGATTGAATATACAGTTCTCCATCTACGTGTCGTACTACCCAAATCATATGCGTTTGTTGAACGTGGTA